>OIXU01000302.1_pt1 | contig 17372 bp, 19 predicted proteins | sample 1587921 | NCBI WGS metagenome assembly OIXU01 (sample SAMN03283238) | human gut metagenome | biome: human-associated habitat; material: feces | host: Homo sapiens | place: Peru | collected 2012
TTTCATCATATGTCGTATTCCTCGATGTCGGGAACGTTTTTGAAGATGCTGTCGGCGATGTTCAGTCGGTGATGGATGGTGTCGGTAGACGGCTGATGCGTCAGTCGGGTAGTGCTTATGGTGTCGGTGCGCTGTTTGCGGAAGGCGTCGCCCAGGCGTCTGAAGAAGCCGCGTTTCGTCTTCACCACCTCGTACACCGTCTCATGCTGTTCGTGTCGCTCCTTCGTCTGCGGACTAATCACTATCGAGTCGCGTCCGCTGTGCAGCGCCTCCACCTTATTGTTGTAATAGATGTCGCGGCTGTTGTTTTTCAGTACGTTCATCACGAGCAGCGTGTTCTCGCGTTTCGCTATTAGCAGTGCCATTAGCGTATCCAACCGCTGCTGTTTCAGCGTGTCGTTCAGTAGCAGGCGTAACTTACGTGCCTGCCTTTTCGAACCGCTTAGTGCGCGGTCGAAGCGTTCCCATTTGCTTGCGTCGCCGAGCAGCACGCTGCGTTCGGCATTGGCGGTCTCGAGCATCGAAAACACGAGCGAGTCGACAATGTCGCGGCGTGCCATAAAGCGCTCCGAGGCGTGGTTTACGGCCGACAACGAACGCGTGTTGTCGTATACCATCCATGTGGCAGACAGCAACACGATGGCGAGCAAAGCGTAGCCTACAAGTATTTTTATTCTGGTGCTGAACATATATGCTTCAAAATTCTTATCCCTATATTCTGTATAACGCAGAATCTTGGCTTTTATTTTATAAAACATTCGTTGGTGGTAGAAAACAAAAAGTCTGCACCATTCTTGTTCGTACAAGAACGATGCAGACTGAAAGGAATTAGTGTGTTGTTATTTATGTCTGAAACCCTTACCTTCTCTTAAACCACAGCCGGAGCCTCTGTGCCGGTTGTATCTGTAGCCGATGATTCTGTCGTTTTTTACGGCGGCGATATAGGGATAGCGTTTGATTGTATGCGCTATTCTGCCGGCAAATTCCTCCGTGACGTGCAGCGCGCCGCCGGCAATGTTCTCCTCGTCGGTGCAGAACACGGCGAAAGACACTTCGGTGCCGCAGGGAACGGCACCGAAGGGGGATTTACAGGCGGGGTCGCGGGAATCAAAATAGGTTGACATAATATTGCCCTCCTTGGAAACATAGCGGGAGTATTAGGGAAGCATGGTGTTCTCGCCCTCGATGGTTTCGGTGGTGGAGGCGCTGGAGAAGTAGGCATTGATGATGTCCAGCGCCACGGGCGCCAGATTGGCGCCGCCGCCGCCCTGCTCGGCCACCACGCACACGGCGATCTGGGGGTCGTCATAGGGGGCGAAGGCCACGAAGCAGCCGTTGGTTAGCTTCTGGCCGGTCTCGGCGGTACCGGTCTTGCAGCCCACGTCCACCACGCAGTTGCGGAACACATAGCTGAGGCTGCCGGTGGCCAGCCCCCGCGCACCCTTCTTCACGGCCTCCAGCGTGCTGTCCGCCATGTCCACATGGTTGATGGGCGCCTTGTTGTAGGCGTAGACAACGGAGGAATTATCGAAGGATTTGGCGCTTTTCAGCAGATGCGCCTCGTAGTGGTCGCCGCCGCCCACCAGCGTGGCCACATAATTGGCCAGCTGCAAGGGGGTAAAGAGGTTGTAGGACTGGCCGATGGCGGCGGTGATGGTCTGGCCGTCCGTCCACGTTTCGCCGATCTTCTCGGCATACTCGGGGCTGGCCAGCACGCCGGCGGAATCGCCGATCTCAATACCCGTGTGCTGCCCCAGACCGAACTGCGTGGCGTAGCTGTCCAGCGTCTTTATGCCCATGAGCCGGCCGACTTCGTAGAAGAAATAGTTGCACGACACGGTGATGGCCTGGGACACGTTCACGGCGCCGTGGGTGCCGCCGTAGGAATTATAGATCCAGCACTTGGGCTGGGGGAAGGTGTAGTAGGTGTAGATGCCGCGGTCCACGATGGTGGTGGAGGGGGTCACGATGCCGGACTCCAGCGCCGCCACGGCGGAGCAGAGCTTGAAGGTAGAGCCGGGGGCGTAGGTGCCGTCGGTGGCGCGGTTGAACATGGGGCGCCCCACGGTGTCCTTGTTCCAGGTGTCGTACATCTCGTCCCATTGGCTGAGGTCGTAGGTGGGGTAGGAGGCCAGCGCCAGCACTTCGCCGGTGCCCACGCTGACAACGGCGGCCGCGCCGCCGCGGGTGAGGCCGTCCCGCTTTTCCATGGAGCCGATCTTCTCCGCCAGCGAATCCTCCGTGACCTTTTGCAGATCCAGGTCAATGGTCAGCGCCACGGTGTTGCCGGGCTGCGGCTCCTTGGCGTACAGCTCGCCGGTGACTTTGCCGTTTTTGTCGGTAGTCACCAGCTTCACGCCGTTGGTGCCGTGGAGATAGCTCTCAAAGGCTTCCTCCACGCCGCCTTTGCCCACCAGCGCGTCCATGGAATAGCCCTTGTCCTTGTAATTGTCCCAGTCCTCGGCGAAAATGCGGCTCACGCGGCCGAGGATATGGGCGGCATAGGTGGTGTTATACACCCGCTGGGAGGAGGTGCCGGTGGAAACGCCGGCGTAGTGGCCGTCCACCACCTGGCTGATGACCCGCACGGGCACGTCCTCGGCGAACACATAGCCGCCGGAAATTTTCGCGCCGTACCGCACGCCGGCAATGAGCCGCGCCTGCTGGTCGGTGTAGCCGTCGGCAATGGCGTACACCTTGCGCAGCGCCGCCATCACCTCGTCGCTGCTTGCGGTGAGGGTGACGGTGCTCTCGCCGGTGTAGGCGAGCTTGCTGCTTTTCAGCCAGTTTATAAAGGTCTCCCCGGGGGTCTCGGTGGAGAGGGTGTAGGGCGCCTCCGCCGTCAGAGGCAACGGGTCGATCCACTCCACGCCCTCGGCCTGACACAGCTCGATGAGCCGCCACACGGCGTCGTTGCAGGCGGCCTGATCCTTGCCGAAGTCGCTGTCGGAAAATTTCAGCGTATAGGCCAGACGGTTGGACACCAGCACCTTGCCGTTGCGGTCGGTGATGATGCCGCGGCTGGTCTCCACGACCTCCCGCTTGGCGGTGCCGGCCACGGACAAAGCCCGATACTCGTCGCCGTTCACGATCTGATAATTAAACAGCATCACGCCGAAAAACACCAGCACGGCGGCCAGAAAGCTCAGAACAACAATGAGCCTGCGGCGGTAGGGATTGGATTTTTTCATGGCAGGACGATCTCCTTTCCGAAGGGGGTGAGAGCCGCTCAATCCTGCCGGAAGATCCGGCGGATCCGGTAGACCGGCAGATACAAAAGCGGCAGCAGCGGCACCGTCAGCAGCAGCTCCTTGCCCGTGAGCAGCAGGGCGGTTTTCAGGGAATAGTCGGCGTAAGCCTTGAGAAACAGCATATTCAGCAGGTCGGCGCACACGATGCTCAGCGCGCCGCACAGCATGCAGCAGAAAAACGGCCACGACAGCACGCGGGTCGACAGCAGACGGGACACGATGAAAATAACGATGAAGCTCACGGTGTAAAAGCAGGGGATGACCCCGGGCACGGTGAGATCCAGCACCACGCCGAAGGCGAGGGCGAAAATGGCGCTCTCGTGGGGCGACTCCAGGGCGGCCAGCACGGCCACTATGGCCGGAAACACGAAGGGGTGCACGCCCCAGACGCGGATGCGCACCAGCACGAACACCTGCACCAGCACGAACAGCAGAGCCACCAGCACATACAGCAGCCATTTGATAATGTAGTCACGGCGTTGCACGGCGCACCTCTCAGTCCACGATGTCGAAGGCGGTGATGATGAACACCTCCACCAGCTTGGCCGGCTCCACCTTGGGCTGCAGCACGGCGTACTGGGTCAGCCCCGAGTCGTCGGTGCGGACGTCCTCCACGGTGCCGATGACCAGGCCGGAGGGGTAGTACCCGCCCAGACCGGAGGTGAGCACCAGATCGCCGCCCACGGGGGGATTGGTGCCGGAGAGATAGCTGAGCTTGAGCTTGCCGCTGTGCATGAGGGACAGGTCGCCCATAGCCACGGCGGCCTCGCCCGTGCGGAACACCGTCACGCCGAACTGCGCCTGGGTGTCCAGCACCGTGGCCACGGTGCACCAGTTCAGACCCACCTCCGTCACCACGCCCACCAGCGCGCCGGTCTCGTCCACCACGCAGTTGCTCACCGCCACGCCGCAGTTGGTGCCGCGGTTCAGGGTGAGGGTGGAGGCCCAGTTGGAGTTTTCGTACTGGGTGACCTTGGCGCTTTCAAAGGTGAAGTCCCGCCGCTGCTGGCGCAGATTCAGCAGGGTGCGCAGGCGCTCGTTCTCCTGGCTGTCGGTGATGGCCTGGCGGTTGGCGTCCTCCAGCTCGGCAATGCGCTTGCGCAGCTCCTCGTTTTCCTTTTGCAGCGCCTCCACGTCGTCAAACTTGTCGGAAACGGAGCCGAACCAGTTGCCTATGGCGGCGCCGGCGGCGCGGAAGGGGCTGGCGATGGTGCCGGCGATGTTGTCCAGCAGACCCGTGCCGGTGGCGGACAGGATGGAAAGCCCCACCACAATCACCACGGCGGCGGCCAGGATCCATATGCCCATTTTATTGAAAAAATTCTTCATATACTTACTCCAAAAGGTCGATCCCGAAGTCCTTCAGCATGCCCGCCAGCAGCAGCACGGGCAGACCCATCACGTTAAAAAAGTCGCCGTCTATGCGCTCCACCAGCAGCGCGCCCTTGCCCTGCACCCCGTAGGCGCCGGCCTTGTCCATAGGCTCGCCGGTGCGGATGTAAGCCCGCAGCTCGCCCTCCGAGGCGGGGCGGAAATACACGTCCGTGTGCTGGGCGGCGGTTAAAACTTTCTCCCCTTGCCGCACGGTGACGCCGGTGCACACCGTGTGGCGGCGTCCGGCCAGCGCCGTGAGCATGCGGAGGGCGTCCGCCTCGTCCTTCGGCTTGCCCAGCCGCGCCTCGTCCAGAAAAACCATGGTGTCGGCGGTGATGATAAGCTCCTCCGGAGCGCACAGGAGCCTTGCGGCGTCGGACTTTTCGCGGGAGATGTAGCAGACGGTCTCCTCGGGGGTCAGCCCCTCCGGAAAGCGCTCCTCCACCTGCGGCACGCGGATGTCGAAGTCCGCAATGCCCATGCGCCGCAGCAGCTCCTGCCGGCGGGGCGAGCCGGAGGCCAAAACGATCTTTACCATGTTATTTTACCTCCCCGTGGAGCCGAAGCCGCCGCTGCCGCGGTCGGTGTCGTCCAGCTCCGGCACCAGGCTGATCGTGGGCTGCACCACGGGCACCACCATGAGCTGGGCGATGCGGTCGCCGGGCTGCACGGTGTAGTCCTCTGCCGACAGGTTCACAAGCCCCACGGCGATCTCGCCCCGATAGTCGCTGTCGATGACGCCCACGCCGTTAGAAAGGCACACGCCTTTTTTGATGCCCAGCCCGCTGCGGGCAAACACCAGCGCCACATACGCGCCGGACGGCAGCGCCATGGCCAGCCCCGTGGGGATCACCGCCCGCTCACCGGCCTTCAGCGTCACAGGCGCGTCCACGCAGGCGTGCAGATCCATAGCCGCCGAGCCGGCGGTGGCAAACTGCGGCAGGGGGATCTCCCGCCCGATCTTCTGGTTTACGGCTTTGAATTTCACTTCCATAGGGGTCACCCTCTCAAAAAACGATTACAAATAGTAATATATAAACAAAATAATACAAAAATCAATCAACCCCGCGGTAAAACAGACCCCGCGTGAAGTCGGCGGGCGCGTAGCCGCCCTGTCCCTGATAGCGCCGCAGAGCCGCCAGGCACTCCTCCGCCGTCTCTGTGGTGAACCGGAGCCTTGCCCAGCGCAGGGCGCACCTTTGCCACTCGGGCTTGTCCGCCAGAAACAGGGTCTTGCTGTTCTGGATCTCGCTGCGGCAGCCGTGGCCGCACAGAACGGGGAACGCCGCCCCCGTGCGGTCGGTGAGCACGCCGCCTGCGCCGCGGCCGCATTGACCGGCGCAGCGGAGGGGGCAGTTCTCCGTGATCATCAGCGGCAGGCGTCCGTAGACCACCGCTTCGCAGGGGAGATATTTCCGCAGGTCGCGGATCTGCTGGTGCCGCAGCTCGGCGGACACCGTGGCGCTTTGCAGCCCCAGCTCCCGCAAAAAGAGCAGGGAGCGGCTGTTGAACACGTTCATGCCCAGATCGCCCCGCACCTCCAGCCCCAGCCCTGCCACGATGGGCAAATGTCCCAGATTGCTCACCGCCACGGCGGCCAGCTGCGGGTGCGCCTGCAAAATGCGGCGAAATTTGGTTTCGTCCTCCGTGCGGAAAATGCGGGGCAGCACGGCGCACGGTTTCGTGCAGCCGGCGTATGCGTCCAAGTCCACTTCGTCCAGCAGGGACAGGGGAAGGTAGAGATACGCCACGCTCTGCGCCAGCTCCCGCGTCAGCTGATGGGCGTAGGTCACGGAGGCCGTCAGGGCGGGGGCGCCCGTGTGAGCTTCGTCCGTTTCCGGCAGAGCCGGTGTGGGGAAGACGCGGCGCTCCGGCGGGCAGGTCAGCAGCGCCCGCAGACCCTCCAGCGCCTCCCGCCGCAGGGCGTTGACGCTGCCGGCGGAGAGCATAAGCCCGTCCTCCAGCGAGATGTCCGCCCGGCGGCACACAAAGGCGGTGCCGCCGGTTTTTTGCAGGCGGGCGCGCAGCTCCTCCGGAGTGAGGGTGCGGTTTCTGGCCGCCTCGGGCACGGCGCCCGACACGGTAATGCTGCGTCCGTCCGCCAGCGTGGCGGTGAGTTCAGTGGGCTTCCCCGCAGCCACGCGGCAGGTAAAGTCCACGGTCAGCGGGCGGTTTTCCGCCCCGTTTTCATAGGTCTTGCGCACCTGCGCAAACCAGTCCTCCGGCCAGCGGGCGTTCTCCGGCCGCATGCCGAACATCTGCGCGCCCCGCCGCCCCAGCCAGTAGCCGTCCGTGAAGCCGGAGCGGGAAAAAGCCTTTTCCAGCTGCGCCTGCTCCTGCCCGTTGGGGGGGCGCTTTTCGTCCAGCAGACGGCGATAGATCCCCGTCACCGCCGCCACATATTCCGGCCGCTTCATGCGGCCTTCCAATTTGACGCACGCCACGCCCATCTGCTCCATTTGGCCGAGATATCGGGCGAGGTTGTTGTCCTTCAGGCTCAGAAGGTAGCCCGTTTTTTCCCCGATGGAATAGGGCAGACGGCAGGGCTGGGCGCAGGTGCCCCGATTGCCGCTGCGGCCGCCGATCATGGCGCTCATGGCGCACTGGCCGGAGTAGCACATGCACAGCGCCCCGTGGGCAAAGACCTCCACCTCCGCGCCGCAGGAGCGGCAGATGACCTCGGTGTCGCGGGCGGAAAGCTCTCTGGCCAGCACCACCCGCTCCATGCCCAGCTCCGCCGCCAGCTTCGCCCCCGACAGAGTGTGCAGGCTCATCTGCGTGCTGGCGTGAAGGGGCTGGTCGGGGGCCACGAGCCTTGCCAGCTGCCAAAGACCCCAGTCCTGCACCAGCACGGCGTCCACGCCCCACGCGCTGGCCTTGCGCAGCGCCTCCGCCGCCTCGGGCAGCTCCCGATCCGTCAGGAGAGTGTTGAGGGTAAGGTAGACCCTGACCCCGTGGAGATGGCAGTAGGCCACGGCGTCGGCAAAGTCTTCGTCTGTGAAATTGCGGGCGCTGCGGCGGGCGTTGAAGCTGCCCAGTCCCATATACACGGCATCGGCCCCGTTTTGCACGGCAGCGGCCAGCGCCTCGCGGGATCCGGCGGGAGCAAGCAGTTCCATCCTTACTTTCTGCCCTGCTGCGCCTTGAAAAGCTGGCGCTTTAAGTCGGAGACCTCGTTTCTGGCCTGGGTGGCCTCGTCCAGATAGTCCTTCACCTGGCGGCGCAGGTTCTCCGCCGCCTGCTCGCTCTTGAGCAGCTCGTCCGCCAGATTCACGGCAGCCAGCACGGCGGCGTCGCTGCGCCCCACCTTGGCGCCGGTGAGGATCTCGCTCATCTTTTTGTCCACCAGAGCGGCCACCTGCTCCATGTAGGCGGTGCTCTCCTCGGCCACGAAGGTATACTCGTCGCCGCAGATGCTCACTGTGATTCGGTTTGCCATAGCGCTGCCTCCTGTTCTTTTTTGAAAAGGTGATATGTCCGCATACTAAATCATCTTATTATAACACATTTTTCCGCCGGGAAAAGCATTTTCTGCCATATCACAAAAAATTCACAAAAATGCGGCAGGGGTGGCTTTACGAAAAAGAGGTTTTCGTGTAAAATGATTCTGAATCGACAGAAGGAAGGTGCGCGCATGGCGGGCTATATCATACGGGATCGGGAGAAGACGCTGGTGCTGCCCTGCCGGCAGGTGGATCAGCTCCTGCAGGCGGCGGACGGCGACGCGGCGCTGCTGTACCTGTACCTCATGCGCAGGACGGACGCCGTGACGGCGGAGCAGATCATGCAGAGCCTGTCCATGAGCGCCCTGCGGCTGCAGGCGGCGCAGAGTCGGCTGGAGGGCATGGGGCTGCTCCAGAGCCAGAGCCTGCCCGTGCCGGAGCCTGCGCGGCAGCCGGCGGAGTACACCGCCGCTGAGCTGGGGGAGATGCTGCGGGACGGCGAGTTCCGCATGCTGGTGGAGGAAACGGAGCGGTGCCTGGGCAAAAAGCTCACCACCCTTGACATAAAGCGGCTGGCGAATCTGCGCCACGAGGTGGGTCTGCCGGCGGATGTGATCTTCCTGCTGGTGCGCCACTGCGTGGAGGAGCAGGAGCGCCGCTTCGGCGAAGGGCGCCGCCCCACGGTGTCTGCCGTCGAGAAGGAAGGGTACTACTGGGCGCGGCGGGGGCTGTTCGATCAGGAATCCGCCGCCCGCTACCTGCGCACCGTGGCGCGGCGGCGGGAGCAGTCGGTGCAGTACATGGCGGCCATGCACATGGGCGACCGCCGTCCGGTGGAGGCGGAGGAAAAGTACATCGCCCAGTGGATGGACTGGGGCTTCAGTCCGGAAATGGTGGCCTTGGCCTATGAAAAGACCGTGCTCAAAAAGCAGGGCATGGACTGGCGCTACTTAAACGGCATCCTGCGCCGCTGGGACAAGGAGGGTCTGCGCACCCTGCGGGACGTGCAGGAGGAGAAGCGTCCTGCCGCGGGGACGCCCGACCAAAACAAAAACAAGAAGCAGATCATAGAGGAATATTTGAAATGGTAAGGGGGCAGAAAAATGGCTTATGACGGCAAGGTCATGCGGGAGGCGCTGCAGCGGTTCGAGGAGGACAAGCAGCGCCGCGCGTCCCAGACGGAGGCTCGGCGGCAGCGGATCTATCGGGAGATCCCCCGTCTGGAGGCGATAGAGAAGGAGCTGCGGGGCACCGTGGCGCGCATCATGACCGAGGCGCTGCGCCACGGGGAAGATCCCGCGCCGGCGCTTATGCGCATCCGCACGGAGAACGCCATGCTCCAGCAGGAGCGGGCGGAGCTGCTGGTGGAGCACGGCTATGCCCCCGACGCGCTGGAGGACAAGCCCCGCTGCGCCCTCTGCGGCGACACGGGCTACTGTGGCGGCAAAATGTGCGCCTGCCTGCAAAAATACTATGCGCAGGAGCAGATCCGGAGCCTCAGCAGCCTGCTGGACGTGGGCAGCCAGAGCTTTGACACCTTCGGTCTGGAGTGGTATGACACAAAGGTGGGGGCGCAGAGCCGCAGCCCGCGGGAGACCATGGAGCGGAATCTGGCGACGTGCCAGACCTTCGCGGCCGAGTTTGGGAAAAAGCCGGAAAATCTGCTGCTGTTCGGCGACCCGGGGCTGGGGAAGACCTTTCTCTCCGCCTGCATCGCCCGGGTGGTCAGCGAGGACGGTTTTTCCGTGGTGTATGACACCGCCGTGCATGTGTTTGCCCGCTGCGAAGCCGCCAAGTTCCGCAGCGAGGAGGAGCCGGACGCCGCCGTGGACGTGCGGCGGTACGAGAGCTGCGACCTGCTGATCCTGGACGATCTGGGCACGGAGATGACCACGAGCTTCGTCCAGAGCGCCCTGTACCAGCTGGTGAACGGGCGCTTGCTGGCCGGAAATAGCACCATCATCAGCACCAATCTGGATCCCATCGAGTTGGGCGGCCGGTACGGAGCGGCCATTCGCTCTCGGCTGGAGGGAGAATACACGGTTCTCCCGTTTTATGGCGAGGACATCCGCAAGCTCAAACGCATGATGCGGTAAACGCCGCGCAATTTCCCCCTATACACAACGCATCTAATATGCTATAATACGAGATATACTTCAAAGGAGTATGTGAACGCCATGTCTGATACCATTGCCGCCATTGCCACCGCCCGAACGCCTGCCGCCATCGGCATCGTGCGCATTTCGGGGGCTGATACGCCGGCGGTGGTGGATCGCGTTTTCGCCGCCCGCAGCGGCAAGTGCGCCGCGCAGTTGCCCTTGCGGCGGCTGGTCTACGGCCACATGCGCACGGCGGAGGGCGCGGTCATTGACGACGGTCTGTGCGTGCTTTTTGCGCCGGAGAGCAGCTACACCGGCGAGTGGTCGGCGGAGCTGCACTGCCACGGCGCGCCCGTGGTGCTGGACGAGGTGCTGCGCTGCGCCTTTGCCGGCGGCGCCCGTCAGGCCAAGGGGGGCGAGTTCACCCAGCGCGCCTTTCTCAGCGGGCGGATGGATCTCATGCAGGCGGAGGCGGTGGCGGATCTCATCGACGCCGAGACCGCCGAGTGCGCCCAGAACGCCGCCCTGCAGCTCTCCGGCGCCATGAGTCGGGGCGTGGAGCAGGCGTATGACGCGCTGATGGACATTGCCGCCCGCTTCTATGCGGCGGTGGACTATCCCGACGAGGACATTGAGCCGCTGGAGCGGCGGGAGATCGGCGAAACGCTGGAGCGCTGCCGCGGCACGCTGCAAGGGCTGTTGGACACGTTCCGGCGGGGAAGGATCTTGAAGCAAGGCGTCCCCACGGTGCTGCTGGGGCTGCCCAACGCGGGGAAATCCTCTCTGCTCAACGCCCTGCTGGGCTATGACCGCGCCATCGTCACCGAGGTGGCGGGCACCACCCGCGACACCGTGGAGGAAAAGGTTCGCTTGGGCGGCCGGCTCCTGCGCCTGTGCGACACGGCGGGCATCCGCGAGACAGACGACGCCGTGGAGCGGCTCGGCGTGGAGCGAGCCGTGGCAGCGGCGGAGCAGGCCGAGCTTGCGCTGGTGGTGCTGGACGGTTCGGCGCCCCTCACCGGCGAGGAGGAGCGCATTTTTGCCCTGGCGGAAAAGGCGGAGCACGCCGTGCTGGTGGTGAACAAGCGCGACCTGCCGCAGCGGGCGGCGCTGGACGGCTTGGAAGCCCGCTTTCCCTGTGTTTGCCATGTCTGCGCCGCCACAGGCGAGGGCGTGGAGCAGATCGGCCGGGCGGTGCGGACGTTTTACCCCGAGGAGGCCGGCGCCGGCGGCGTGCTGCTGACCAACAGCCGGCAGGCGGAGGCCGTGACGCGGGCGCTGCACGCCGTGGAGCGGGCGCAGGCGGCCGTGGCGGCGGATCTGACGCCGGACGCCGTTCTGACCGACGCCGAGGAGGCGCTTTCGGCGCTGGGTGAGCTTACGGGCAAGAGCATTCGGGAGGATCTGGTGGCCACCATTTTCTCCCGCTTCTGCGTGGGCAAATAAAGCGGAAAGTTGAAAACGGAAAGCTGAAAGTTGAAGGCGGCCTGACAGCCGCAGCGACATTTTCTGTCATTCCGAAACAGTGACCGATGTCACTGTTGTGGGAATCCGTAAAACCCTTGCGCAGAGGGCGGGGGACAACGGATCGCCGCTCCGGCGCGCGAAAAAATCAATTATCGCAATATACTATATATTATATATAAAACGGTTTACACACCAACAAATCAACCACTAAGGAGGGTATATTATGCGTGACTATGTTTTGATGACCGATAGCTGCTGCGACCTGACGGACTACATGGCGCGGGAGCTGGAGCTGGAGGTTCTGCCTCTGACCATGCACATGGACGGGCAGGACTACCCCAACGATCTGGCGGGCAGCGCCATTTCCAACGAGGAGTTTTATAAGCGCATCCGCGCCGGCAAGCTGGCCACCACCTCGGCGGTGAACGTGGGGCAGTTCCAGGACGCCATGCGCAAAATTCTGGAGAGCGGCCGCGACATCGTGTGCGTGTGCTTCTCCTCGGCGCTGTCCACGACGTATCAGTCCGCCGTCATCGCCGCAAACGACCTGCGTCCGGAGTTTCCGGAGGCGGAGATCCACGTGGTGGACTCCCTCAGCGCCTCCCTGGGGCAGGGGCTGCTGCTGTATCTGGCGGCGCAGCAGAAGAAGGCGGGTCTCACGGCGGCGGAGCTGGCCAAATGGGTGGAGGACAACCGCCTCAGCATCTGCCACTGGTTCACCGTGGACGACCTGAACTATCTGAAAATGGGCGGCCGTGTCAGCGCCACCACCGCTCTGCTGGGCACCATGCTCTCCATCAAGCCCATCATGCACACCTCCGACGAGGGCAAGCTGGTGCCTGTGGGCAAGGCGCGGGGCCGCAAGGCCGCCATCAAGGCGCTGCTGGACAAGATCGAAACGCTGGGCATCCGTCCGGAGGAGCAGACCATGTTCATCTGCCACGCCGACTGCGAGCTGGACGCCCGCGCCGTGGCGCAGCAGATCAAGGAACGCTTCGGCACCAAGACGGTGTATATCAACTACATCGGCCCCGTCATCGGCAGCCACACCGGCCCCAACACCATGGGCATCTTCTTCGTGGGCACCCAGCGATGAACTGGATCGAGGTACATATCGACACCCGCCCCGACCGGCTGGACGACCTCTGCGCCCGCCTGGAGGCCGCGGGGGTCACGGGTCTGGTCATTGACGACGAGGCGGATTTCAAGGATTTTCTGGAAAATAACCACCAGTATTGGGACTATGTGGACGACGAGCTTTTGCGGGAGAAAAAGGGCCTGTGCCGCGTGACGTTTTATCTCTCCGACGATGCCGAGGGGGAAAAGCAGCTGCGCAATGTGCAGGCGCTGCTGGCCGATTTCCCCGCGTCCCGCCTCACCCGCAGCGCCGTGCAGGACGCCGACTGGGAGAACAACTGGAAGCAGTTTTATAAGCCCATGGAGATCGGGGAGCGGCTGCTGGTGATCCCCCAGTGGGAGCAGAGCGAGAGCAAGGGACGGGTGGAGCTGCGGCTGAACCCGGGGCTGACCTTCGGCACCGGCAGCCACGCCACCACGCGCCTGTGCCTGCAGGCGCTGGATAAGCACATCCGCGGCGGCGAACGGGTGCTGGATCTGGGCTGCGGCAGCGGCATTCTCTCCATCGCCGCCCTGCTGCTGGGGGCGAAAGAGGCTTTCGCCTGCGACATCGACGACAAGTGCGTGGACGTGGCCTATGAAAACGCCGCCATCAACGGCATCGGCCGCGACCGCTACACCGTCCGTTGGGGCAATGTGGTCACGGATCGCGCCCTGCAGGCGGAGTTCGGCGGCGCATACGACGTGGTGGTGGCCAACATCGTGGCGGATGTCATCATGGGCATTTCGCCGCAGGTGCGCCCGTTTTTGAAGGCGGGGGGGCTGTTCCTCTGCTCCGGCATCATTGACGACCGCGCCGACGAGGTGGCCGCCTGCCTGCGCCGCGACGGCTGGGACATCGCCGAGACCCGCCAAAGCGAGGGCTGGTTCAGCTTCCTGTGCCGGTGAACGGCGAACAAATTGTGATCTATGCGTAGGGGCGGGGTTCTACCCCGCCCGATTTGCTGCGCCCCCTGTTACCCCTTGTAGGGCGGCACCCATGTGTGCCGCCGCTCGACACACGCCGCACTCTCCTGCCCTCCGTAGGGGTCGGCGTCCCCGACGACCCGCCTGCACCGCACCTCCTTGCCCCCCTCTGTAGGGCGGGGTGCCCTCACCCCGCCGCCGACACGCACCGCACCCCCAAAAACCCGTGTCATTGCGAACCGGCGCGCACGCCGGTGTGGCAATCCGTACTCCCCCTCGCACGGCACCGCATAAGGGGAACGGATTGCCACGTCGCTGCGCTCCTCGCAATGACATTTTTGTGAAAATCATTCCGCTGTGCGTAGGGGTCGGCGATTGCCCACCGTCGTGCCAACCGATTCCCGTCCACTGTCGTGGCCGCCAATCGGGGCACTTCCTCGAAATCGGCTCGCTTCCTCCGCCACCGGCGGCGCTTCGCCGATTTCCCGCCTGCATCGCGCCTCCTCGCCCCGCCTCCGTAGGGCGGGGTGACCACACCCCGCCGCCGACCACGCACCGCACCCTCAAAACCCCGTGTCATTGCGAACCAGTGCGCACACTGGTGTGGCAATCCGTACTCCCCCGCGCACGGCACCATATAAGGGGAACGGATTGCCACGTCGCTGCGCTCCTCGCAATGACATTTTTATAAAAATGCGGTGTCCATCGTCGGGCGGGGCAGAGCCGCCGCCCCTACGCGCACTTTATAAGATCCTCCGTAGGGCGGGGTGCCCTCACCCCGCCGCCGACCACGCACCGCCCCGCGCAAACATTTTTATGATTTCCCGACGAATTTCCCGCATTTTTTCCCCGTCTGCCTGTTATATTTGGGGAAAAGGAGGCGTTTTGCGTGAAAAATATTCTGAAAAGCGATTTTCTCTCCAGTCGGGTGCAGTATATCCCGCTGGAGCGCATCGTACCCAACCCCCACCAGCCCCGCCGCGATTTTGACCCCGAGGGTCTGCAGGAGCTGGCGGCCAGCATCCGCCAGTACGGCGTCCTGCAGCCCGCCACGGTGCGCACCCGAGGCAGGGACTACGAGCTGGTGGCCGGCGAGCGACGTTTTCGGGCGGCGAAGCTCGCCGGCCTGCGGGAGCTGCCGTGCCTCATTGCGCAGGTGGGGGAGGAGGACTCGGCGCTGCTGGCGCTGATGGAGAATCTCCAGCGGCGGGATCTGAACTACATGGAGGAGGCGGCGGCCATCGCCCAGTTGGTGCAGCGGTGGGGGCTGAGCCAGGAGGAGGCGGCGCGGCGGCTGGGGAAGTCGCAGTCCGCCGTGGCCAACAAGCTGCGCCTGCTGCGGCTGCCGGAGTCGGTGGTGGCGCTGCTGCGGGAGGGGGAGCTTTCGGAGCGGCACGCTCGGGCGCTGCTGCGACTGACGGATGAGGAGGAGCAGCTCGCTGCGGCCAAGACCATCATCGCCCGCCGCATGAACGTGGCGCAGACGGAGGAATACATAGAGTCGCTGCTGCGGGAGATTCAGACCACGCCGCCGCGCCGCCGTCCCACCTTCATCCTCAAGGACGTGCGGCTGTTTCTCAACAGTCTGGATCGCTCCCTGACGATCATGCGCTCGGCGGGGGTGAACGCCGGCTGCGCCCGCCAGGACACGGAGGACGAGATCCTGCTCACCATCCGCATCCCCAAGGTGCGCCAGGCAGGGTGAAAACGGCAAACGGTCATACAAGAAAGCTTCGATTCTTGTATGACCGTTTTCATATGATAAATTCGAGAGATGGAGCTAAAGCTATACTTATTGGACTTTTTCAGAGCATTCTATTTTTCCGAAAACTGGCGCTTCTTTGGGCTTGACGTATTTAATTCTATATATCTTACATCTAAACTCTTCAATCGACGCATCAATAGCATCAAAGATGGGTTGAAATACAATTTTACTGGGGTATCCGTGAACTGTTTTCTGTTGCGCTGAAAAGTACTTTTTATTTAGTTCAGAAATTATTGAAGCACATGCAGGAAAGCTTCCTTCGCCTTCCCTAAGTAAGTTGAAATGATATGAATCGTTTTTGAACTGGGCAACGGCTTTTTCTATATTATTAAGAATTGAAAAACACATATCGTTGCGGATACATTTGTTGGCAAAAATAAAGTCCAAATTTCCGTATGCGTTTTTTAGTGCACCTAACTCAACCGAGGACGCAATACGGTAACTGTCCATACATTGAATAAATTTTTGCCGATATTTCTTTGCTTTTGCATCATAGAATTGCTCTAATTCATTTTTGGTATAGGAGGTTTCAACAAAAGGAGGCGTATTTTCTTCATACCAAGATATTAGCCTATCTTTGGCTTTATGACTTAGATCTCCATCTTCGGAAGATATAGCCAAAAGCTGACTCCATTCGTTTGAACGTTCTTCGCTGAATGCATCTACAATTAAGTCGAGCGGAGCATCTGCGTAAAAGTATTTGATTTTCCTCAGTTCTTTTAAAACACTTGTTGCTTGGAGCCAAAAATCTTCCATTGCTTTTCGCCTTTCGACGAAATACTCTATGATTGACATTGTAAATCCCAAAACAGCACTGCCGAGAAGAGCCATTGAAATATCATAATATATTAAATCGCTACATTTACCAATAATAAATGCAACGAATAAAGAAACTATAGAAACAAACAGAGTAATAATTGATAGCCATTTTTTAGCTTTCATTTTCAGCTTCCTCCAAGTGACAAATACTTTATTAATTACACAGTATACCACTGATCGACAAAAAATCAATAATGGTTTTTTTGTTCATTATCGTGTAAAAGCTGTCAAAAAATTGAGGGACAGGCCGCATCGCCTGTCCCTCGTCCTGTAAATCTTACTTCTTTTTCTTTTCCCGCTGCTCGATCTTCTTGCCCGCCCACTTGGCCAGCTTCACGCAGGCGGCGGTGGTGGCGGCCAGCAGGACGCCGCCTATGGCCAGCTGTTTTTTCATTTTCATGGCAAACTCTTAGTACGCCAGCTTCTCGGCCAGATACGCCTTCAGCTCGCTGATGGGGATGCGCACCTGCTCCATGCTGTCGCGCTCGCGGACGGTGACGCAGTTGTCGCCGGCCTTCTCGGAGTCGCCCACGGTGTCAAAGTCCACGGTGATGCAGAAGGGGGTGCCGATCTCGTCCTCGCGGCGATAGCGCTTGCCGATGGAGCCGGTCTCGTCGAAGTCGATCATCCACTCCTTGCTCAGCTCCTCGTAGATTTTCATGGCCGGCTCGGAGAGCTTCTTGCTCAGGGGCAGGATGGCGGCCTTGTAGGGCGCCAGCGCCGGATGCAGATGCAGCACCACGCGCACGTCGTTCTTGCTCTCGTCCACCACTTCCTCGTCGTAGGCGTCGCACAGCACGGCCAGCACGCTGCGCTCCACGCCCAGAGACGGCTCCACCACATAGGGAATGTAGCGCTGGTTGGTTTCGGGGTCAAAGTAGGTGAGATCCTTGCCGGAGGTGTTCTGGTGCTGGGTGAGGTCGTAGTCCGTGCGGTCGGCCACGCCCCACAGCTCGCCCCAGCCGAAGGGGAAGAGGAACTCAAAGTCCGTGGTGGCCTTGGAGTAGAAGCACAGCTCCTCGGGGTCGTGGTCACGCAGGCGCAGGTTCTCGTCCTTCAGGCCGATGCCCAGCAGCCAGTTGTGGCAGAAGGTGCGCCAGTAGTTGAACCA
>OIXU01000305.1_pt1 | contig 17338 bp, 9 predicted proteins | sample 1587921 | NCBI WGS metagenome assembly OIXU01 (sample SAMN03283238) | human gut metagenome | biome: human-associated habitat; material: feces | host: Homo sapiens | place: Peru | collected 2012
CCCCGCAAGACGACGAGCCCGCCGACCATACAACCGAAGAGGCTGCCGCGCCCACCGTCGCCGACCCGGACGACGATGCCGCCACCGTCTCCCCCGGCGATACAGCCGAGATTGACGTTGCCGCCGTGGAGGCCAAGCTCAAAGACCCTGGCTCGACCATGAGTTTTGAGCCGCTGACCGACGAGCGCATCGAGACCGACTCGACCTACGATGCCGGCACCACCACGCAGCTCATGTGGGGCGCCCGCTCCGACGTTGGCTGTGTGCGTCCGCATAACGAGGATTCCTATCTGGTGCAGTCGCCGCTCTTTTGCGTATGCGACGGCATGGGCGGCCACGCCGCCGGCGAGGTAGCCTCCTCCATCGCCGTCGAGACCATCGCCAAGACGGCCCCGCAGTCCGCCGACGCCGCCCGCCTGGCCGCGGCCGTAGAGGCCGCCAACGCCGCCGTGATCGAGGCCGCTCTCAACGGCCTGGGCAAACCCGGCATGGGCTGCACGGCCACCTGCGCCTATATCGAAAACGACACGCTCGCCATCGCTCACGTGGGCGATTCGCGCGCCTACCTGCTCCACGAGGGCACGCTGATTCGCGTGACCCGCGACCACTCCTATGTGGAGGAGCTCGTGGACGCCGGCGAGATTACGGCAGACGAGGCCCGCGTCCACCCCAACCGCTCGGTCATCACCCGTGCACTGGGCTCGGACCCTGCCATGTACGCCGATCACTTTACCCTGCATATCGAGGAAGGCGACCGCCTGATCCTGTGTTCGGACGGCCTTTCGAGCATGATTCCCGATAGCGATATCGAAAACATCGCCACGCAGTCCTCGACCGCGCAGATTTGCGTCGACAACCTTGTTGACGCGGCACTGGTCGCTGGCGGACACGACAACGTCACCGTGGTCGTCGTGGACCTGGTCGACGACGGCGTCATGCGCGAGGCCAAGCGCGTTCGCCGCCGCAACATCACCATTGCCGCCGTCCTGGGCATCGCTTTTGTGCTGGCGGCAGCCATCTGGGCCTACACGGGCGTCACAGGCTCGTACTACCTGGGCGCCTACAAGAACACCGTCGCAGTCTACCGGGGCATACCCGGCAATCCGCTCGGCCTCAAACTGCACTGGCTCGATAGCACGACCACCATTAAACTGTCCGACCTGCCCGAAGACACGCAGAACCGTCTGAAGGCGGGTATTCCGCAAACGAGCGTCGACGATGCGCAGGACACCATCTCCAAGTACCGCCATCAGATCGACGAGGAACAGACCCGTCAGGTGATCGACGCGCAAACGATCCGCAACAACACCGACCAGGGTTCGACCCCCGAATCGGAATCCGAGAAAACCGCCGAACAGTCCGCCGAGGCCGAAGCCTCCGATAAGAATTAGAAAGGGAGTGCCGCTTTATGAGTCGCCGCAACACCGAAATGCTCTTGCTCATCGCCTCGGCGTTCCCCGTCATCCTGCTGTATGCGATGTACGTGCTCACCGCGGGCGCCGCCATCTCGTTTGAGACGCTCGCCGTGCCGATCGGCCTCTTTGCCGCGTTTGCCGCGGCACATATCGCTGTGCGCATCCTGGCACCCGGCGCCGACCCGGCCATCTTGCCCATCGTCTTTGTGCTTTCGGGCATCGGTATCACGTTTGTGACGCGCCTGGCGCCCGCGCTTGCCATCTCCCAGCTCATCATTTTGTTTGTCTCGGTTGCCCTGATGGTAGGCACGCTCGCGCTGGTCAAAAACCTCGACGTGGTCATGCGCTACAAGTACACCTTTGGCATCATCGGCATCATTTTGCTCATGCTGCCCATCTTTATCGGCACCACGATCTCGGGCTCTAAGCTGTGGATTCGCATCGCCGGCTTTACCATTCAGCCCGGCGAGTTCGCCAAGGTCTTTATCGTCCTGTTCCTGGCAGGCTATCTGGCCGAGAACCGCGAGCTGCTCTCCATCTCCAACCGCAAGATCTTGGGCCTCAAGATCCCGCGCCTGCGCCTGCTGCTGCCGCTGTTCGCAGTCTGGGGCGTATGCCTGCTCGTCGTCGTCTTCGAACGCGATCTGGGCTCGGCCGTGCTGTTCTACACCATCTTCTTGCTGATGCTCTACGTTGCCACGGGACGCTTCTCGTACGTCGTCATCGGCCTTGCGCTCTTGGCCGTGGGGGCCGTGGGCGCCTACAAGTTCCTGTCGCACGTCCAGGTTCGTTTTCAGATCTGGATCGACCCCTTTAAGGACGCCCAGGGCCAGGGCTACCAGATTGTCCAGTCCCTCTTCTCGCTGGCCGACGGCGGCCTTGTCGGTGTCGGCATTGGCAACGGCATGGCCAATAACATCCCCGTCGTCGAGTCCGACTTTATCTTCTCGGCCATCGGCGAGGAGATGGGCCTGTTGGGCGGCGGCGCCGTGCTCATCCTGTTTATGCTCTTTGCCGTGCGCGGCCTGACCACGGCCGCCCGCGCCAAGTCCGACCTTGCCGCCTTTAGCGCTACCGGCCTCACGGCCGCTATCAGCTTCCAGGCCTTCTTGATCGTTGGCGGCGTTACCCGCCTGATCCCGCTGACCGGCGTCACCCTGCCCTTTATGAGTCAGGGCGGCTCCTCGCTGCTGGCGAGCTTTATCATCGTCGCGCTGCTGCTGCGCGCCGGCGACGAAGCGACCGGCCGCGAAGCCGAGCTCACCGGCACCGGTACCATGGCCGCCATCACCGATGACCAGGTCGCATCTGCCGCAGCCCCGACCGGCACGCGCTTTGCAACCTCGTCTTCTTACGGCCGCGGCAGCCACTCCGCCGGTTCGCGCATGCGCCGTCGCCTGCTCGACACGCCCGAATCCGGCGTGCTGGGCCGCGTGGCGCTCGCCAACCGCCTGACCCGCGCCGTGTTCGCCTTTACGGCACTGTTCGCCATCCTTATCGGCAACCTCACCTATGTCCAGGTCATCAAGGCCAAGGACTACCAGGACATGCCGACCAACAACCACACCATCGCGCGCTCCAAGTACATCCAGCGCGGCTCCATCATCACGTCCGACGGCGTGACGCTGGCCGAGTCGCTGCAGCAGGAAGACGGCACCTACGCACGCTCCTACCCCAACGGCAATCTGGCGGCGCACGTGGTTGGCTACGTAAGCCAGCAGTACGGCACCGCGGGTGTCGAGAGCGTCATGAACGACACACTAACCGGCTCCAAGGACTACTCCAGCTGGAACAACGCTATCGCATCGCTCGCGGGCCAGAACCAGCCAGGCAACACCGCCAAGCTCACCATCGACTCGCGCATCCAGACGGCTGCCGAGCAGGCGCTCAAGGGCTTTAAGGGTGCCGTCGTGGTCATGGATCCGCGTACCGGTGCGGTGCTCGCATGCGCAAGCTCGCCCACCTACGACAACACCAACATCGATGCCCTGCTGCAGTCGGGCGGTGGCGAGGACGGCTCCATGTACGACCGCGCCATGGACGCGCTCTACACCCCGGGCTCCACGTTTAAGGTCGTCACGCTTTCCGCGGCGCTCGAGACCGGCACCGCCAGCCTCACGAGCACCTACGAGGCGCCCGGCTCCATGGACATCGGCAACGCACCGGTCACCAACTACGCCAACGAGAGCTACGGCACCATCAGCCTGCAGCAGGCCTTTGCCGTGTCGTCCAACGTCGTCTTTGGCCAGGCGGCCAACGAGATTGGCGCCAACTCGCTCGTCCAGTTCGCCAACGCCTTTGGCTACGGCCAAAAGCTCGGCCAGGATCTGACCACCACAGCCTCCATCATGGCCGACCCCTCGCTCATGACCGAGTGGGAGACCGCTTGGGCGGGCGCCGGCCAGCCCGTCGGCATGGACCACACGCCCGGCCCGCAGACCACCGTCATGCAGAATTGCGTGATCGCGGCCGCCATTGCCAACAGCGGCGTGGTCATGGACCCGTTCTTCGTGGCCCAGGTGCTCGCCCCCGACGGAACCGTGGTCAAGACCACGCAGTCCCGCTCGCTTGGCCAGGCCGTCAGCGCCACTACGGCCGAGCAGGTCAAGCAGGCCATGCTCGCGGTTGTCCAGTCCGGTACCGGTACCGATGCCCAGATTCCGGGCGTCAAGGTCGCCGGCAAGACCGGTTCGGCCGAGACCGGCGGCACCAACGTCAACTCGATGTTCGTCGGCTTCGCCCCTTACGATTCACCCACGGTCGCCATCTCGGTGGCCCTGGAGGATTACGACCAACACGACGTCAAGGCGGCCAAGATCGCCGGCATCGTCCTGACCGCGGCACTCGCCGCCCAAGGAGCGTGATGCCCGTGATCGAAGCACGAGCATGTGGCGCGCCGCAGCCGATAAGCTAGCGGACATGCGCCACGCGGCCCCAGCGGCCATAGATTTGGTACTACACACATCGTTGAGCGAATAAGTTAGTTAGGAGCAGGAATGGAACAGAGGGTCCTCGGGGGAAGATACCTCCTCAAGGATAAGGTGGGAACGGGCGGCATGGCGACCGTCTTCCGCGCGCAAGATCAGGTCCTCGACCGCACGGTGGCCGTCAAGATCATGCTGCCGCAGTACGCCGGCGACGCCACCTTCGCCGCGCGCTTTAAGCAGGAGGCCCAGGCAGCTGCCGGCCTCTCCTCCCCCTATATCGTGGGCGTCTACGATTGGGGCAAGGACGGCGACACCTATTACATCGTCATGGAGTACCTGCGCGGTACCGACCTTAAGAGCGGCATCAAGAGCCACGGCGCCCTCGATCCCAAGAAGGTCGCGCAGATCGGCTCGCAGATCAGCTCTGCGCTTTCGGTCGCCCACAAGCACGAGATCATCCACCGCGACATTAAGCCGCAGAACATCATGGTGCTGCCCGACGGCAACATCAAGGTGATGGACTTTGGCATCGCGCGCGCCAAGAACAGCCACCTCACGCAGGACAACAACGTGCTGGGCACGGCCCACTACGTAAGCCCCGAGCAGACCCGTGGCCAGGACCTCGGCCCCACCTCGGACATCTACTCCCTAGGTGTTGTGATGTACGAGTGCGCCACCGGCCGTGTGCCCTTTGACGGCGACGACGCCATCTCGGTCGCGCTCAAGCAGGTCAACGAGCTTCCCGTGCCGCCGAGCCAGATCAACTCCGGCGTGGATGCCGATCTTGAGCGCATCATCCTCAAGTGCATGGAAAAGGATCCGGCAAACCGCTTCCAGACGGCCGACGAGCTGCGCCAGGTGCTCAACAGCTACCTGTCCGGCCGCGCCGTCAACGTCTCGGAGCCCACGCGCGTCATCGGTGCCGCCGGCGACCTGGGCGCTACCAAGACCCGCGAGCTTTCTGACTCCACGCGCGCCATGGTTCGCCCCGTCTCGGGCGTGAGCGGCCAGAATACCGCCCGCAGCGCCGTCTCGGGCTCCACGGGCTCTTACGAGGTCGACCAGCCCAAATCCAACAAGAACAAGATCATCGCCGCCGTCGTCGCCGCAATCGCCGTGATTGGCGTTGTGGTGGCCTTCGCAACGGGCATGTTTAGCGGCGAGCAGGTCACGGTGCCCGACGTGCTGGGCAAGGACCAGGAAACCGCCATCGAGCTGATCAAGGAGGCCGGCCTTGAGGTCGGCACCGTCGACCAGAGCTACAACGACGATGTCGACGAGGGCAAGGTTGCCGAGCAGACCCCCAACGGCAACACCAAGAAGCCCAAGGGCACCAAGGTGAACCTGGTGATCTCCAAGGGCGCCAAGCCCTCCGAGAAGGTTGAGGTTCCGCAGCTTGTGGGTCTGACCAAGGACCAGGCCGAGGCCGCGCTGGCAAGCGTGGGCCTGAAGGGCAACGCAACCGAGGAGGCCAACGAGGCCGACGAGGGCCAGGTCTTTGAGCAGGGCACCGACGCCGGCAAGGAAGTCGAGAAGGGCACGACCATCTCGTACAAGGTCTCCAGCGGCCCCGACACCACCTCCGTCCCCGATCTGACCGACATGACCGAGGCACAGGCACGCAACGCCCTCGACATGGCCGGTTTTGGCGTCGACGTGAGCTACCAGGAGAACGACTCCGTCACCGAAGGCACCGTCATTAGCTGGAACCCCAGCGGCAAGCAGAAGCCCGGCGCCACGATCACCGTTGTCATCGCCAAGAAGTCCGGCAAGGCCAGCGTTCCGGGCAACCTGTACGGCAAGAGCATCTCCGCCGCTGTCACCGCGCTCAACAACGCCGGTTTCTACAACATCGCCTTCTGCGATCAGAACGGCAACCCCGTGAGCGGCAACGAGAACGCCACCGTTACGGGTGTCTCCCCCACCGGCAAGCAGTCCACCGACAGCACGATCACGCTGACGGTTTCCATCTCCGGCTCCGGCGACGACTCCGAGTCCAGCAACTAGTGCCAGCCACTTATTGCCCCTAGCGGTTAGGCCGCAAACATATTCGCTCAGAAGCGCCCGTTTGCTCCCCCAGCAAGCGGGCGCTTTGCTTTTAATGCAGGGTTGCCGTCCACGGACGAACGTGGCTCTAAACCAGAAGAGCCCGGCACCGTAGCGGTACCGGGCTCGTTTGTTCTCTGGTGCCCCCGGGCGGATTCGAACCGTCGACACCCGCTTTAGGAGAGCGGTGCTCTATCCCCTGAGCTACGGAGGCATGTTGTACTAGTGTAGCAGATTTACCCTGTCGTCACGGGTAGTCATTGGAGACGTTCTTTAATGACTAGTCGTTTAAGAACGTCCCCAATGACTAGTTGTCCTTGTGGAAGAGGCTTTTGATGACGGAGGGGATGCTCTTGGCTCCCTTGGCCGTCACATCGATAAAGTCGGGCGAACGCACGAGCTTGTCCTCGTCAACGTACTTGCGCACCGCACGCAGCGTTTCCTTGTCATCGCGCGTCGAAAACGTAAAGTGTCCGCTGTCCTTAGTAAAGATAGCAAAACGCGTGATCTTCTTGGTGCCGCGCAGGACCTCGGCGGCGATATAGTCGATCTCGTCCCACGGGATTTGAATATAGTCCTCGGGATTGCGCTCGTTGTAATACTCGAACGCTTTATTGCCCACCATCACGTTGCCGTGACTGGTAAGCCCCATCAGGCAGGTTGCCGGCGTTGCCAGATCGACCGTGCTGTTCTGAGATTGCGCCATGCGCGCCTCGCCCTCCAAATAAAACAATCGGACCGCATCCAGTGTACCCACCGGGTGCGGTCCGTTTCAATGGCTCAAAAGCCCTTGCTTAGCAACTTTCGGTCTTAAGCCGAAGCGTGCTTACATGAAGCCGCAGACGCGACCGATGATGCCGACGGCGAAGAGGGCCAGGATGATGACGATCGGGCTGACCTTCTTCTTGAGGAGCTTGCAGACCAGCAGGGTCAGGCACACGGCGGCAAGGCCGGGGATGAGCTGATCGAGGTTAGCCTGAAGCGTGGTGACCTTCACCTGATCAAGGGCGGTACCGCCGATGGAGTTGTACATCGTCAGCGCTTCCTTGACACCCTCGGAGCCGGAAGGCAGGTTAGCCCAGTCAATGAAGGCGCCGGCAGACTGCGTGACCTTGGAGACGACCGGGGTGAAGGAGATGGACACCCAGCGCTCGACCAGGGCACCGATGATGAACATACCCAGGATGGAAGCACCCTCGGTGACCTTGCCCATCAGACCACCGGAGAGGTCCTTGGCGATGGAGGAACCGACCTTGTAGCCAAACTCCTGCGTGTACCACAGGAAGGCGTAACGGATGATGTTCCACGCGAAGAAGAACAGCAGCGGGCCGGCAATGCTGCCGGACAGGGCCATGGAAGCGCCCAGAGCGCCCAGGATCGGGCGAAGGGTGAACCAGAAGGCGGGGTCGCCGACGCCGGCGAGCGGGCCCATCATACCGACCTTGACGCCCTGGATGGCGACGTCGTCAATCGGAGCACCGTTGGCGCGCTCCTCCTCGAGAGCGAGGGTAACGCCAATAACGGGGGCGGAAACATAGGGATGGGTGTTATAGAACTCCAGGTGGCGCTTAAGAGCGGCAATCTGGTCATCCTTGCTGGTGTAGAGCTTCTTGATCGCAGGGATCATTGCGAAGCACCAGCCACCATTCTGCATACGCTCGTAGTTCCACGAGCCCTGAAGGAACTGATGACGGAAGCAAACCTTCTTGCGGTCAGCCTTGGTGAGCTGAATCTTGTTCTCTGCCATATGTATCACTCCCCTCCTACTCGTAATCGTTCAGAATGTCGCCGAGCGGGTCGCCGGAGCCACCGCCCATGCCGCCACCCTGCTTGGCCAGATCCTTAAGGCCAAGGTAGATGAGGGCAAGGGAGATGCCGATGAGGCCCAGGGCGATCAGCGTGAGCTGAGGGATGGCAGCAAGGACAAAGCCGAGGATGAAGAACGGCCAGGTCTCCTTGGTGGCCATCATGTTGATGACCATGGCGTAACCGACGGAAGCGACCATGCCGCCGCCGACAGCCATGCCGCCGGACAGCCAGTCAGGCATAGCGTTGAGCGCGTTGGTAACGGCCTCGGCCGGGATGATGCACAGCAGGACGGCCGGGATGGCGATACGAAGGCCCTGCATGAGGATGGCAGCGTACTGCCAGCGCTCGATGCCGGCGAAATCGCCCTTCTCGGCGCAACCGTCCATGGCGTGAGCAATAGCGGTAGCCAGGGTACGGCAGATCATGGTCAGGAACAGGCCGGCGACCGACAGCGGGACGGCGACGGCGATGGCGGCGGTAACGGCCTTCGACGGATCGGTAGCGCCACCGTTGAGGGCGAGCACCATGATGATCGAAGAAGCGACCGATGCCAGAGCAGCGTCAGGCGCGACGGCGGCGCCGACGTTAGCCCAGCCAAGGGCCATCATCTGGAGCGAGCCGCCCAGGAGGATGCCCTCCTGAAGGTGACCGGTTACGAGACCGATAAGCGTGCATGCCACGAGCGGCTGATGGAACTGGAACTCATCCAGAATGCCTTCCATACCGGCAAGCAACGCGACAATCGCAACAAGCAGAATAGTGATTGCAGACATGTATCGGACCCTCCTTTACTATGCTTGAGCGGCCAGTTCGGCCTTAGCTTTCTTCAACATGGCGTCGAGATCCTCGGAGGAATCCGAAGGAACCTTGCGGACCTCGAACTTGACGCCCTTGGCCTTGAGGGCCTCGAGGGTCTTGACGTCATCATCGCCCATAGCGACGGCGTTGGTGACGACGACCTTGCCCTTGGAGTGGGCCATGGAACCGATGTTGACTTCCTTGATGTCGACGCCGGCCTCGATGGCCTTGAGCAGATCTTGCGGGTTCTCGAAGAGCAGCATCGCCTTGGTGTCACCAAAGCGCGTGTCCTTGACGACCTCGGCCATCTTCTTGATGGGCACGACGTTGGCATGGACTCCCGGAGGGGCAGCCTGCTCGATCATCGTCTTGCGGAGCTCGTCGTGAGCAACGCCGTCGGAAACCACGATGATGCGGTTGGGGTTGATCTGCTTGGTCCACGTGGTGGCCACCTGGCCATGGAGCAGACGGGTGTCGATACGGACGTGGGCAATCTTGATGTGCCCGTCGCCGATGACCGTTCCCGGAGGAATGGCGCCTGCAGGAGCAGCGGCGGCCGCAGCCGGCTTCTTCTCCTCGGGCTCCAGAGACTCGGGCTTGACGCGCACGCCAGCCTTAGCCTCAGTCACGAGATGTTTTGCGATCGCATGTGCAGTGTTCTTTGCGTCAAAGCGCTGCGAATATGCCTCGATGAGCATAGGCAGGTTGACACCGGTGACGATAGCCCAGGAATCGTGGCCCTCGATGAGCCCGCTGATCTGGTTGAACGGCGTGCCGCCCCACAGATCAACGAGGAAGAGCACCTGCTCCTGGTCCTCGAAGGAAGCGATTGCTTCCTCGACCTTGGCACGGAAGTCGTCGGGGCCCATGCTCGGCTCGAGCGAGACCACGGCTACAGACGGCTGATCGCCAAAGACCATCGAGCCCGTCTGCTTGATTCCAGCAGCCAAGTCCCCGTGGCTAGCAAGAACAATACTTACCATCACATAACCTCCTTTTTGTCTACGTAATTCCTACACGACATGAAAGGAGTATACCTGTTCGCCTTGTGAAATTATAGCCAAAACTGCAAAAGGTTGGATTATTTGTTTAAACGTCTAGGTTTGTTACAAGTTGATTACATTGGTGGTTTTTGTCCACTACCTGCTAAATCGTGACTATCTGCCTGTGATTTCTGACAGATACAAGTGCACCGTTCATTAATACCGATTTTGAGTGGCTTTAAACGCGCTTGAGCCTGCGATATTTTGTTTAAACAGACCTGACTTGACTATTTGTGCGACCTATGCTCTAGCACAAGCAGTCATTGGGGACGTTCTTAATTGACTAGACGTGTAAGAACGCCCCCGACGACTAGGGGCTAGACGATATGGAGGGGGTTAGCGGCGTCGACGGCGTCGGGGGTGTCGACGGACGCGGCGAGGCCGTCGGGTTCGACATCCCCCGGGTCCTCGTCAGGGGTCTCGATTTGCTTGATCATGACCTCTTGGCCCTGCAGCAGATAGGTCTCGCCGCTGCCGCAATGGGGACACGTCTTGCCGTGCTCGACCGTGCCGTAGTCGCGGCCGCACGCCTCGCAATGCGTTACGGCCTCAACAGGCTCCACGACAAGCTCCGCGCCCCGCGTGACGGGCTTTTTATCTGCCGCCCAACGCCAAGCATCGAGCAGCAGATCGGGAACGACGCCCGAGACCTCGCCCAACAGCAACGTCACGCTCGAGACGCGACGCACGCCATTGGCGCGCGCCACATTCTCAACATCGCGAATGATGTGATACACAATCCCTAATTCATGCAAGGCAGGCACCCAACTACTTACGACCGAATTTAATCTTAATAGCGCGCTTCAGCGCATACTTGCCCAAGCTCGGGAGCTTTTGCTCGTATTTGACCATCGTGGAGCACTCGGGGCGGTCGCGATCCAGGTGGATGGCGTCGAACGCACACTTGGTGGTGCACAGGCCACAGCCGATGCACTTGTTGGGGTCGACGATCGAGGCACCGCAACCCAGGCAGCGGGCGGTCTCGGCGCGCACCTGCTCCTCGGTAAAGGTCTCGACATACTCGCTGAAGGGCGCAGTCTTCTCGCGCTCGCGGTCGACGCGGGCAACCTCGCGACTCGCGTTGTCGTAGCCCTCAATCACGACATCGTCGCGGTCGAGCGCGGTGTAGCGACGCTGGTTGCGGCCGATGGTGAGTGTGGATCCCGGCTGCACAAAGCGATGGATGGACACGGCGGCCTCATGACCGGCGGCAATGGCATCGATGGCAAAGCTCGGACCGGTGTAGACGTCGCCGCCCACAAAGATGTCGGGCTCGGCGGTCTGGTAGGTCTGGGGATCGGCAAGAGCGCCCTGACCGCGGCCAAGCTCCACCTTGGAGCCAGCCAGCAGGTCGCCCCACACAATGGACTGGCCAATTGACATGACGACGCGGACGGCGTCGACACGACGCAGGTCGCTCTCGTCGTACTCGGGCGCAAAACGGCCCTCGTCATCGTAGACGCGCGTGCAACGCTTAAAGGTAATGCCGCACACGTGACCGGCCTCGTCCAGATGGACCTCCTTAGGGCCCCAACCGCAGCTGATGTGGGCGCCGTCCTCGATGGCCTCGCGACGCTCCTCCTCGCTGGCGGGCATCTGGGCCTCGCTCTCCAGGCAGAACATCTCAACGTGCTCGGAGCCCAGACGGCAGGCGTTGCGGGCAACATCGATGGCCACGTTGCCGCCGCCCACCACGATGGTACGGCCGGGCAGTGCGTCGATCTTGCCACTGTTGACCTCGCGCAAAAAGTCGACGGCCACGGTCACGTCCTCGGCATCCTCACCCGGAATACCGGCAAGGCGACCGCCCTGGCAGCCAATGGCCACGTAGAAGGCCTTAAAGCCCTGCTCACGCAGCTCGTCGAGTGTCACATCGCGACCGACCTCCACGCCGTAGCGGAACTCGGCACCCATCAGGCGAATGACCTCGACCTCGGCCTCAATGACGTCCTTCTGCAGCTTAAAGCTGGGAATGCCGTAGGTGAGCATGCCGCCCGGGCGCTCGTTCTTCTCGAACACGACGGGCTTGTAGCCCTTCTCGGCCAGATAGAAAGCGCAGGACAGGCCAGCCGGGCCGGCGCCGATGATGGCGATCTTCTGATCGAAGCCGCCGGCGCGCGTCGGGGTCACCACAGGCGGGACGTAGCGGGTCGCGGCGTCCAGATCGCGCTGGGCGATAAACTTCTTGACCTCGTCGATAGCCACGGCGGCGTCCACACGACCACGGGTGCAGGCGTCCTCGCAGCGGCGGTTGCACACGCGGCCGCAGATAGCGGGCAGCGGGTTCTCGCGCTTGATGAGCGCCAGGGCCTCGTCATAGCGTCCCTGAGCTGCGAGCTTCAAGTAGCCCTGAACGGCAACATGCGCAGGGCAGGCCGTCTTGCAGGGCGCCGTGCCGGACTCGTGCGTCTCGATACGGTTGTCGTTGCGGTAGTTGGGCGACCACTTGGTGTGGTCCCACTTGGTGGCGTCGGGCAGCTCCTGGCGCGGATACTCGGGCACCTGTCCGCCGGCCTTTTTGCTGCAGAGCTTCTGGCCCAGCTTGGCGGCACCGGCCGGACACACCTCAACGCAGCGACCGCAGGCCACGCACTTGTCCTTCTCGACCTTGGCGACATAGGCCGAGCGCGACAGGTTGGGCGTGTTGAACAGCTGCGAGGTGCGCAGGGCGTAGCACACGTTGACGTTGCAGTTGCAGATGGCGAAGATCTTGTTCTCGCCGTCGATGTTCGTGATCTGGTGCACAAAGCCGTTGTCCTCGGCCTGGCGCAGGATGTCGTAGACCTCGTCACGGGTCACGTAATAGCCGCGATCGGTCTCGACCACGTAGTCGGCCATATCGCCCACGGCGATGCACCAATCGGCCGGGTCGTCGGCACAGCCCTCGCCCATCACGCGACGGCTCGCACGGCAGCTGCAGGTGCTGGCGGCATACTTACCCTCGTATTTGTCGAGCCAGTGCTCGATATGCTCAATAGGCACCGAGGTGCTCGCGGCGTCAATGGCCTTCTCGACCGGAATGACGTGCATGCCGATACCGGCGCCTCCGGGCGGCACCATCGGCGTAGCCTTAGACAGCGGGCCCTTGGACGCCTGCTCAAAGAACTTGGCGTAGACCGGATGCTCCTCGAGCTGGCTCACGCGCATGTTGAGGAACTCGGCAGAACCCGGCACCAGCATGGGCAGCACCCACTGCTTGGCGCGCTCGGGGTTTTCCCAGTTGTACTCGAGCAGACCCGTGTAGCTCATGTCGTCGAGCATCTTCTCGATATCGGCCTCGGGCATGCCGGTGAGCTTGACCATCTCGGGCAGCGTATAGGGACGGCGCATCTTCATCTTGCAGAGCACTTCGGCCTGCTCGTCGGTCGCGGCCTCGGCAAACGACCAGTACTCGTAGCCCAGCAGCTCGTCGCGATGGAGCAGACGGTTGGTGCAGTGCTCGCACAGCTTGACGATGGCCTCGCGCGGATGCTCCGGCAGCGGCGGCACAAACTCCGCCCCGATATCGGGCTCGGTATAGCTAATCCCCGGTCCGTTGAGAATCATGGTCGTCCCTTCTCTTGCCGCAGCCTGGCGAGACCGCAGCGCCCCTCTTTTTTTGCAGGTCGGACATGCCCCCATGCCGTTCACCCGCTATTGTTGACATTGTGTCAAAAATAGTATTGACGAACCGTCAACAATATTCAAGACTGTTAGGCAAACGGTTAGGCAAAAGCGGATGAAAGGCGGCAAGCGCATGAGCAACAACACGGCAGATACCCCCGTGATCGATGCCGTCCCTACCTCCGATGCCACCGCGACAACCGACGGCGCGGCAAAGCGCCTGACGGGCGACGAACGCCGCCGCGAGATCCTCGATGCCGTGCGCACCGTAAGCTCCGAGCTGGGCGTGTCCCACCTATCGGTATCGGCTGTGACCAAGCGAGCCGGCTGCACGCGTTCATTGTTCTACCACTACTTTGCCGATATGGACGCCGCCGTCACCGCTGTCATGGACGAGGCAATCGACGGCTTCATTACCGAGCTCGAGCAGTGGAATGCCAGCCGCACGGTTGGCGACATCGAGGGGGCGCTCGACACCGTCGCCCCGCTCTTTAAGCGCCTGGTCGCCAGCGGCCACGAACTGCCGAGCACCCTGACCTCCAGCAGCGGCGCGCTCTACGGCGGCTTTTTGCACAACGTGGTCCAACGCGTGGCGCAGTATATCTGCGACACCACCGTGGTGGATTTTGTCGCCCATCATGAGCTACGCATCGACCATGTCTACGAGACGTTCTACACCCTCATCATGGGGTTGTTGATGTATATCCGCACGCACCCCGATGTGCCCGACGAGACGGTCAAGGAGATCATCGCCTCGACGCTCCACATCGAGGGCTATACCGCCAAGTATCCCGAGCGCAGGCCCGGGAACTGACGACATTTGGCCAAACTGCCCGCGATTGGAAGAGGGGCCGCGGGCTTGTGAAAGGAGAGCAGCATGCTGTTCGATGTTTGGGGTAGCGATACCCTTATCCACTGGGTCGGCTGGGCCATGGTCTTTATCGGCCTGATCGTGCTCAACGAGGTCGGCCGCCGCACCAAGCTCGGCGCGGCCATCATCTTTGGCGTGGCTCCGCTGGCCATGACCATCTACTGCGTCGCCATCGCCATCGGCGTTTCGCAGGGCGCCGAGTGGGCACTCACCAACCCCACCCATGTGTACCAGAACAGCTGGTTCCACTACGCCAAGGTATACGCGGCGCTTGCCGGTTGCTGGGGCTTCATTGCCATTAAGTACCAGTGGGGCAAGATCGGCAAGGCGCACTGGTTCCGCGCGTGGCCGTTTGTGATCGTCGCCATCAACATCATGATCGCCGTCGTGTCCGACTTTGAGAGCGCCTATCACTTCTTTGTCCTGGGCGAGTCCACCTGGGTCACCTCCGAGGGCGCCACGCAGCTGGCCGGCTGGAACAACGTGTTCAACGGCATCGCCGGTATCATCAACATCTTCTGCATGACCGGTTGGTGGAGCGTCTACGCCTCCGAGGACAAGACCGACATGCTGTGGCCCGACATGACCTGGGTCTACATCATCGCCTACGACATCTGGAACTTCTGCTACACCTACAACTGCCTGCCCACCCACTCCTGGTTCTGCGGCTTTGCGCTGCTGCTGGCGCCCACCGTCGCCGCCTTTATCTGGAACAAGGGCGGCTGGATCCAGAACCGCGCCTTTACGCTGGCCATTTGGTGCATGTTTGCCCAGGTGTTCCCGTACTTCCAGGAGGAGTCCATCTTTGTGACCCACTCCACGCTCGACCCCACCGCCGCCACCGCGGTCTCGATCGCCGCGCTGATCGCCAACGTCGCCGCGATCATCTACATCGCCTACCGCGCCAAGAAGCTCGGCCGCAATCCCTACAAGCAGGATGTCTTTGAGGGCACCAGCGATTGGGAGAAGGCCACCGCTCGTCGCGCCAAGGTTGATTACGCGCACGCCGAGTAACGCGCTGGTCGCTGTTGGCACCTGGGCATAGGTCCGCCTGCCAGATTTTCAATCGGTTGTCTCGCAGAGCCCCCGGAAAGCGTTTCGCTCGCTTTTCGGAGGCTTTTGTCGTTGCGTCTTATTCATCTACTCAAAAACATGCGCATATATAAAATCGGATTTCAAATCATGCGGCGACTCTATGGGGTCCCGTTTTTGGGTACAGTGTTGTCCCGATATTGAGCTTGGGGGATATATGAAAGATGAGACGATGGGCCAAGTGGATGCGGCCCAAGACGCAGAAGCGTGCGCCGAGGCCTTGGAGAGCCTAGACCGGATTTCGCTTGACGAGATTGCGTTTGACGAGACGTTTATCGACGTGCAGGACGAAGTGCACGAAGACGATTCGGGCGACGGTGAACAAGATGCAAATAGCGGTACCGATACCGAAGCAAGTGGCGAGGCAAGTGATGTCGACGCCGAAGCCGCCGGTAACGCCCGCAGCGATAGCGCCGACTCGGATGGCACCGCCCCCGATGATGCCGCGACCGAAGATGGGGGGACCGTCAACGCTGAGGATGCGACGTCCCATTCCGAATCCAAGGCCAACGACCAGCCGAGTACGAACTCCAACGAAGAAACTATGTTGCTCAGCAACCTGCCCGGCGACGACTCGCTCACCCGCGAGCTTCCCGGCCTGGGCTCCACACCTGCCGTGGACGAGACCATCGCCATGGGCGATATTCCCCTGCCCTCCGTTCCCTCGGCACACGAAGCCGAGGCCCGTCACCGCAAGATGTCGCCCAAGCGACGCAACCTGATGGTGGCAGGCGTTGTTGCCGTCGCGCTCGTCGCCGGCGGCGCAGGCTATGCTGCCTGGAACGGATATCAGCAAGAGCAGGCCGCCGTGGTTGCCGCAAACGCCCATACCATGATGTCGGTGCAAATTGGCGTACATGCCGCGGGGCTCGACTGCTCCACCGGCTCAAAGATCCCCGTGCAGGTGAGTGGCCAGGACTCCGACGGCTCTTCTGTGAGCGAAACACTCTACGTTGACGAGCACGGTCACGGCATCAAGCTGCTGCCCGGTGACTATACGCTCTCCATTGCCGCCTCCCCCATCGCGGCCGACGGCACCGTCTATACCGTGCCGACCACCAAGGCGCAGGTCACGATCGAGAGCGACGGACAGGACCTAAGCAGCCAGGCCGCCTTTAAGCTCAAGGTGCCTTCGGCCGACACGGTAACCGACGATCAGATCGATGCCGCCGCCAAATATGCCGAGGAGGGAGGCGCGAGCTCCGCCGCCACCGCCAAGGTGCTCCAGCAGGCGGCAACCGCGCGGCGCGACGCCGCCGTCAATGCCGTGAGCGCGCAAAAGGCACAGGCGGCCCGTGATGCCGACGCCCGTCACAAGGCAACCGACCTCTATCAGCTCGATATCCCCGTCGAGTGGTACGGCAAGGTCGAGACTTGGCAAAATGGCAGCACGCTATGCATCTATCTTGCCGGCGACAGCGATACGCCGATTGTGACGCTCGTCGCGGTGCGCGAGGGCGAGAGCTTTACGCCTGATGAGGGCGATGCGGTTTTGGGTGCGGCAAACCTAGGCAACGGTTATACCGTCTACGCCAGCGGCCCCGTCTATCCGTACGTGGTGCCCCAGACCATCAACGGACGGACGCAGAATCCCGTGTCGACCTACCCCATGGACACGGCCATTGAGCTTGTCGAGCTTACGACCGGCAACCGCTACACCTATAGCCAGATCAAGAACGTACTGGTCGGCAAAGACGGCAAAGCCGACGCCGCGACCAAACTCGAGACCGACTA
>OIXU01000306.1_pt1 | contig 17263 bp, 16 predicted proteins | sample 1587921 | NCBI WGS metagenome assembly OIXU01 (sample SAMN03283238) | human gut metagenome | biome: human-associated habitat; material: feces | host: Homo sapiens | place: Peru | collected 2012
CATTGCACCTAATGCACCTGAAATATATTCCTTTGAACGAGAAACTGATGTGTCAAGGTCGTAACCCTTAGCTAGGTTTGAGGCAATAGCACTTGAAAGTGTGCAACCTGTACCGTGAGTATTAGGGTTATCAATTCTTTTACCGTAGAACCACTTGTAACTGCCATTTCTGTATAGCAAGTCATTTGCATCATTTACTTTGTGTCCACCCTTTAATAGGACAGCACAGTTGTACTTTTCGCTAATAATTTTAGAAGCCTCAATCATCTCATCTTCATTAGTGATTTTCATATCAGAGATAACCTCTGCCTCAGGGATATTTGGAGTAAGTACAGTAGCTAAAGAAAACAAATTGTTCTTTAGAGTTTCAATAGCATCATCACTAATCAGCTTTGAACCACTTGTTGCCACCATTACAGGGTCAACAACAATGTTCTTAGCTTTGTAGAAAGTTAGCTTTTCTGCAATTTTCTTAATAAGTGCTGATGAAGATACCATACCTATCTTTACTGCATCCGGATAAATGTCTGTAAAAACTGCGTCAAGTTCTTTACCCAAAAATTCATCATCTACATCCATAATACCTGTTACGCCTAAAGTATTCTGTGCAGTTAAAGCAGTGATTGCACAAGTGGCAAAAACTCCATTTGTAATCATTGTTTTAATATCTGCTTGGATACAGGCGCCTCCACCGGAGTCACTACCGGCGATTGTTAATGCTGTTCTCATAATAATCTCCTTTTTCGCATTAATTATTTATAGTGACAGAAGGTGGTGCCCCCAATCTGCCACTTTACTAAAGTCTTGTATGTAATATTTTACAAGGCTTTGTATACTATTTTTATTTTTCATTTCAGCAGAGTCATATACTCCTACTACTTTGAAGTTTGCTTTTTCTGCCGTTTTGATGGCAAATAATGCATCTTCAAATACCAAAGTTTCTTCCGGTTTTGTACCTAAAATTTCTGCACATTTTAGGTAAATATCAGGATAAGACTTACTTTTTCCTACTTTTTCGCAAGTTAGAATATCTATGAAGAAATTACGAATCTTTAGCCTTTTAAAGGCTTTATCAATCTGGTTATAGTCACTTGAAGTGGCAACAATCATTTTGATATTATTCTTTCTAAGAAATTTAAGTAAATTAACTACTCCATTCTTAGTTTGTACTTCATGAAGATAAAAGTCATTTATTATAGAAAGCACACCTTCAATTATTTCTTCTACAGAATTATCAAGGTAGTAATTGTCTATCATATACTTTGCTCCCTCAGTTAAACTCATAGAGTAAAGTATCTCCCCTAAACCTTCCTTTGGAATCTTGTTCTTTTTTCTAAGATAGATTGCACCTACATCATTCCATATACCCATAGAATTCAGTATAGTGCCATCTACATCAAATATTGCTCCCTTAATCATTGTTTACTGTTTTTAAAGTTTCTGCTTTTAATTCTTTTGTAGCATTTTCAATATCTTTTTGAGCGAAAATTGCACTGATAACTGCAATACCAACTATACCTCTACCGGCAAGTTCTTTTACATTATCGTGAGTAATACCACCAATTGCAATTACAGGAATTGAAACTGCTTTACAAATTCTTTCAAGTTCATCGTGAGAAACTTCCTCAGCGTCATCCTTTGAACCTGTTTTGAAAACTGCACCAACGCCTAGGTAGTCAGCACCATGCTTTTCAGCAAGTAGTGCTTGTTCTACTGTTTGAGCTGATACACCGATGATTTTGTCATCACCCAGAATTTCTCTTACATTCTGTGCTTCCATATCACTTTGACCAACATGGACACCATCAGCATTAATTTCCTTTGCAATTTCTACATTGTCATTAATTACAAATGGTACATTATATTCCTTACAAAGTTTCTGAATTTCCTTTGCTTCTTCTAGGAAAGAACCTTCATCAAGTTTCTTTTCTCTTAGCTGAATAAATGTTGCTCCACCTTTAAGAGCCTTTTCTACTTGACTATAAAGAGTTTCACCATTTAACCAATGTCTATCGGTTACTGCATATAGAAGTAAATCTTTCTTATCGCAATTCATACTTTGCTCCCTTATTTAATGTTTCACCATCCATATTATAGATAGCATCAATAATTCTGTTACGGTATGTTGAGTTACCGTCACCCTCAACCATTCTTGTTTTTGCAATTTCACCTGCAAGACCCATTGTACAAACTGCTGATGCTACTGCTTCAAGTACATTGTCAGGATTAGCTACAATAAATGCAGTTGTCATACCTGAAAGCTGACAGCCTGTACCTGTGATTTTGCTCATATCAGCTTCACCGTTACGGATTACATAACACTTTTCACCGTCACTTACAAGGTCAATAGCACCTGTAATTGCTACTACTGAGTTGATACTTTTTGCAAAATTCTTTACAAACTTTACTGATGAATCAAGGTTATCTTCTGTAACAGTATCTGCCACATCAGCATCAACACCCTTAGTTGTGCCACTACCTAAGGCAAGAGTTTTGATTTCTGAAATGTTACCACGAACAACATCAAACTTAATTTCTTTCATTAGCTTAACTGCAGTATTTGTACGAAGTGCAGATGCACCTGCACCTACAGGGTCAAGTAGAACCTTGTGGTTAAGTTCATTTGCCTTTTTACCGGCAATAAACATACCCTCAATAGAACGCTTATTAAGTGTGCCGATATTAATATTTAGACCACCACAGATTGATGTAATATCTGCTACATCATCAGGTTCATCAGACATAATTGGACTGCCACCACAAGCAAGAAGTACATTTGCAACATCATTTACTGTTACATAGTTAGTAATGTTGTGTACAAGTGGAACACTTTTTCTAACATTATCAAGGCAATTACCTAACATAATTGTTACCTCCAAACATATAAACTAAAATATTTTACATACAAAAACGGGCATACCAAAGGCATACCCGTCAAATAAGTCAATTATTTCCCTACGCTGGCATTATCCAAATCAGGTACTAGGTCGAAGTTGTCAACTTCCTCTCAGATTGCTAATTTGCAAACTCCCTATCTATTAATATACTACTAAATGTAGAATTTTGTCAACTGTAAAATAAAGAAACATACCCTAATACTAATTAAGGTATGTTTCTATAAAACACTTAAAATTTTACTTTACTTTAACTTTTAGTCTTAGCACATTTACACCGTTAACTCTAATCTTTAGAGTAGTTGTGCCTTTCTTTAGTGCTTTAACCTTGATAGAAGTTGCATTAGCCTTTGAAACAATCTTTGCAACCTTAGTGTTGTAATACTTATTGTTTATATTTGCAACTTTACCTGTTAATTTTACTGTAGCAGTTTTGCCTTTCTTCAAGTTCAAAGTAGTTCTGCTTAGTTTAGGTGAAGTAGTTACAGTTACATTACAAGTAAGTTTCTTGCCATTTGTAAGTGTTGCAGTAATCTTTGCCTTACCTTTATTTAGTGCAACAACCTTGCCCTTTGACACAGTAGCAATCTTTTTGTTAGAAGTTGACCAAGTCTTTACTTTACCGTTAGTAACCTTTAAAGTTTTAGTTTGACCTGACTTTAGAGTAACTTTTGTAGCAGAAATCTTAGGTATCTTTACTACAGGCTTTGTTGGTTCTTCAATTTTAGTTGTATTTGGAATAGCTTTTGCTAATGTTTCAACATCAATAATCTTGCTATCTACTGCAGTTTTTATTGAATAAACCTTGCCATTCTTATAAACACAGTAACCACAAGGATTGTAAGCACTATACATATTATTATGGTTAAATTCATAATTACCAATACATTCTTTTGATTCAACAGACATTACACCGTCAATACCAAAAACAATATATTCAGCAGTTTCATTATAAATAGTTACAGTATTGCCGTAATGAATATCACTTACATTAAAGCCTGCTTCCCCACCAAGGAAATAATATGATGTTAAACCACTATCATCAATATATTTATTTACTGCGTCACAAAATTCTTTTGAATAAGAAAGACCACTTGTATCAACCTTAGTTGAATTAGGCAACTTCTCAACAAGAGTTGCAACATCAATCATACCCTTATCTACTGCATCACTTATGCTATAGATTTTGCCATCTTTATATAGGCAATAACCTGTCTGATTAGTATGATGAAAATAATAATCAGTAGTAAAACTATAGTCACCTAAAAGAATAGTTTTCTTAATTTGATTCTTACCTTTTATATTGAAAAGAACATAATCAGCATTTTCATCATAAACCTTTACCTCTGAATTTTCACTGTTAATGTAATCAACAGTAAATAGGTTTACATACTTGCCATCTCTGTCTAAAGTAAAGCCATAATCAGCACCTATACCAAGACCAATTATATAATTGTTAATGGCATTACAAAATTCCTGACTCTGTGTATATGGCTTTGATTGATTTTCAGTTTCTGTTGCAAATACTACTGATTGCATACCAAAAGCTAGTAACACAACAAGAAACAATGAACATAATTTTTTCATACCATTGCCTCCTTAATACTCTTTTTGTACTGAACATGATACCGCATAATTAATATTACTTCCAGAATACGACAATCTAGTCATTTCAATTTTATAATCTCCACTAACATTTGTAGCTGGAAATGAAAATAATACTTTTGTATCTCCATTTGAAACAGAATCATAATATGTACCATCTGGAGCAGTAATTCTTACAGCTATATTGTCATTTTTTACTGTAATGCCGTTATTTTCACTATGATTGTCTGAAGCAATAACGCCAATTCTATCCCAAACAATCGCTATACGAACCATTTTACTATTTTTAACAGATAAATGCTGAGTCAAATTTACTGTTTTATCATATTTATCTATTTGCCCTATTTGATAATAATTATCATCGTGAAAAGATACATACATATTCATTGTATTCAATATTCCGCTACCATATTTTCGATCAATAGCAGTTGAAATAGTTAAAGGTTTAGATTCAATCGCATTCTCTCTCATTACAGAAGTACGCTTAGAAGAACTAATTAAAAGTGCTTTTATCAAATTAGGATTGTTTCTTAAAACCGCACTTAACTGACAAAATTGAGCAACTGCACCAGTAACCATAGGGGCTGAAAATGATGTTCCTGATGATGTTCCTGCTGGTGTATGTATATTTACCCCTGGTGCCACAATATCAGGTTTGTAAGGCAAATCAATAGCACTTGAATATGAAGAACTAGCACTTACCACACCATCAATATCACAATTACCAACTGTAATAGCATTACTTGACATTGAAAAAGCATCAATACCTTTAACACCAACGTTACCTGATGCAATTACCAATGTAACTTTATGTGCAGTTGAAACATGATCAATCCATGCAGTAATATCATTATATATATTATATTTGTCATCTTTGTAACTAACTCCTACACTTGCATTGATAACATTACAACCCTGTGAAATAAGGTATTCTATACACTTCTTATATGTATAATCACTGTTCTTTCCAGCAGTTAGATACAAATTAGCATATGGGGCCGCACCTTGATAAATTATTTTTCCAGCACTATCTTTTTTTGTACCACCAATAATGCAAGCTACCATGCTGCCGTGTGAGTAATTATTTTTTTCAACATAAGCATCATCACTGATACAAGTTCCCTTAATATTAGATCTTGCAAAATAAGTTACATCATCTGTTCTAGAAAAATTACCGTCATAGATACCTACATTAACACCAGCGCCATATAAACCAAAAACGCTTTTTGAACTGCTAATACCTGTTACATTAAAATATGTAGGATATTCTGCTATCTCATTGCCGTCACTCGTTTGTACTTCTTCATCCGTTGTAAGATTTATGGTTGGATCAGCATAATACAATTTGGTTACTTCACTAGAATTAGCAACCTCATATATTTGTGCTTTAGATAAATATAAATCAATATTTGGAGCATATTTACAAGTATATATTATTTCCGGTTTGTCTTCAGAAAATAATTTATCATAATTTGATTCATTTTCTAGTAATTGTTTTCTTGAAGATATATCACGTTCTGCTTCTATAGCCTTTTGCATATCCAAGGAATCCTGCTTTTGCTCTTCAATAGTTTTTTTAACTTCTCTAGATTGTAAATCCAATAAAGTCCTATCATCTCCATTTGCTTCTAATATACTTAAAACAGCATCTGAAACTTCATTATCAACTATATCAATTACTTCATTGTTGACTTTATCATAATCAATTTCTTCAAACCATAAAGATACAGGTATTATATCATCATTACCCAAACCATCTAATTTAGTTTGAAGAACAACATCGATCTTCTCTTCATTTACATTTTTAGAAGTTGCCCCTACACATATAGGAACGCTCATACTTAATGCAATAACAGTTGAAATAATAGCTTTTAAGATTTTTTTACCATTTAACATAACTACCTCCTAAATTTTCAATTTGTAACTTACATATTAAGAATAAATATTATATATTTTTTAACCTCCTTTTTAATGTGAATTAAGCGTACAATGTTTATCGTTATTGTACATTTATGATAACATCATATATATTTTTTGTCAACATTTTACATAATTTTAGTTAATAATTTCGATTTTACTACCTTTATTAGGGGTTTTGGTAACAACAATCTGTTTATCAATTCTATCCTTTAGTTCTGTTACATGGGAAATAATACCTACAAGTCGGTTACTGCCGGAAAGTTTAATAAGTACATTCATTGCTTGTCTTAATGATTCATCATCAAGTGAACCAAAGCCTTCATCAACAAACATTGTGTCTATCTTGATACCACCGGCTGAGGACTGAATTTCATCAGAAAGACCCAAAGCTAATGAAAGTGCTGCCTTAAAGGACTCACCACCTGAAAGTGAACTAATTGCTCTCTCTCCACCACAATGATGGTCATATACATTAAGGTCAAGTCCGAATTTAGTTCTGCCATCACTTGACTCTGTTTGGCGAACCAACTCATACTGACCACTTGTCATTTCCATTAATCGCTTATTTGCTTTAGCAAGAATACGGTCAAAGTAATTTAACTGTACAAATGTTTCAAGCTCCATCTTGTTAACACCGATACCACCATTGGCTGTACTTGCAAGTGGTGAAATCAGCTTAAATTCTCTTTCGGCTTTGATAAGATTTTCATTTTCTCTCTTTACATTAGCCAAAACATTTGTGTTAGCAGAATATCTATAATTAATGGCTTTAGTTTCATTAGATAAATCACTGATAGCCTTTTCAGTTTCATCTCTCTTGATTTTAACCTTATCTATATCCTGTACCTTATCTATCTTTTCAAGTTGACCTTTTAATTCTTTGATTGACGCATCGGTTGCTGAAATCAATTTTTCATACTGATTATATTTTTCTAATACAGAATTATAATCAGCTTTTTCAGCATTTATAACTGCATTAATACTGTTAATCTTCTTAACTGCTTCACTTTCACTACCAAACTGTAATTCTTCCTTTAGAGAATTATACTGCTCTTCATAAGAAGTAATAGCAGTTTCACAAGACACTACTGCCATCTTTACTACAGTAATTCGCTTATTCAGTTCATTGATTTCATTATTCTTTTCAGGAATAATTCTTTCAAGTTCCTGCTTTCTTTTGCTCTTTATTTGTAATGCTTTCAAGGTTTTGTCTAGCTTAACATAATTATCTGCTAAATTAGAAACCTCTTTCTTGATAATTTCAAGGGCATCAAGCAACTTGTAATCACCTAATATTTCATGAACCTTTGTTTCAAGAGCATTTGCCTTTTCCTTTAATTCACCATGTTTGCTAAAAACATTTTGTCTTTCAGCATCAACAACTTTTTGATACCTTTCGTAATTGTTCTTTGCTGACTCAACCATTTCTTTAGTTGGTGCATTAGGCAACTTAACTGCTTTATGAGGATGGACTGTTGAACCACATACAGGACAAGGCTTATTTTCTTCCAAACTATCAGCCAAAACACCGGCTTGGTCATTAAGATAAGCTATACTTAAATTGTCGTATTCATCCTTGTAACCATTGGCAACCTTCAACTTATTCTCAAAATCAGTTTTGACAGTAATGTATTTTTCTTGAAGTTTTTGTAGGTTTTTAATTTCCTCTTCTATACCACTAAGTACATTACCTTTTTCCTGAATGCTTTCCATTTGATTAGAAATTTTCTCTATCTCAACTTGAACATTACCCATTGTTTCAAGTTCCTTAGAATTCTTTTCAACCTCTAGTGAAAGGCTTTCAGCTTTATTTGATAATTCTTTTACAGAATTTTCGTTCCTCTTTTTCTCAATGCTTTTATTCTGTAACTGACTGCTTAGAGAGTCAAGTTCCTTATACTTAGGCAAGGTATTTTGGATTTTGCCAATCTCTTGTCCAAGTTCAGTCCATCGCTTTTCTTTGTTCTTTTCTAGTAGTTCAGCCTTTGAACTTTTCAAACTAGTATTTAGATTAGCTAAGTTTTCGGAATTAGTTTTAATCTTATGAGATAATTCTACATAAGAATTATAATTTTCAATACTTTTATCCAGAAAAATCTTTTGACTTTCTAATTTCTCTTTCTTTTCTTCTAATGATTTCAATTCTTTTTCATCATTAGAAATAAGGTTAGTTAGAAAGTTCTCAATCTCTTCTATATTTGGAACTACACTTTTCGCCTTTTCAATTAAGGCAATATTTTCCTCTGTTTCTTCACAAATTGTACCGTCAATATACTGCTGTACACTTAACCTCTCTTGTTTCAATTTACTGTCCACAATACTCTTTTGGGCAGATAAGGCTTTTTGTAAGGTTTCATATTTTTCTGTTTTGAAAATATGTCTGAAAATCTTCTGCTTTTCAGTTGTACCGGAAGTAAGTAACTTTTTGAATTCACCTTGAGCCAACATAACAATCTGTGAAAACTGATTTTTATCTAAACCGATAATTTCTTTTATCTTGGTATCAACTGCATTTTTGGAAGAAACCACACTACCATCGGGATAAACAAGCTCAGCATTAGTAGGTTCTTTTACAAAGCCATCTCCCCTTTTCTTAGGTCGCAAATACTCAGGGTTTCTCTTAATTTGATAAACCTTACCACCATATTCAAATTTCAGTTGAACCTCTGTTTTGGTTTCAGGGTCGGCATACTTTGACCTTAGGGTTTTATTTTCACGGCCATCTGTACTGGCATCTCCGTAAAGGGCAAAATGAATAGCATCGAAGATTGTGGTTTTACCTGCACCTGTGTCACCTGTAATTAGGTAAAGTCCACTTTTGCCTAGGCTTTCCATATCAATAGTAACCGTATCTGCATAGGACTCAAAGGCTGATATTGTAATACTTAATGGTCGCATTAGTTTTCCTCCCAAATCTTATCAATTAAGTTTCTCATAATTTCTTCTTGTTCTTCACTCATATCTTGATTATTCTGTTGTTTAAAAAGCTCGGCAAAAAGTTCAAAGGGACTTTTACTTTCAATATTTTCTATAGCATCAACAGTACCACTACCTCTTGTTCGTAGGTTATCATAATCAAGTTTCATAATATTGGGATAAATAGACCTTAACTTACCAATTGCATCAGGAATATCCTCTTCATCAGTTAAAGTGATATGTAGGTAGTCCTCTGTGTTTGTACTTTCATAATTACTCTTTAGAGTTAGTTCATAATAAGTACCACGAATTTCTCTCATATCTCTAAATGGTGTTAGTGGGATTTTGGAATACTCTATATTTCCCTTATCATTAAAATCTAGGATAGTAACTGACTTAATATTCTTAGCCTCTGAGAAAGAATACTTTAGTGGTGTGCCACAATATCTAATGTTATCTTTACCTACAGTTTGTTCTCTGTGGATATGACCAAGTGCCACATAGTCAAAGCCATCAAATACTTCACCACTAACATTGTCAGTACCACCTACTATAATATCCTCAGACTCAGAAAGTTCAGCACCTGTAACAAACTGATGAGTAACAAGAATATTTCTCTCACTAAAATCTACATTCATATTGTCAATTGCAACTTTTACTGCATCGGTATAATTTTCAATATTTTCATCAGGGAAATATCTTCTAATATCAGCCGGTCTAACAAATGGCAATAGATAAAAGTTAACTTCTCCATAATCATCATTTAATGAAATAGGCTTAACATTGCCATCATAAACAGGTGAAAGAAAAATTTTATTTTCCGTCATCATTCTGCCACCATATGATATGCGTTCAGGACTGTCGTGGTTGCCACTAATAACAAATACATTTACATTTCTACTGGACAACTGATATAAGAATTCATCAAAAAGTTCTAATGCCTCATTAGGTGGTAGTGACCTATCATATACATCTCCTGCAATAATGACAGTTTCTACCTTTTCATTATCTATTATCCGTAAAATTTCTTTTAGAATATATATTTGGTCTTGTAGCATTGAATATTCATTTACTTTCTTACCAATATGTAAGTCGCTTAGGTGCATTATTTTCATAGAACTTCTCCTTTAAATAATTTTCACTTTATAATCATTGTATCATTTATTTACCGAAAAGTGTTGTGATTTGCAAGACTTTTTATAAATTATATTAAAATTATTGATGTTCATACGGTATATTATCTCTGTATCTTGTTTCTTTTAATGCTTTCATCATTTCTTTTTCATCTAGATTTTGATTAACTAAATCTAATATTTCATTTATTCTTTTTTCAGAAGATAACAAACCATCTGCTAGTTCACACATTAATTCTTCTGTATATCATTCCATACAAACTATAATAACATGACAAAAATTTTTATCCGAACCAACCATAGCAATTCACTCTTTCTAATCTATATAAATTCATATTAATATAATACCACATTCACTGTACCAAATATGGGACTTATCTTCCATATTAATAATTTAAATAAGAATAAATAAAATTATATACTTTTTGCACAAAAATATTGATTTTATATATTGTTTTATAGTATAATAATTTTATAATTAGTTTGGAGGAGATGGAATGAAAAAGCACACAATAGCTAATAATTTTCTGTACTACTTATTTTGTGGATTTAGTGGTGCAGTAGTTTCTCTTATAGTATGGTTATTTTTAAAGCTGATGAACTACGGTATTCATTTACTGTGGAATGTTGTACCTAGCAATATTGACTTTAAGTTTTACACACTTATTGTTTGTACAGTAGGTGGTATAGTTCTTGGAATATGGCAAAAATACACTAACGCTATACCTGATGAACTTGATGAAGTTATGAAGAAAGTTAAGAAAGACAAATTCTATCCTTACAACAGAGTTCTTTTCCTATGTGTTTCTGCTTTATTGCCTTTAGTCTTTGGTGGCAGTATCGGTCCTGAAGCCGGTCTTACCGGTGTTATTGTAGGTCTTTGCTACTGGGCAGGTAGTCATATGAAAGATGCAAAAAGCAAAATTCCCGAACTTATGGAAGTCGGAATCAGTGCTACCCTTAGTGCAGTTTTTTACGCACCTTTGTTTGGTCTTGCATCTGTCAGTGAAGAAAGACTTGACAGCAAAGACAAGCCTGACCTTGTACGGTCAACAAAAATCATTTCAAATATTGTTGCAGTGCTTTTTGCCGGTGGTACTTTGCTAGTGCTAAACTCAATATTCGGTGGTGGTATGGGACTACCTAAACTTGGTGGTGAAAGTATCTCTACTGCTGAATATTTACTTGCAATACCTCTCTCTATTGTTGGGATAATTTGTGGCTTTATATTTGTAATGGCTGAAAAGTTCAGTGAAAAAATTTTCAAAGTAATTCAAGGTAAGTGTGGCATTATAGTCAGCACAACTCTTGGTGGTATTATCCTAGGTGTTGTTGGTACATATTTTCCTTTGTCAATGTTTTCAGGCGAAGAAAGTATCAATGTACTTAAAGATGACTATATAAAATTTGCACCTTGGGTACTTATCGGTAGTGGACTGTTAAAATTATTTTTAACTAACATTTGCATAAAGTCAGGTTGGAAAGGTGGTCACTTCTTCCCTGTAATTTTCTGTGGTGTTAGTATTGGCTTTGGTATCGGTATGCTAACAGGTCTTGATGTTGCATTTTGTTCAGCTGTTGTTACTGCCGGTTTACTCGGTGTAACAATGAAAAAGCCTTTGGCAGTTACAATGCTGCTGTTACTTTGTTTTGATGTTAATGTTATCCCTTGGGTATTACTTTCTGCTTTTATCGGTAGTGTAGTTCCTACAAAAATTTTCAAACTTAATAAAAACAAGAATTTATAAAGGTGGTTTTATGAAGAAAACTAGGTTACTGAAAATCGTTCTAAAAAGGACAGGTGCATTCAAACTACTATGTACTTATATTGTAGTTTTTGTTGCAGTAAGCATTGGCATTATGATTGTTGAACCTAACATAAACAGACTTATTGACAGTCTATGGTATTCATTTAGTGTAGCAACAACTATTGGCTTTGGCGACATAACTGCAGTTACTTTAATAGGTAGAATTCTCTCAATTTTCCTTTCAATATGTTCGATACTGATTATTGCAGTAGTACCGGGTATTATCACCAGTTACTACATAGAAAGCACAAAATTAAGAGAAAAAGAAAGTAGTGCAAAGTTTCTTGATGACCTAGAAAGACTACCTGAATTGTCAAAGGAAGAACTTACTGCTCTATCTGAAAGAGTTAAAAATTTTAACAAGAAAAAGAAATAATATTCATATTAAGGAGAAAAGATATGAAAATTGTAATAGTAAACGGCAGTCCAAGAAAAGGCAACACCTACTCTGCTATTAACGCATTTGTTGAAGGTGCAAAAGGAAATAATGACATTGAAGTTATTGACTCATACAAGCTAAAGATTAGTCCTTGTGTAGCTTGTGGTACTTGTGAATGTTACAAGGGTTGTGTAGCAAAAGATGACAGTAACCCTACTGTTGATAAATTAGTAAATGCTGATATGATAATATTTGCCACACCTGTATATTGGTGGGGAATTACTGCACAGATAAAGTTAGTAATTGACAAATGCTACTGCAAAGGTGCTTTGCTAAAGAATAAGAAAGTTGGAGTTATTGCAATCGGTGGTTCACCTACAACTAATGTTCAGTATGAACTGATTGAAAAGCAGTTTCAGTGCATTGGTGATTACTTAGATTGGGATATTAAATTTCACAAATCTTTCTTTGCAAATAAAAAAGATGACCTACTAAAGAACGAAAGTGCTATGAAAGAACTTAAAGCACTTGGTAAGGAAATTTAATTTTTTGAGTAATGGGATTTAAATCATACATAAGAAAAGCTAGGCTAATTTTCAGAATTAACCTAGCTTTATTTTATTATTTAGTTAAATATTCTAGCAATGCTTTACAACCGTTATAAATATCATTGTAGCATTTTTCAAAATCTCCGGTATACCATGGGTCAGACACATCTCTGTCACTACCTGCATAACTCATTAATTTGTGAATTTTATTATCCGGATCACCCTTTAAAATTCTACTCATATTTCGTACATTGTTACTATCCATAGGAATCAGCAAATCATATTTTTCATAGTCGGATTTTTTAATTTGTATTGCCCTCTTTCCATTACAATCAATGTTGTGTAAATTTAGAATTTCTTTTGCTGGTGGATATACCGGATTGCCAACACCATTCCATATTTCTTCTGTGCTGGTAGCTGACGAAGTAACTACAAAGTCACTTTCAAGACCTTTCTTCTTTATCATATCTTTAAATATAAACTCAGCCATTGGTGACCTGCAAATATTACCATGGCATACAAACATAATCTTTTTCATTACATTTTCCTTTCATTTTAAGTTTGATAGTTCTTTAATTTATTTTAATTGTACCACAAAAAGAAAGTTCTTGCTACAAAAAGCCTACTCAACAAAAGTTAAGTAGGCTTAGATTTAGGTATTAGGTTAAATTACTTCTGCACATATTCTTTGATTTGGTTATATGATAGGTTATTGTTACCACCATAAGTTTGAGAGATTGGCACAAAGTATTTAGTTTGGTTAGAGTTTTCTGTTTTGATTTCAAATATTGGGCAAAACACAGTAGTATCGGCACCGGTTGCATTACTGTTAATATCCACATAATAATCAAGTTGTTTACCCGGTGTGAACTTTACATTCTTTTTATAAGTATATGTAAAGTTACTACTTTCCCCTGATACTAGACCTTCAACTGTAAAAGGCTCTTTGTTATCCTCTAAGAAATAGTAGGCAATTTTGTTATTTGTAATTTCAATACCAATACCTTGATGTAAATATACAGGCTGACCCATTTTATAGGCAAAAGCAATATTGCCTATAGGGTACTTAACTGTTTTATTACCATCTTCATACACTAAATTTGTAAAGCCAACTGTAAATGATACTGTATATTTTGTTAAATCATTTTCCTTTTCAGGATTATCATTGACAACAACTTTTGCAATATACACATTATCGTTATCAAATCTTAGTTTACTAATGTCATTTAAAAACTTTACACTACTATCAAAAGCATATACTTCTGTTTTAAATGTACACTTGTTACTGATGTCATCATCACAATGAATTGCACCCATAGAACCATAGACTTTACGGAAATAAACACCCTTTACCTTGTGGGTAGTTGATACATTTTCAGGGTCGTTGGTACTTTTCAATTGATGGTTATTGTAAGCCAACACCCCTACACAAATTGCCAATGCTACTACCAATACTGAAAGTACGGTAATGATGATTTCCTTCTTTTTCATAAATTTTCCTCCTTTATAATTTAAGTTGTTTTAACTTTGATTACATTATAAAGTGGAAAGTTTATTTATACAAGAAACTACAGGTTTCATTAGATTTGCAACCTATAGTTGCGTGAATATTCGCGTCATATTTTGTGTATTACTCTTTCATTTTAAATAAAACAATGTTATACTTTAGGTGTCGAATTAAAAAATAATTAATATATAAACAACAATATTAGAAAGGAGAAATAAATGAAACTATTTGTTGATGACAAGAGGGATGCCCCATCAAAAGGCTATGAATCTGTAGGTACATATAGCCAAGCAATTATGTTACTAGGCATTATGCCATTCGATTTTATTGACCTTGACTACAGTTTAGAGGAAGAAAAAACCGGTCTGGACATATTAAAATGGATGTACGAAAATAATGTTACTGTACCACACATTAACATTCATTCCAGCAACATTGAGGGTCGCAAGGAAATGCTGATTTATGCTGAAAATCATTTTCCTGACACCACTGTTACATACTTTGTTGCAAAATAACTTAAATTATAAGACAAAACCCGATAGTAACTGTACTATCGGGCTTTTTCATATTTATATCATTATAAAATATTATAAATCATTTTTATTAATCAATTGCATCAAATTTTGATTATTAATATCAGCTTTATTTGTTTTCTTAGTTTGTTTATTATTCTTATCTAGAATAAAGACACTACCCCACTGTGCATTCTCTTTACTTAATCCAAAGAAAACATAATATTTTTCTTTTGTAGAATTATCAACAAATTTACAATAGCACATATTATCAGTAGTTACCCTAAAATCAGTAACTCCATAGTATTCGTTAAACTGCTTTACGGTAAACCGTCTTGACATATCATCATAACCACTTTGTGTACGCAATACATCATAAATTTTCTTTGCTAAATTATGAGAGACAGAAACGCTGTCTATACTTTCATTTTTATCTTTTATAAAATTAATTTGGTTTCTCCCAACCTCTGTTGCAACTGTTAATTTTTGTGAAGAGGTTTCTTTAACTGTTTGATTAGTATTTTTACTTTCTGAACAACCAACTAAAAGCAAAATAGAAATAATTGATAATAGGCAAATAAGTTTCTTCATAACTACCTCCAAAAGTGTTTCTATTATTAATACTTTTCAAAACACAAAAGTGTTGCAAAAAATCAGAAATTTTTATTAAAACGTTATTGCTATATTTATTTTATATTATAAAATAACCCTTTGAGAAAATATCTCTCAAAGGGTTATTAACAGTTAAATTACATAATTAGCAATAATAATATATTTATGCTAATACTATCATTCAATCAGTCCACTTTCTTTTAAAAGAATTTCAAGGTCTGTACCTTCAATCTTCTTTAGAACTGTACTTAGCATTAATCTTTCTTTTAATGACAAATCTATTTCTTCAAGTGGTTTCTTATCAATTGCGTAGTAACATGCTCGAAGTAACTCTCTTACATCATACTTACTGCCCCATACTTCCGGTACACCTCTGTCAATATCAAGAAGTGTATATACACTTTCCATACCTGTTCTTATTGAATATTCTGTAGTGAAAATTGTATCCCTTGGAGTTTCTGCAAACTGACCTAAGAATGCAAAGTTAACTGCACCGTCAGGTACAACCTTTGGTCTGTCCTCATACTTTCTTGGCTGGAAGAATGCATTAATATATGGCATAAAGCAAGTTGTTGTGTTGCATGATTTTACTGCTAAGTCATAGATTTTGTCTTCATCAATACCAATGTGATATAGCCACTCGGCACAAACCTCAACACCTGTACATTCTCTCATAGGTTTCTTTACATAGTTACCTTCTGTATTTGTGTTAAGCGCATATAGCCAAACAAGTACAGTATCCTTGTTCTGTGACTTAAACTGTGGCTGACGGTTAATTGTCCAAGACAAATACCAATTGTCTGTACTATCCTTTACTGTAACAATGCCACCTGTAGTTACTTTTCCCTTTCTTGGGTAACGCTTACAAACATGAATAATATGTCTTATGATTTCTTCATTAGAAGTTTCAACTGTTGCACTCATCCAGTTTGTTGCATCAATATCACTACAAAAAGCATCAGGATTGCCGAACTCACCGTGAATAGCTTGTTGTGCAATATTCTTCCACATATCCCATGACTCACCGTAACCGTTCTTAATTTTTGAAAGGTCAGGTGCAGTATTTTGATCACCGTAACAAGAAGTATCTGTACAACAACCATTTGTAATAAATACAAGGTCATCTTCAATAAGGTCAATAGTTTGTTCCATATCGTCCTTAATATATACAATCTGTTTTGCTACCTTTTTATGACCATGGTTTTCAATAATAACATTCTTAACATCCATACCATACTCAATCTTAACACCATGATTTTCAAGGTACTTAACCAGTGGTAGAATCATACTTTCGTACTGATTGTACTTTGTAAATCTTAATGCACTAAAGTCAGGTAAACCATCAATATGGTGAACATATCGGCATAGATACCTTTACATTTCCAATGCACTTGACCACTTTTGAAATGAAAAGGTATCTATGCCGATA
>OIXU01000307.1_pt1 | contig 17261 bp, 15 predicted proteins | sample 1587921 | NCBI WGS metagenome assembly OIXU01 (sample SAMN03283238) | human gut metagenome | biome: human-associated habitat; material: feces | host: Homo sapiens | place: Peru | collected 2012
TATCAAGCGCTTTATGGAGACCATGGTCCTGCCCGGCATGGAAAACATGTACAAACGGGAGCGGGCGCGTGACGAGCTGCCGCAGTCCGGCGCCGGACGCACCATTATGACTGCCGAGCCAAAATTCGTGCCCGAGGAGGCGGCAGAGATCGCACTTCCCGAAGGCGGCGTCTGCCGCGTGCGGCTCGTGGACTGCGTTGGCTATCTGGTCGAGGGGGCGCTCGGCAGCACGGAGAATGATACGCCGCGCATGGTCTCGACGCCGTGGCTCGACCACGAGGTCACGATGAGCGAGGCGGCGGAGCTCGGTACGACGCGCGTCATCCGCGAGCATTCGACCATCGGCGTCGTTGTGACGACCGACGGCAGTATCACCGATATCCCGCGCGAGGACTACATAGAGGCCGAGGGCCGCGTCATCCGCGAATTGCAGGAGATCGGCAAGCCCTTCCTCGTCCTGCTCAACGCGACAGAGCCGGAAAGCGATCGCGTGCAGGCAATGGCAAGGGATATCGCTTCACGCTATGGCGTGACATGTCTGCCCGTCAACTGCCTGACGCTCGACGACAACGCAGTGGGAATGATTCTCAAGGCCATCCTTTACGAGTTCCCGCTCTGCGAGCTGGACCTCTTCATCCCGCCGTGGGTCGAGGCGCTTGCCGACGATCACCCGATCAAAAGCGGCCTCTATCAGGCCATCCGCGAGAACACAGGCAGCCTCCACTGTATCCGAGAGGTGCAGGGCGCGATCAGCGCCATCGGCGGCTGCGAAAGCGTCAGCAGCGCGCGCATCACGTCCATTCAGCTCGGCACGGGCGTCGCCGCGGCGGAATTGCAGCTCCCGCGCACACTGTTCTACCAGACGCTCAGCGAACAGTCGGGTTTTGACGTGAAGGACGACGGCGACCTTTTGAGCCTTCTCACCGAGCTTTCAGCGGTCAAGGCGGAGTATGACAAGGTGGCGCAGGCGGTTGCCGACGCGCGCGAGAGCGGCTACGGCATCGTCGTCCCGACCGTCGATGAGTTGAACCTCGAAGAGCCGGAGATCATGAAGCAGGGCGGGCGTTACGGCGTGCGGCTCAAGGCGAGCGCGCCGAGCCTGCACATCATTCGCGCCGACATCGAAACGACGGTTTCGCCCATCGTCGGCAACGAAAAGCAGAGCGAGGACATGGTCAATTATCTCTTGCAGGAGTTTGAGGGCGACACGACGAAGATCTGGCAGTCCAATATCTTCGGCCGCAGTTTCCATGAGATCGTGAACGAAGACTTGCAGGCAAAGCTCAAGCACATGCCGGAGGACGCGCGGCTCAAGCTCCGCCAGACGCTCGAGCGCATCATCAACGAAGGCACGGGCGGCCTCATCTGCAAGGCCGGTGCGGCTCGTTTCGCCCGCTGGGCGCGGAATGTCTGGGGGATCGTCCCCAAGGACAGCGACGAGGAAACGGCTCTGGCCGGTGTGGAGGCGCTGGCGGCGTTTATCAGGGAGATCGGCCTGCCCACCACGTTTGCCCAACTGGGCATCCCCGCCGACACAGATCTGCGCGCCATCGCCGAGTCCACCAACATCACCGCCGGCTGCTGCAGAAAGCTGACAGGCGATGAAATTTATGAAATTCTCTGTGAATGCAAATAATGCAGAAAGGATGGATCTATCATGAAAAAACTGACGGCATTGCTTTTGAGCCTGGCGCTGGTCTTCAGTCTGGCGGCCTGCGGCACCAAAAGCGGCGACGGGGACAAGACCCCCACTACCCCGCCCCAGGAGGACAACACCCAGACGGGAACCTCGGAACCGAAGACCGGCAAGACGCTGGTGGTTTACTTCTCCGGCACCGGCAATACGGAGCGGGTGGCTAAGGATATTGCGCAGGCCACGGGAGCTGACCTCTTTGCCATCGTGCCTGCGGAGCCTTACACAAGCGCCGATTTGAACTACAACAACAGCGACAGCCGCGTAAGTCGGGAGCACGACGATGAATCCCTGCGGGATGTGCCGCTGACCTCCACCGCGGTGGAAAACTGGAGCAGCTACGACACCGTGTTCATCGGCTATCCAATTTGGTGGGGCGTTGCCGCGTGGCCTGTGAACACCTTTACATCGCTTGACAAGGGCACACAGCCCTTTGTCGTGTGCGATGGATAAGTAAAAGTCAAATTTTCCACTCAATCGAAACGTGTTCGTCGGTTGCGCGGATCTGTGAGATCAGGCCGTCGGCAACCTGCCGCCTGTCCTCGAAGTCAATTTCTTCCCATTGGTTGAGGTAGACCGACAACCGCTCGATCTGCTCCGGGGACATGGTTTCCGCCGACAGCGCCGCAATCTCTTTTGTCAGGGCTTGGCGGCGTGTGTCCAGCTCCTCGATTTTGCTGTTGGCATAGGACAGCAGCACCGCATTGGCCCCGGTCAGAGTATTCAGCAGCTTTTCAATCTCGTCCTCCACGCGGGCAAGCTCCATGTTCAGCGCGGTCAATTTGGGATTGACCGTTTCCCGCTTTGCCGTCAGCGTCTGGAACTCGGACAGCTTCTTGACCATTTCGCCGTACAGGAACCTTTCAAATTCCCGTGTACGGAGCGTCCCGCAGCCGTCACAGCTTTTGCTGTCGGCCCGCTTGGAGCAGCGGAGATATTGAACGCCTGTCGGATTGCCGACGCTCATAAGCGCGTACCCGCAGCGGCCACACTTGACCTTTCCGGCAAGCCATGTGTTCTTTGCCTTGCGCCCGCCTTGGAATGTCTTGTTTGCCATGAGCTTCTTCCGGCAGCGCAGCCATGTATCAGACGATACCAGCCCCTCGCTGGGAGCCAGAACAAGTATCTGATCTTTCAGGTGCTTGTTTTTTCTTTCCTGTACGTCCCGGCCCTGATAGAGATAGCAGCCGTTTGTCCCGGCAAAATCCGTGGCTTCATTGACTACAACCGTACCCTGGCTTTTGAAGAACTCATACAAATCGAGGTCGGCCTGTGCGTAAATGGGGTTTCTTAAAAGCTGGGAGATAAAGCCCCGTTTCATTTCCTTACCGTAGATCAGGATGCCCTCGTCGGCAAAGTAGCGGGCGATGTCCCCGAAAGAGATTCCGGGCTGGGAGTACATTTCAAACATCAGCTTTGCAATATCTGCCGTTTCCGGGTCAGGCTTCATCATTTTTGTGCGGATGCCCTCAATGGTGGTCGGCTCCAGTTGGAAGCCGTAGGGGGCCGCGCCGCTCATGTGAAAACCGTGCTGGCAGCGGGAATAGTAGGCATCGGTCACGCGCTTCTGGATGGTTTCACGTTCAAGCTGGGCGAACACGATGCAGATATTCAGCATGGCCCGCCCCATCGGGGTGGACGTGTCAAACTTCTCCGTGGAAGATACGAACTCAACATTGTATTCCTGAAAAGTTTCCATCATGGTTGCGAAGTCCAGAATGGAACGGCTGATACGATCCAGCTTATAGACCACCACGCGCTTGATCAGGCCCCGGCGAATATCGGCCATCATTTCTTGAAACTTAGGCCGGTCGGTATTCTTGCCGGAATAGCCCTTGTCGGTGTACTTGCGGAAATTGCCTCCTCTCAATTCATACTTGCAGAACTCGATCTGGCTTTCAATGCTGATACTGTCCTTGCGGTCAACGGACTGTCTGCCATAAATGGCATCTTCACGAATAATCATTTGGTGCTCCTTTCCGTGTAGGAGCTACCAAACCTTACACCTATATTATACCTCTGGCAGCCCCGCATCTCAAGGATGTCCCGCATTAGTGCATCTGCGCCCGTCCCGGCGCATACTTCACAAAGACCTCATACAGACAGCTTTCAATCTCACGCTTGCGCTTGTCCCGTGCTCGGGGAGAGAGCATCGGGGTCAGGTTTTCCACGGTGATGGATTTGCCCTGGAAAGACGCGGTTTTGACTTCCTTGTGATAGCCGACTCTTGTCTCCGTCATCTGAAAACCTCCTATAAAAATCAGCGATGTGAATAGATTTGATGGTTTCCCGTTGTCCGTGGGGAAACGTGAAAGGACGGCACAAAAGCGCCGTCCTTTGACCTTGCCCCACCTCTGGCCACGATGACCAGAAGCAGCGGGACAGTTGTTTTCCGTTTCAATCCACAAAAGAGGGAGCCGCCGCGCCGGAATGGTTTGGGCTGTCATAAGACAGAAAGGCCCGGTTTGGCGGCTCCCTGTATGATTGTTGTGTGCCGTATTTGCCACGCATCCCCGGCACGGGGAGTATTCCAGACCGCCGATGGCTTCGGCTGCATACAAGCGGGTTAAACCAATGCAAAACAAGGATTGCATACCCTATCACTTTTGCGAGATTATCATGGCGGGAGAGATGGGCCCGTTCGTGAGCAATCACATATTCCTGCGTACTGGCTAAATTGTTCGGCAAGTATATTTTAGGATTTCGTAATCCAATAGCAAAAGGTGTGCTGATTGTTTGAGTGATGTAAATATTATCCCGTAAAAGGACGGCGCTCTGTAATTTCTCTTTGAGAATGAAATATGAGCGTATGGTATGTAGCAAAAATATGAAAACACCAATATACCATATTATCTTCCCACAAAATGTAAAGGCTTGATATACATTTATAGAAGAGCCAAAAATCTCAGTCGCTACGACCGGATTGATTACATTATCTATTACTTTTATACCCGTTTCCACACATGGCGTTTCAATATAAAGCATATCGGTGGACAAAGGCATAGTATTAAACGGTAATATGCTTAAAACACTTTCAAAAGAAAAGGGTACAAGTAGGCGAAAGAAAGCTACGAACCACAATGTATAAGAGAAAACTTTGGGAGCCTTTCTCAACAGCAATCGCACCAATATAATTATCAAAATGGCAAAACTCCCGGTAATGCTCATATTTACAACATCGAGAAATATTTTATCGCTCATAGTCATTCCTCTGCGTTCTGCTTGATGATTTTCTGTATCTCAGTAATTTCCTGTTTTGAGAGCTTCTTTCGGCGGGTAAATGCAACCAAGAACTGTGGCAGTGATCCGTTGAAATTATCTTCTACAAATCCCTCGCTTTGTTTTGTAAACCATTCCTGTTTTGTAAGAAGAGATGTAACACTACCCGAATTATTCTGGAAAATTCCCTTGTTGCAAAGGCGTTTCAGCATCGTATATGTTGTGGATTTTTTCCATGAAAATTTCTGATCACAAAGTTGCACTAATTCCCCAGAAGAAATTGGCTCATGCTCCCAAATCAAGTTAGCAAACTCCAGTTCCATATCTCCAAGTCTATAATTCTTCATTTACATCCTCCTTGTAGGTCTACATACATTAGACTTTCACTTATAGTCTAACTCTTGTAGACCTATTTGTCAAGACCGTCCACAGAAAGTTTATAAATTAAGGTACAGCAGCAGACGGGAGAAAACAATCGCAGAGTAAAATATCCTTTTTATAAACACGAAATAAAATATGAGCAAAAATGAAACTATAAATCGTTCAAATACTAATACATGAAATGTAAAATTACATTGGGTGATGCCTGTGCAATTTGAACGAGATGAACGCAAATTTGATTTCCATGATATAGGGCTTGCCATCAAGCGGGCTCGTGAAGCCAAGGGGATGACACAGGAGCAACTGGCCTGTATCATTGACCGTGATCCCCGCACCGTCATGTATAACGAAAACGACGGTCAGCATCCGAGCTTGAATACCTTTTATCAGATGGTGACAATGTTTGATATATCGGTGGATCAGTTCTTTTATCCAGACAAGGGAGCCGCCAGCGGGTGCAAAAGCCGCATTGATGTGATGCTCAGTTCTATGGACGAAAAGGACTTGCGGTTGGTAGAAACTATAATCCGGGCAATCAAAGACGCCAAAGAAACGGAGGAAGCGTAAGAAAGCGCAGCCTCCGTTTTTTGCGCCATTTTGGGATAACGCACTAGCGGCAAGCAATGCAAGTGTATTGACACTTGCAATTTCCGTGATGCGGAAATGCTTGTTGGGGTGCCCCCAAACCCGCTGGACTTCTGGCCACCGTGACCAGAAGAAATATTGTCTGCGTCGCCGTCCCTAACGGGCCTGCTCCTTATTGCGCTGGTTGTCCGTCAGCCCGCGCAGGTGATCCACGCTGCCCTTGACCGCTACCAGCTCCCGCATATCCTGCTGGGCCTTGCGGTATTCCAAATAAAGAGCTTTTTTCCGCGCTGCCAGTTGGCGGCGTTTTTCTTTTAGTACGTCCATTTTGGGGAGCTTCTCGCCGCCCAGCAGCTCGGCCATTGTCGCCTTGGCTGCCCGGTAATCGGCCAGCTCTGCCTCATGCTCGGCAAGGTATTTCCGGCTGTACTTGGCGGCCTTGTACCCATCGAACGCGGGGCGGGTCTTGGCGTACTGCACCACGGCGGCCATCAGATCGGACACACGGGAAAGCTCGGCCTCGGTCTGCTGAATGTCCCCGGCCAGCGTGTGAAAACGCTCTGTGGCGGCGTCGGTCTTTGCAGCCAGATCGTCATATTCAAAGAGTTGGTGCTCTTTCAGATATTGCAGCGGCCCACCGCTCATAGGCGGGGCCTTTGCCCTGACGCATCCGCTCCTGAATGTCGATCAGCAGATTGACACGGCGGGGCGTGGGCGCTCTCCGCACCGGGGCCGTTCGTGTGGGAGCCTTGCCGTCAATGACGGCCTGCACGTCCTCGGGGCCGTAGCCGTCCCCCAGCGTGGACGCCCGGAAACGGGCCGCCCGCTGTTGTCCTGGCACAAGGAATGAGATCACGCCGCCGCGCCCGTGCTTGACCTGTATGCCTGCCGTTTCCATGCGCCGGAGAAAATCTGCGAAGTCCTCGGGGCGCTCCGTCAGGGCCGTGTCAATGGCAAAGCGGATCTGTTCTTTCTGTGAGAGCTTTTGATTTTCCCCCAGCCATTGACCGTAGTGCAGATACCGCCCCTTGCTGTGGAGCTTGGGATTTGTAATCACGGATAGATCGTACTCCAGACATACCCGGTCAGACAGCCGCCGCAGGGCGAACGAGGAGCCGATGAAGTTGCGAAACTTCCGGGAGCGGTCATAGGCGGTGGAATTGTAGTAAATGTGATTGTGAATGTGCTCCTTGTCTATATGGGTACAGACAAAAAATTGATACTTGCCCTTTGTCCAGCGCATCGCCGTTTCATAGCCGATGCGGTTGGCCTCCTCCGCCGTCACCTCACCGTGAGGGAACGCCTGCCGGATCTGGTAGCACAGCGCCCCGTGTCCGGCCCTGCGGTCGGTTTCGCCCTGATACTGATTTTTGACCAGCATGAACTCGGCGTGTGCCGTGGACGGATCGCAGAGGTAGGAGGAAACGGCCCCCAGCTTTTCCGGGTTCAGCCCATAGTCGAAGCGGTCTTTCAGACTTTGCAGGGCCGTCCGCTTTTCGGCCCGCTTGTGGGATTTGAGGTAGGTTGTGGCCATAGGCAGTCCTCCTTTCCATACGACAAACGGTGGCTGGGATCAGCCGCCGTTTTCTGCATCTTCTGGCCACCGTGACCAGAACTCAGCCTGTGATGAAGCCCCGCAGGGAGCTGTTCAGCTCGTCCAGCTTGGCAAGCAGCCATCCGGCCAGCGCAGGCAGGCCAAAGGGCGAAATAGCAAACGCCATCAGCAGCCCCGCGATCCCCGTGGGAATGTCTTTCTCCACAAACAGCATCAGGACACTCAGCAGCCCCAGCACCGATGCGAGGATGGAGAGCAAGCCAGCGGAAAGACTCAGCAGGAACGAGAGCACGGCCACAAGCAGGGTCAGCACCAGCACAAAGGGAGCGGCAAGAATTTTGAATATGATCCGCATAGGGGGTTCCTCCTTTTTCCTGTATATGTCTATTATAACTCTGAAAAAATCGGCACTCAAGGATGTCTCGGCCCTCCGCACTTCTGGTCACGATGACCAGAGGTGCGGACAGCCGGGGAACGGCGCAGGGCCGTTCCCCCTGTGTCAGATACAGGGCATATTGCGATACCCGGCAAGTTGGCTGGCCATCTGGCGGCGGTGGCCCGCGATGATCTCATAGCCGCCGCCCTCACGGGGACGCACCAGCGCAGGCTGGTTGACGCCGCCGTTACGGACGCTTTCCACCAGAGATTTCATTTCCGCATCGTCACGGACACCGAAAGGATGATCCTTGAACGGGTGCAGGTCGGAAAGGTCAAGATAGACGATTTCCTCTTTTTCGGCGCGGGTAGCGTCGCGGGGTGTAGGCGGCACTTCCGGGGCCGGGGGTGCTGCCTTTTCCTCGGGGGCTGCGTGGGTCTTGCCAGCCTTGGGCGGCTTGGCCTGCTCCGGGGACGCTTTTTCTGCCTTGGGCGGACGGCCACGGCGGGACTTTTCCGCTTTTACCTCTTTCTTGGCCCCCGGCTCGGTGGGCGTGGCTTTTTCGGCTTTTGCAGGGCGGCCCCGTTTGGGCTTGGGCTTCTCCGGCTCCGGCATGGGCTTTTCCCATTCCCGCTTGCTGTACTCGGTGACGGAAACGGACGGGGCCTCCATCTCCTTGGGGATGTCCGGCGGAGCGTCCTTTTCCGGCGTGGAATGCATCGCGGAAAGGTCGATCACCTTTGCGGACGGAGCGGGGCCGCCGCCCACATCAGGGATTTCGGCCTGCTCCATTTTTGGGGCCTTTCCCGGCATTTCAGGCGGAGCCTGTTCCTCCGTGGTAGGGGGATGCTTGTTTTCTTCTGCCATGACACGAATAACCTCCTTGACAAGAATTTAGGCCATGCCGCACGGCTGGCCCATATCGGCACACAGAGAAAATGCTGTCCGCATACAAAAACACCGCCTATGTCCTGTTAGGCGGTGCATTGTGTAAGGCTTGGCAGCTCATTTTCAGTTGTTTTTCTCTGTGTGCCCTTGTCAAGCGATGTTTGTAAAGGCAAATGATTTTACAGGCAAGACCGTCATTCCCTTCGCCACCTCTGCCTCCTCCGGCATGGGGCGCAGCGGCAGTCTGCTGGCAGATATGGCCGGCACCGGCGACTGGCAGGAGGGACAGCGTTTCTCCTCCGGCGCCTCGGCTTCCGACGTGCAGAGCTGGGTGAACGGGCTGAAGTTTTGAGAAAAAAGAGCTGAAAAGCTGAAAAAGCACGCCGGAATGGCTCCGGCGGTGAATGAGCAGAAGCGAGAGCCTTTACGCAAAAGCTGACATAAGCGTGAAAAATGCTTGTGTCGGCTTTTGCGCATCTCATAGCCCTTTTTCTTGACAGACTGCCGTCCGTTTGTCATAATGCGGTGTAGAAGGAGAGGTGCGCCGACGGATGAAAAAAAGAAAAAATTATGCGGGCATACTGCTGCCTGTGCTGATGGGCATTGCGCTGGGGCTGGCCATGGCGGCGATGATAGAGGACGATGCGGACATTTTGCAGATGCTTCTTGGGCTGCTGGTGGTGCTGGCCTCCCTTGTGCTGCAGACGGCGATCCATGAGGCGGGGCATTTGGTGGGCGGCCTGCTTTCGGGCTACCGATTCACCTCGTTTCGCATTTTTGACCTGATGCTGGTGAAGGACGCGGGCGGAAAACTGCGGCTGCGCCGGCTCGTGATTGCGGGAACGGACGGCCAGTGCCTGCTCTCGCCGCCGGATCCGGTGGAGGGCAAAATGCCGGTGGTGCTCTATAATCTGGGCGGCGTGATGATGAACGTGCTGAGCGCGCTCGTGGCTGCGGGGGTGTTTGCGCTGCTGCCGGAAAAGGGCTTTTGGGGCAGAGCGCTGCTGTTGTTTGCGCTGGCGGGTCTGCTCCTTGCGCTGCTCAACGGCATTCCGTTGCGGGCGGGCACCGTGGACAACGACGGGCGCAACACCCTATCCCTGCGGCGGGATCCGGCGGCCATGTACGCTTTTTGGCTGCAGATGAAAGCGAACGCCATGCTCGCGGAGGGACGACGGCTGCGGGATATGCCGGAGGCGTGGTTCAATATGCCGGATGATGAGGCCATGAAAAGCGGGCTGGTGGCCGCGCAGGGTGTGCTGGTCTGCAACCGGTTGATGGATCAGCACCGGTTTGCGGAAGCGGATGGGCTGATGGCGCATATGCTGGAGCAGGACGGCATGGTGGCGCTGCATCGCTGCCTTTTGATCTGCGACCGGATGTATGTGGAGATGATCTCGGAAAACCGGCGGGAGGTCATTGAGAGCATGCGCACCAAGGAGCAGGTGGCGCTGATGAAAAAGATGAAGCGCTTTCCCTCGATCCTGCGCACGGCGTATGCCTATGCGCTGCTGTGCCAAGGAAACGAGGAGCAAGGGGCAGACTTTTTGGCGGAATTTGACAGGGTGGCTCGGAGCTATCCCTATCCGGCGGATATTCAGTCGGAGCGGGAGCTTATGGAGCTGGCTCGGAAGAAAACGGCATAAACGGCGTAAAAAAGAGAGGGGCAGGCTGACTGCTCCTCTTGTTTTGCTGTAAAGCAGATCACCTTCGCAGTTTGCTCCACAGAACGATTTTTTCGTTTTTCCTTGTTTGCGCCATGTCGATAATGCGCTGGTTGCGGCTGCCCCGAAACTGGAGAGAGATGTCCTTCTCCTCGGCGATGAAGCGGCCGTCGATGAGGATGTCGATGCAGGAGAGCATTTCCTCCGTGGCCTCGCAGCAGGGGTGTGATCCCGCGGACATAAGCTCCTCCAGACGGTAGCCGGTGTAGCACCACACGGTCTTTTGGGGATATTTTTCCCGAATGCGGCGCAGCATGGGCAGGAGGGCACGCTGATTTTCCGGCTCGAAGGGGTCGCCGCCCAGCAGGGAAAGCCCCGCTATATAGGACTTGTCCAGCTCGGCAAAGATCTCCCGCTCCGTGCCCTCCGTGAAGGGCTTTCCAAAGCAGAAGTCCCAGGTTTCGGGCTGAAAGCAGTCTTTGCAGCGGTTGCGGCAGCCGGACACGAACAGGGAGACCCGCACGCCTTCGCCGTTGGCAATGTCGCATTTTTTCAGTTCGCCGTAGTACATACGATGACCTCGTTTCCGCAAACAAGGGACAGGCTGCGCCTGCCCCTTGTTTTCATGATTTCGGTGGGGATCACAGGTGCAGGACGCGATCCTTGATCTCCTGCGTGCGACCCTGATTCCAGAACTGGGTGCCGATGTAGCCGCAGGTGCGGCGCGCCACGTTCATCTTGTCCTGATCGGTGTTGCCGCACTGGGGGCATTTCCAGATGAGCTTGCCGTCTTCCTCAACGACCTCGATCTCGCCGTCCCAGCCGCAGACCTGGCAGTAGTCGCTCTTGGTGTTCAGCTCGGCGTAGATGATGTGGTCGTAGATGAACTTCATCACTTCCAGCACGGCGGGGATGTTGTTCTGCATATCCGGCACTTCCACATAGCTGATGGCGCCGCCGGGGGACAGGTGCTGGAACTGCGCCTCAAACTCCAGCTTCCGGAAGGCGTCGATAGGCTCGGTGACATGGACGTGGTAGCTGTTGGTGATGTAGCCCTTGTCGGTAATGCCCTCAACGACGCCGAAGCGCTTTTGCAGGCACTTGGCGAATTTGTAGGTGGTGGACTCCAGAGGCGTGCCGTAGAGGGAGTAGTCGATGTTCTCGGCGGTTTTCCATTCCTGGCACTTTTCGTTCATCTTCTTCATAATGGAAAGCGCGAAGGGGGTGGCGGAGGGGTCGGTGTGGCTCTTGCCGGTCATGTACTTTACGCACTCATACAGACCCGCGTAGCCCAGAGAAATGGTGGAGTAGCCGCCGTAGAGGAGCTTGTCGATGCACTCGCCTTTTTTGAGCCGAGCCAGAGCGCCGTACTGCCACAGGATGGGGGCGGCGTCGGAGGTGGTGCCCTTCAGACGGTCGTGACGGCAGCGCAGCGCGCGGTGGCACAGCTCCAGCCGCTCGTCAAAGACCTTCCAGAACTTGTCGATGTTGCCGCCGGAGGACAGAGCCACGTCCGGCAGGTTGATGGTGACCACGCCCTGGTTGAAGCGGCCGTAGTACTTGTGCTTGCCGGGCTCATAGTTTCCGGCGTTGGCAATATTGCCCACTCCGGCGTCGGTGAAGCGGTCGGGGGTCAGGAAGGAGCGGCAGCCCATGCAGGTGTATACGTCGCCCTTCAGCTCCTTCATCTTCTTTTCGGAAATATAGTCCGGCACCATGCGCTTGGCGGTGCACTTGGCGGCCAGCTCCGTTAAGTACCAGTAGGGGGAATCCTCGTGGATGTTGTCCTCCTCCAGCGTGTAGATGAGCTTGGGGAAGGCGGGGGTGACCCACACGCCTTTTTCGTTCTTCACGCCCTGATAGCGCTGCAGGAGCATCTCCTCAATGATCATGGCCAGATCTTTCTTCTCTCGCTCGTTGCGCGCCTCGTTGAGGTACATGAACACGGTGATGAAGGGAGCTTGACCGTTGGTGGTCAGGAGGGTCACCACCTGGTACTGGATGGTCTGCACGCCGCGGCGGATCTCCTCCCGCAGACGGGTCTCCACCAGCTCGCTGATCTTCTCCTCGCCGGGGTCTACGCCGATGGACGTCATCTCGGCCAGCACGATCTTGCGGATCTTTTGGCGGCTGACCTCCACGAAGGGAGCCAGATGGGTGAGGCTGATGGACTGGCCGCCGTACTGGTTGCTGGCCACCTGTGCCACGATCTGGGTGGCGATGTTGCAGGCGGTGGCGAAGCTGTGGGGGCGCTCGATGAGGGTGCCGGTGATGACGGTGCCGTTTTGCAGCATGTCCTCCAGATTCACCAGGTCGCAGTTGTGCATGTGCTGGGCATAATAATCGCTGTCGTGGAAATGGATGATGCCCTCCCGATGGGCCTCAACGATGTCCTGGGGCAGCAGAATGCGCTCGCTGAGGTCGCGGCTGACCTCACCGGCCATGTAGTCCCGCTGGGTGGAGTTCACCACGGGGTTTTTATTGGAATTCTCCTGCTTGGCCTCCTCGTTATTGCACTCGATGAGGGAGAGAATCTTCTCGTCCGTGGTGTTGGACTTTCGCACCAGGGAGCGGGTATAGCGATAGGTGATGTAATGCTTGGCCACCTCAAAGGCGCCGTGGGCCATGATGTAATGCTCCACCATGTCCTGGATCTCCTCCACGGTGGGGGCGCGGCCGATCTTCTGGCACTGGAGCTCCACGGACTCGGCAATGCGCTGGATCTGCACGGGGGTCATGCGGTCCACTTCCTCTACGGAGTCATTGGCCTTGGTGATGGCAACGATGATCTTCGTGATGTCGAAGGCCACCTCGGAACCGTTGCGCTTGATGATCTTCATCTCTTTATCCTCCTCTGCCCTGGGGGCAAACGTTTATCTTCTCTATGTGTGAACACATTTATAGTACACTATATATTGTGGAATTACAAGAGGGGGAGCACAAAATATGGAGAGAATCTGTGCCAAAAATACAGAGAGAAATTTGGAGAAACAAACAAAAAACACAAAATGTAGTAAATATGTACCCACTACACATACAAAATATAGTATAAAACAGAAACTGCGCTGCCACAGATGCAGCAGCGCAGTATGACGGAGAGGAAGATCACACCGGAGCGTCTGCCTGCGACTGGGTATAGCGCTCCTCGCACACCACCATATAGTAGGCCAGAGCGATGAACGGCAGGGCGCACAGGGAGGAGCTTAGCTCCAGCCACTGGGCGGAGAAATAGGCTATGGCGGCGCCCACATGGAAGCAGAGGATGGTGGAGATATAGAACCACATCCGCCGAAGCTGGCCTTTTTCGCGGAAACACAGGTGCCGCGCCAGCGACAGGGACGCCTGCTTGGTGTTGTTGGTGGAAAAAATGGTGGAGCTGATGTGATCCTGTGCGCCGGTGAAGGAGCTCCACTGGACGCTCATGGCAAAAAATATGGGGTACAGGGAGAGCATCACGGGCATGTCCACCGGCAGAAACACCAACACCACGGCGCACAGGGCGTCGATGAGCGGGCAGACCCGCCGCATATCCCACCCGAACAGATGGGGCAGCACCACCGTGGACATGGTGCCCAGCACATACAGCGCCAGAGCACCCACATGCATAAGCGCCGTCAGCCAGTTGCACCGCAGAATGGATATGAGCAGCTCCAGCAGGTTCAGCGTCTGGGCATTGGCCATGACGCCCATCCGCAGCAAAACGGCGTATGCGGCAAAGAAGCCGCCTACGGCGGCGAAGGAGAGGTGGCGGTACCAGTCAATATTCTTGCTTCGTATCATTTGAAATCAACCTTCACCTTTCTCATTTTGACGGGACACACTAAGTATAACAGAAAATTTATGGGGAGCAAGGGGCAACATGGACAAAAAAAGGAGGAGAGGGCGGGGAATGTATTGACAAGCGGCGGATTTGTGATAAAATGAGAAAAAAGCTGAGAGGAAGTCAAGCAGACCGCTGATCCATAGCGAGATGGGGAATGGTGGAAGCCCATTGGAGGAAGGCATCTGCAAGCCGCTTCGGAGCCGCCGGCGAGGAGCCGGACGATCCATCCCCGTTACCGGATGGCTAAGAGGGCAGACCTGTCTGCCGAATTAGGGTGGTACCGTGAAGTATAGCTTCGCCCCTATGCGTGGGGGCGGAGTTTTTTTATTGGAGGCGATGTAATGGCGTACAGATTCGTGGATATGGCGTCCGATCCCCGCAGCGGGCAGTTTGCCTACTTCCGCTCCATGGCGGATCCGTGGGCGGGCATCACCGTGCAGGTGGATATTACGGCGTTTCACGCGGCGGTGCAGGGGCGACCCTTTTTCCTCAGCTTTCTCTATACCCTTACAAGAGCCGCAAATGCCGTGCCGGAGTTTCGGCGGCGCCTGCTGAACGGGCAGGTGGTGGAGTTTGACCGCTGCTGCCCCTCCTACACGGCCATGAAAGACAGCGGCGTGTATGTCTACTGCCTAGTGGATAGCGGGCTTTTGCCCTACGAGGAATTTTTGGAGGAGGGAAAGCGCCGGCAGGCGGAGGCTCTGGCGGGGGACGAGCTGGTGGAAAGCGGCGACCCGCTGAGCAATTTCTTTGTTTCCTGCGTGCCGTGGCTGGCCTACACCCAGCTCAAGCATCCCCATGTGGGGCCGGAGGACAGCAATCCCCGCTTTTCCTGGGGAAAGTACACGGAGGCAAACGGCCGGATCACCATGCCCGTCACGGTGTTTGTGAACCACGCCTTGGCCGACGGCTGGCACATCACCCAGTTTTTCCATAATCTGGAGCGGGAGCTGGCAGAACTCACTGAAAAATTAAAATAAATTCATATAAAAGGAGTAATCAACTATGTCCCATCCCTATCACGGCCTCAACGAGCTGCGGGAAATGTTCCTGAGCTACTTTGAGAGCAAAGGCCATCTGCGCCTGCCCAGCTTTTCGCTGGTACCCCAAAACGACAAGTCCATCCTGCTCATCAACGCCGGCATGACCCCCATGAAGCCCTGGTTCAAGGGCGAAGAGGAGCCGCCCCGCCATCGGGTGTGTACCTGCCAGAAGTGCATCCGCACCGGCGACATCGACAACGTGGGGCACACCGCCCGCCACGGCACCTATTTCGAGATGCTGGGCAACTTCTCCTTCGGCGACTACTTCAAGCATGAGGCCATTGCCTGGAGCTGGGAATTTTTGACCAAGGTGGTGGGTCTGGAGGAGGATCGCCTGTATCCCTCCGTCTATGAGGGCGACGACGAAGCCTTCGACATCTGGAACAAAGAGATCGGCATTCCCAAGGAGAAGATCTTCCGCTTCGGCAAGGCCGACAACTTCTGGGAGCACGGCTCCGGCCCCTGCGGCCCCTGCTCTGAGGTCTACTATGACCGCGGCGAGGAGTACGGCTGCGGCAAGCCGGACTGCACCGTGGGCTGCGATTGCGACCGCTACATCGAGATCTGGAACAACGTGTTCACCCAGTTCGACAACGACGGCCACAACAATTACACCGAGCTGAAGCAGAAGAACATCGACACCGGCATGGGTCTGGAGCGTCTGGCCGTGGTGTGTCAGAACGTGAACTCCCTGTTCGACGTGGACACGGTGATGAACATCACCAATAAGGTCTCTGAGCTTACCGGCGCTTTCTATGGCCAGAGCCAGAAGCGCGACGTGTCCCTGCGGGTCATTACCGACCATATCCGCGCGGCCACCTTCATGATCTGCGACGGCATCCTGCCCTCCAACGAGGGGCGGGGCTATGTGCTGCGCCGTCTGCTGCGTCGGGCTGCCCGCCACGGCAAGCTCCTGGGCGTGAACGAGCCGTTCCTGTATCAGATCGTGGACACCGTGGTGCACGAGAACGAGTGCCAGTACGGCGACCTGCGGGAGAAGCAGACCTATATCACCAAGGTCATCCGCACCGAGGAGGAGAGCTTTGCCCGCACCATCGACGGCGGCATGCGCATTTTCGGCGAGATGCTGGCGGAGCATCAGGCCAAGGGCGAAACGGTGTTCTCCGGCGCCGATGCCTTCAAGCTGTATGACACCTTCGGATTCCCCATCGACCTCACCGCCGAAATGGCTGCCGACGAAGGACTGACGGTGGACGAAGATGCGTTCCGTCAGCTGATGCAGGAGCAGAAGGAGCGTGCCCGCGAGGCGCGCAAGGCACTGGGCGACCTGGGCTGGGCCGGCGTGGAGTTCGGCAAGGAGGTGCCCTCCACCGAGTTCGTGGGTTACGACCATGACAGCTGCGAGGCCACGGTGGTGGCGCTGGTGTGCGAAGACGAGTTGTGCGGCCAGATCGAGGCCGGCAGCGACGGCATCGTGGTGCTGGACAAGACGCCTTTCTACGCGGAAATGGGCGGTCAGGTGGCAGACCACGGCGTTATCTCTGCCAAGGGATTTACCTTTACAGTGACTGATGTGCAAAAGAATAAGGGCGGCAAGTTCATGCACTATGGCCATGTGGCCGAGGGCGTGGTTCAAGTGGGTGACACCGTGGAGGCGTCCATTGACACCCAGCGGCGCAAGGCCATCTGCCGCGCCCACAGCACCACCCATCTGCTGGATGCGGCGCTGAAAAAGGTGCTGGGCGACCATGTGCATCAGGCCGGTTCTCTGGTGGAGCCGGATCGTCTGCGGTTTGACTTTACCCATTTCGAGGCTATCACGCCGGAGCAGCTGAGTCAGGTGGAGTGGATGGTCAACGACGCCATTCTGGAGGGCTATCCCGTTGTCACCGAGGTGCTGCCCATTGAAGAAGCCAAGAAGAAGGGCGCCGTGGCCATGTTTGGCGAGAAGTACGGCGAGACCGTCCGCGTGGTGGAAATGGGCGATTTCTCCATGGAGTTCTGCGGCGGCACCCATTTGGACAACACCGCCAAGGCCGGCCCCTTCCGCATCAAGAGCGAGAGCAGCGTGGC
>OIXU01000308.1_pt1 | contig 17254 bp, 17 predicted proteins | sample 1587921 | NCBI WGS metagenome assembly OIXU01 (sample SAMN03283238) | human gut metagenome | biome: human-associated habitat; material: feces | host: Homo sapiens | place: Peru | collected 2012
CGTGGCATTGTATGTCTTTTGGCTATATTGACAATTACCAATGAGAAAGACATGGTAGAACCCAAATTGCTGTGATTTTACGATAATGGTCTTTGAGTTGACGGCGGCAATGAGTAGTGTGTCATTTTCAATGGTTCTTACGACTTTCTGGTCATCAAATCTCCATTTTTCAACGTTAATGCCAAACATTCTGATTTGGGGAACGACATTCGTGTTATTGGATAAAGATGAAGGACGGCGAGCTTCAGTCTTGATGGGAAGCAGAGCTCCAATAAGCACCAAAGCTATGGCGGTGATGACTTTTAGGATTGTTTTCATGTTGTTTATGATTTTGATACAGGTATTGATATTTTTATGCAGTTGCATTAATTACCGACATCTCATTTTCTCCATGATTTCTTTCTCGACTTGTTGTTGGATAAGGCAATGCCCTTCTCTATATTCTTTTATGGCATATTCAGCCAATGCCTTCATTAGCTTTGGTGATAGTTTATTTAGTAAAGAGTCATTATTTCCACTCATTCGCATAGCACCACCCATTTTTATATATGAAATATTTTATATATGGCAAAAGTATAATATTTTATCGAGATATACAAGTGTTTCAAATAGAATTTTTGGTGGCTATAGCCTTTCCCAAAAACAGGTGTTCGCGTCCCCACTGAAATGGCGTCGCGGTTTCACTGATATCGCATCGCGGTTTCACTGATATCGCATCGCGGTTTCACTTGAATCGCGACGCGTTTTCACTGATATCGCGATGGGTGCGCGATAGTAGCCTTTTAGCGTGCAAATTTAGTAAAAATATGTGTATTATGAAGCTGCAAAGTTAACAAAACAAAATAAAATGATTATTTTCGGGGAAATATTTGGAGATAATAAAGAAATGACATTATCTTTGCAGTGTATTATTAAAGTAGTACACTAATACAGACATAAATCAATAAACAAAAAAGGATATGATAGACGTAAAAGACCTTGGATTCAGTTATCGGGGCAGTAAGCACCAAGTGTTCAGCCACTTCGACTTGCAGCTTGAGCAGGGCCGCATATACGGCTTGCTCGGCAAGAACGGCACAGGCAAGTCGACCTTGCTTTATCTCATTTCAGGACTTCTCATGCCCAACTCCGGCAGCGTGTCGGTAGACGGCGTGGAGAGCAAGCTGCGCAAGCCGGAGCTCCTGAGCCAGATGTTCATCGTGCCAGAGGAGTATAACATGCCCGACATGAGTTTCGACTCACTGTGCACCCTCATGCGGTCGTTCTACCCAACGTTCAGCGATGAGCTGTTGAAGCAATGCCTTGCCGAGTTTGAGATGCCCGCCAACCCCAACCTCAAGGAGCTATCCATGGGTCAGAAGAAGAAGGTCTACATGAGCATTGCCATTGCCACGGGCACTCGCCTGCTGATGATGGACGAGCCAACCAACGGTCTCGACATACCGTCGAAGGCACTCTTCCGCAGGGTGATAGCCAACTACATGGCCGACGACCGCACCCTCATAATATCCACCCACCAGGTGCACGACATAGAGAACCTTCTCGACCACGTGGTGGTGGTGGACCAAAGCAAGGTGTTGCTCAACCGTTCCATAGCCGACATCTCAGAGCGTTACGCCTTCCGCTACCTCATGCCGCAAGAGATGGGCGACAGGGTTGTTTACTCCGAGCCAAGCTTGCAAGGCAACGCCTCGATAGTGTTGCGAGGCGACGATGAGGCGGAGACGCAAGTGGACCTTGAATTGCTCTTCAACGCCTTGATAAGCGGGGCGAAGATGGAATAAAGCCAAAAGAGATACACATTATTATATAGCACACATCACATATATATTAGCACACATCATGAAAAAAGATAGATTCCTTAACGTCCTCCGCTGGCAGCTCACGCTCAGCAAGCGCCAAATAGCCACGTTCGCCTTGGTCTTCTTCGCCATCGTAGCCATTCCGCAAGCCATGGGACTCATGATTTCCGACAACGCCAACACCGCGAGCAGCACCTCCGGCACCGCCTTGTTCGCCCTCAGCGTTTATCTGATGATGGCAGGTACGAGCGTCTTCACCCACCTCAAGACCCGTCAGCAGCGCATCAACGACTTCATGTTGCCAGCCACTACCAAGGAGAAATTCATTGCTCGCTACCTCGTCATAGCTGTGGCGTTGCCTCTGGCCGCCATCATCGGGTTCCTCGCGGGCGACGTGGTTCAGCGCCTGCTGTCGTTCATCTTTGGCAACGACAACGCGGGATGGGCCACTGGCTATGCCTTGGAGGCGATAGGCTACTTCCATGACTTCAACGTTGGCATGGCAGCCTACTCGGTTTCCGCATGCGTGTCTGTAGTGGCGTTGCACGCGTTCTTCCTCTTGCTTGGCAGCATATTCCACAAGCATCCGTTGGTAATGTCGTTATTGGTGTTCTTGGTTGTTAACTTCCTGCTGCTCACCTTAGGAGCGCTGTGGGTGAAAGGGCTCGTCAAGCTCCAGGCAGACGGCTATGTGGTAATGGTTTACGACAACTGGGTCAACCTGGTGTTGACGGTTCTCGGCATAGCGTTCACGGTGTTCTGTTACAGGTTCGCCTATCGCAAGTACACGAGGTTGCAGGTCATCAACAACAAGTGGCTCAACAAGTAAATGCCAATGACACGACCTCCATTCATATTTATAAATTAACCAAAAGATAATCCTCAAAAACACACATATCATGAAAAAAGCAATGTTTCTTTTCTTAGTGGCCATATTAACCATCGCGTCCATGTCGGCTTGCCGTATCGAGAAAGCCTACGACAGCAAGGAGCCAGCCAAGATATACCATCTCAACCTCACGGGTTTCACCTCGCTGAACAACGCCAGCAACTGCGACATCCACTTCACCCAGTCGGACACCTACAAGGTGACGCTCAAGGCGACTCCGGCATGGTATGACCATCACAGCGTGAGCGTGGAAAATGGCGCGCTCACCATCAAAAGCGACAAATACAAGAACCAGAAAGGCGTCACGGTGCTGTTTGTCAACGACAATCAGGGTGCCGAGATGTGGATAAGCGCCCCAAGTCTCGATGAAGTGTCGCTCTCGGGCAGTGGCGACCTCACCTTCGACAATGCCTATAAAGGCAAGAGCCTGAGCATCATAAGGACGGGCAGCGGTGACACCAATACGAAGAACGTGTCCCTCACCGGCGACTTTAAATATTCCGTGTCGGGCAGTGGCGACGCCGACATGGGTTCCGTCAAGGCCAAAAACGCATCGTTCTCGGTCTTCGGCAGTGGCGACGTGAAAAGCGGCTTGGCAGACGTGGCAAACACGGAGCTGACCATCTCCGGCTCAGGTGACGCTGACCTCAACTTCTCCAACTGCGGCAACGCCGACGTGAGCGTGACGGGCAGTGGCGACGTGACCCTCTCCGGAGAGCTCCAGACCCTTGGCAAGCACGTGTCGGGCAGTGGCGACGTGGACACCTCAAGGCTGCGACTGGAAAAATAAGAAGTTGGAAAATGTAAAGTAAGTACAAAACAAGCAAAGTTATTATATATATGGCATTCAGCAACGATAAGGCCATCTACCTGCAAATAGCCGACCGCCTCAGCGACGAGATACTCGCGGAGACCTACAAGGCTTTCGACCGCATACCAAGCGTGCGCGAGTATGCCGCAAGGCTTGGCGTCAACGCCAACACCGCGGTTAAGGCTTACGACCAACTCGCGCAGGAAGGCGTGATATTCAACAAGCGGGGCCTCGGCTATTTCGTGGCGGAAGACGCAAGGCGGCATATCAAGGACACGCGGCGCGCCGCTTTCCTGAAGAGCGTGCTGCCAGAGATGGTAAGACAAATGAAACTGCTCGACATAAGCTTCGACGACATAAAAGAGGCGTTTAACGCCACGAAGGCTTAACGGACAGGGCACAATGAAAGGGATAGAATAATATGAATAACAAAAACATGATATTGCTGGGCGCGCTGCTCGCCTGCGCCATCGACGGCATGGCGCAAACGAGCAACACCGCCCAAGGCACCGACAGCAAGCCGCAAAACGACTCCATCTGGAAGGACATTGACCTCGGCGCGGTGAGCGTGGTGGCATCGAAGCCGCTCATCAAGATGGAGACCGACAAGATGACCTACAACGTGGCCGACGACGCCGAGGCGAAGGCCTCCACCGTGCTCGACATGCTGAGGAAGGTGCCAAGGGTGACCGTGGACGGACAGGACAACATCAGCGTGAACGGATCGTCGAGCTTCAAGGTCTATGTGGACGGCAAGCTCAACCCCATGTACACCAGCAACGCCTCGCAGATATTCAAGGCCATGCCCGCCACGATGGTGAAGAGCATAGAGGTCGTGACCAACCCCGGGGCGAAATACGACGCGGAAGGCACGGGTGGCGTGCTCAACATTGTGCTCAACAAGCGGCGCGGTGCCTCTGGCGGCGACGTGGCCAATGGCTACAACGGCAACGTGAGCGTGGCAGGCGGCAACCAGATACGGCGCGTGTCGGCGTTGGTAAACGGGCAGCAAGGCAAGCTGACCTACAGCGCCAACGGCATGCTCAACCACCAGCGCATGAACGGCACGACGATAGACTTCGACCGTGTGCAGAAGGTAAAGGCTGGTGCGGCGGAGGTCACGGGAGCCGATGCCGACAGCCACATGGCGTATCACCAAAAGTCGGACATGAAGCAGCCTTACGCCATGGGCAACATCAGCCTGAGCTATGACCTCGACTCGCTCAGCACCATTAGTGCCATGGCAGACTATGTCACTTTCAAGCAGAAGATAAACGGCCAGCCTACCACGCGGATGTATGGCGGAATATACGGAAAGGGATTCTCTTACAGCAACGAGATGCGGCAGGAGACGGGCACGAAGGCGTTTTACGGCAGCGTGGACTACCAGCGGTTCTGGAACGACGACCGCAAGAGCTACATGATATTGAGCTATCTCTTCAACAACTCGCTCGCGCACACCAACAACTACACTTTCTACGACAAGGCGAGCGGCGTGACGGGCGTGCAGCTCAACGACTTGCGCTCCAACAACGCGACGCGCGCCACGGAGCACACCTTGCAAGCCGACTTCACGCAGGCGCTCGGCACTAAGCACACCCTCAACTTCGGAACCAAGTTCATCAACAGGCTCAACAAGGCCGACTCGAAGTATTACGACGTGGCCGGCGACCGCACGGAGACGTTCAACCCTGGCAACAGCGTGGAATACGAGAACACGCAGGGCATACTCGCCGCTTACGCTGAGTGGAAGGCGCAATGGGGAAAACTCGGCTCGGTGATAGGCAGCAGGTACGAATACACCTGGGAGAACGTGAAATACAAGCTGGGCAATGGCAATGACTTCAAGAAACACTATGGCGTGCTCGTGCCAAACGCGAGCCTGAGCTACAGCATGGCTGCGGGCATGAACATCGGCATGAACTACAGCATGAGGATAGCGCGCCCGGGCATCAGCTACCTCAACCCTTACGTGGACCGTAGCAACCCAACCTCGCTGTCGTATGGCAACTCCAACCTCGACACGGAGAAGTCGCACACGATAAACATGGTGTACAACTACTATTCGGCAAAGTTCATGTTGAGCGCCACGGCGGGCTACACCTTCTGCGATAACCAGATAGAGCAATACTCGTTTATCGACGACAACAACCTGCTCAACCAGACTTATGGCAACATAGCCAAGAAACGCGACGCGAGTCTCAACGTGTTCATCAACTGGATGTTGGCTAAGAAGACGCGCCTGATACTGAACGGGCAAATGGGCTACGTGGACATGAGGAGCGATGCCATGGGCTTGAAAAACAACGGTTGGAGCGGCAACGCCATGCTCAACTTCCAGCAGACCCTGCCATGGGACATACAGTGGACCGTGGGCGGCATGGTGGCCAGCAAGACCTACAACCTCCAGGGTTATCAAGGCAGCATGGAGATGGCTTACACCACCTTGTCGAAAGAACTGCTGAAAGACAAGCTCGACCTCAGCCTGCAGTTCTTCACCCCGTTGAGCGACAAGCTCAACATAAAGACGAGGACGGTGAACTCCGACTACGTGCAGAACATGACCATCAAGGTGCAAAAGCTCAAGGACGACGCCCAGCTCATAAAAGAGAAGATAAAGGCTATCGACCAGCAGAAGTAATTTTACAGGTAAGACATAAATTGAGTAGGAGATAAACACTAATCACAGGTGTTTATCTCCTACTTTCGTTTTCCGACCTCTCACACCTGGCGATGGTATGCTTCGCCGTGTTAGCCTACGAGTATTATGAGAAGTCTGTCAAGCCGCTGGCCATCACTTTCGCGGCTTTAGCCCTTCTTTTCCAGCCTTTCGCGAAAATAGCGCTGGGGCGGACCATGTGAAATGTCGTAGATGTCGTGTCAGCCTTAGGCTTGATATTATTGGTTTATAAACAATCTAAAAGGAAGTAGACCGACATCGCCACATTGCTGAATGTCAGTCTCCCCCTTAGATACCCATCCACCAAGACGCGCATTCCCATACGAGTTTTCAAACAAGATGTAGCAAGGACATGGCAAGGCCGTAGCGTCGGGCGAAGTCCTCTACAGCATCAGTATCCTCACCTCGGCGTTGTGCATCTTTTGTATTTCGTTCATCGGCTTCTTGAAATACACGCTCTGTATAGCCTTGTTTATGATGCCATGACCGACGGCGAGCACCACCTTGCCGGGATATGCCGTCTTTATCCATGTAAGGAAGTTATGAGCGCGGCTTTTCATGTGTTCAAGGCTCTCCACGTCATCGGGCCATTCCACGTTTTCAAGGTCGGGAATAAACTTGCCCGTGAACGATCCCCTATCACGCTCACGCAGCAGCGGAGACGTCACGATGTCTTCCGGCTTCAGTCCCCTTGCCGACGCTATTATGGAGCAAGTCTGGATGGCACGATGCAAGTCACTTGCCACGAAAGCGTCTATTTTCGCGTCTTTCATCTTTTCAGCGACATCACGAGCCTGGGCCTTGCCGGTCTCGTTGAGTTCCCCTCCTTGCCAGCCCTGCAATATCTGGGCGGCGTTGGCCACGGTCTCGCCGTGGCGCACAAGATATAATGTAGTCATAACAAATCGTTATCCTAATGGATTATTGTCATTATTCGGGTTGCAAAATTACAAAAAATAACACGGTTTGATAAAATGTTCTGATAAAAAAGCCTATCTTTGCATTATCTTTCCACTCTGGAAATCACGGCGTCCCCATACAAGACCTTTGAGGACACGGCAAAACAAATTTATTATGAAAGTCTTTCGTAGCAGCGTTTTTCGCGCGTTGTGCGCCATAGTCATCGGCGCGTTGTTGGTAAAATATCGTGAGCAGACCGTGACATGGATCACGGTTGCCATTGGTATAATCTTCCTGGTGAGCGGCATAATCAGCATCACCGCGTGGTTCTCAGCCAAGCGCAAGGGAGGCACTAACGGCATGGACATCTACGACGTGCAAGGCCGTCTCATCACCATGCCCTCACAGCCATTCCCCGTTGTCGGGCTTGGCAGCGTCATCCTTGGTGGCGTGCTGGCAATGTTTCCAAACAGTTTTGTCAATGGCCTGACCTATATCATCGCGATAATGCTGATCTTAGGCGCGCTCACACAGTTTTTCAACCTCACCGTCGCCCGTCGCTTCGCCAACATCGGCATCGTGTGGTGGATATTCCCCACCTTGGTGCTGCTGGTCGGCCTTGTCGCCGTGGTCAAGCCGTCGTTCATAGCCAGTGCCCCGTTGCTCGTCCTTGGCTGGTGCATCATCGTCTACGGGGCGGTAGACCTCATAGACTCTATCAAGATACACCAGTGCCGCAGACAGATGGGAGCGGTCAACGGCACCGATGAAGCCACGGCCGAGGAAATCAAAGAAGAGAAGACGCCGGAGTGAGGGTCTTGATATAATCAGTCAACATGCCGATGCCCTTCAAGTTTTCTCCGCCCTCAGGTATTATGACATCAGCAAAGCGCTTCGTGGGCTCGATAAACTGCTCATGCATGGGCTTCAGCACCTTCAAGTATCTGTCCACGACCATTGACACGGTGCGTCCCCTGTCGATGGTGTCGCGCTGGATGTTGCGAATGAGACGCTCGTCGGAGTCGCAGTCCACGAAAATCTTCAAGTCCATCATGTCGCGCAACCGCTTGTTGAGCAACGTCATGATGCCCTCTATTATTATGACAGGCTTGGGCTCCACGTGGATGGTCTCTGGCAACCTGTTGCTGAGGATGTACGAATAAGTAGGCTGCTCAATGGCATTGCCGTTGGCAAGCTCGTGAACCTGCTTGATGAGCAACTTCCAGTCGAAAGCGTCTGGATGGTCGAAGTTTATGGCCTTACGCTCCTCGTCGGTAAGCCCCGTCGTGTCGTTGTAATAAGAGTCGAGTGGCACCACGGCCACATGGTCGGGAGGAAGCGACTCTACTATTTTCTTGACTACAGTGGTCTTGCCGGAGCCTGTGCCACCGGCAATGCCGATAATTGTTGGTTTCATTGTCTTGTTTCTAAGTCTGTTCTTTTATAAAATGCCCAATTCCCTGAACATGTTGTCATAATACGCGGCCTTGTCCTCAAGCTTCATGGGATAGGCACGGCTTGAGCTTGGCTGCCTGTACAGGCTTATCGCCCTGCCATGGAAGTCGAAATCTACATGCCCGCCCATCTTCAAGTCGTTGGCCTTCTGGCCTATGCCATAATGCTCCATGAAGATTTTGGTGGCCAGCCGGCCTGCCGTGAGCACGCCACGACATAGCGGCAAGGCCGTGAGCATGGCGTCGAGGTCTGCCCTCTCCACCACTTCCAAGTCCTTGTCTGATGCCGTCCCCTTGGTACGCCTGATTCGCAAGCAGGTGTCGAAAATGGCGATACCCCTCTCCGAGAGAAACGCCTTCAAGTCGTCGAGGCGATAGGTCTTGTTGCCCTCGTCCACGAAATGAAGCTTGTCGCCAAAGAAGCACAGCCCCATGATGCGCCACATGTCGTTAGTGTAGTTGGGATAATACCAGTCTATGCACCAGCGTTTTGGCGATGGCGGGAAGGTGCCGAGCATCAGCAGCCGGGCCGTCTTGGGCAAGAAAGGCTCAAAGGGATGGCTTTCTATGTCAAGCGTCGGCATCGTGGGTCAGTCTTTCTTGTTCTTGTCTTTCTCCACCCTTGCCTTCTGCTCAGCCTCCGACGAGGCGATGTTCCTCAGCTCAGCCTCCGTGTACTCGGGCAGGGCGAACACGCTTTCCTTCAACGCCTTGTCTTTCTTCTCGCGCTGTTCTTTCACGAGATACACCACGGTGGGCAGGTGGTCAGAGAAGCCGTCGAGCCAAACGCCTCCGGCCGTGGTGCGCTTGGTGCCTCCCTTGTACTTGCCTTCCGTCTGGAAGAGGTAAGGCATGCGCTGAACCTCGTACTTGAAGTATTTAAGCGTCGTGAAATCCTTTTCCCCGTTCTTGTTTATAAGGCTTGGCGACAATATTATCTGGTCGAAAAGGTTCCATGAGCCTTGATATTGCAGCGTGCCAGTGCCTTGCTTGGCAAGCACGTTGTACCAAGGGTTATACATGTCGTCCTTGCCAACCATGTCCGCCTCCTCCTTAGCAGAGAGCACCTCATGCATGCTCTTGTTGGTAGGGTCGTCGTTCATGTCGCCCATCACTATGACTTTCGCCTTAGGGTCAAGGCCGAGGATCCTGTCTTTCAACGTTTTAATCTGTGCCGCTCCCACCTCGCGATAGTAGCTGCCACTGAATCGGCTCGGCAAGTGGTTTACGATTATCACCACGTGCTCTCCTGCCATCTCTCCGCTCACGGCAAAGAAGCCACGGGTGCGGAAGAGCGAGTCTTGTTTCTCCGAGGGGATATAAGGATAGAGTCTGAAAGCCTTGACAGCGAACAGCGACGGGTTGTAAATCAGAGCGCAGTCTATGCCGCGGTGGTCGGGGCCCTCAACATGACAAAACTTGTATCCACGCTTGCTGAGCTCCGGCTGGGCACACAGGTCGGTAAGGCACCGGTCGTTTTCCACCTCCGACACGCCAATGGCGGAACAGCCAACGCCAGGTAGCATCGTCGTGCCCATGTCGCTAAGCGCGCGTGCCATATTGTGCAACTTGTGCGAATACTTCATGCCATTCCACTTGTATGAGCCGGACGGCAGGAATTGATAGTCGTTCTTGCCAGCGTCGTGGCACGTGTCGAAGAGGTTCTCAAGATTGTAGAAACCAACGGCATAGGCATGAAACTTCTTCTGCGCGCCAATAGAGACACAGAAGAACAGCAAAAAGAAAAACGCGGAAAAATACTTTTTCATCTTGTCAAAACGTTGTCTTATGATTTGTTTTGCAAATATCGGAATTATTTTCGATATTTCATCATTTCTTAATTAAAAAAACTCCATGGATAGGTTGAATTTTACTATCTTTGCAAACAGTATTAATATATCATAGTTTATTTATGCAAAAAAAGCTTATCATGGCCTTGGCTGCCTTGGGCTCTGTCTCGGTGGGTTATGCCCAGCGAGACTCTGTCAACATTGGCGAGCAGGCCTTTACCTTCACAGAGGCACAGCTTGGCGAAGACGAGAACGTGACACAGAGCGTGTCGATCATCTCTTCCAGCACCAACGCCTATGCCAACGGGGTGGGATACCGTTGGAGTCCCGTGAGATTCAAGTACAGGGGCTACAACGCCAAGTACAACGAGATGTACATTAACGGCAACCCGGTCAACGACGTGGAGCGTGGCGGCTTCAGCTACTCTTTCGTGGGCGGACTCAACAACCAGACGCGCAACATGGAGTCGGCACTGCCTTTCGAGGGAAACAACTTCTCAATGACGGCGCTCGGCGGAAGCAACAACTACAACTTCCGTCCATCGGCAATGCCCGTGGGCCAGAAATTCTCGCTGGCCGGCGCCAACCGCAACTACACGGCGCGTGCCATGTACTCTTACAACTCCGGCCTCAACAACAACGGTTGGGCGTGGTCGGCAGCCCTGACTTACCGATGGGCAAACCGCGGCTACGTGGAAGGCATGTTCTACAACTCGCTGAGCTATTTCCTCGGGTTGGAAAAGGTGTTCTCCAACCGCCACTCGCTGTCGCTTGTCACGTGGGGCAACCCCACTGAGCGTGCCACGCAGAGCGCGTCGACCGACGAGATGTATTGGCTCGCAAACAACTACAACTACAACCCCAACTGGGGATACCAAGACGGCAAGAAGCGAAACTCACGCGTGGTCAACGACTTCGCGCCGGCGGCCTTGTTGACCTGGGACTTCAAAATCGACGACAACACCAAGCTGACCACGTCGCTGCTGGGCAAGTATGCCATGTACAGCAGCACACGCCTCAACTACAACAACGCCACCAACCCCGCGCCAGACTATTATAGCCTCATGCCAAGCTATTTCTATAATGTATGGGACAAGGACGACAGCGACACCAACACGCCGTCGGCCCTCGATTCTTGGCAGGCCGCCGTCGACTTCTTCAGGTCGTCGAAGGCCAACAGGCAAATCAACTGGGACAAGCTTTATTATTCCAACAAGATGGCATCGGCACAGGGCGCTGACGCCATGTATTACCAGCAGGCTTACCACGACGACCAGCTCGCCTTCAGCCTTTCATCGTCGCTCCACAAGGACTTCTCGTCAAGCAGCTCGCTCAACGTCGGCGTGAACCTCAGCACCAACAAGGGCATGCACTATCAGACCATGGAAGACCTGATGGGAGCAACCTCTTTCCACAACTCCAACTATTATGTCATCGGCACCTACACCGAGACTGCCCCGGAGGCGTTCTACGACCTCAACGACGGCAGCACGCCAAGGCTCGTGAAGAAAGGCGACCGCTTCGGCTACGACTACAACGTCTTCGTGAACCGCGCGCAGGCATGGACGGGATACGAGCTTAGCCTCGACCGCGCAAAGCTGTTCGTAAGCGGACGCATTGGCGGCACGTCGTTGCAGCGCGAGGGAAAGATGCGCAACGGTCTCGCGGCCAACAACTCGTATGGCAAGAGCGAGAAGGCTTACTTCCTCGACGGAGGCGGCAAGGCCGGCATCAGCATCAACGCCGGACGTGGCAACACCATCTACCTCGGTGGCGGATATGAGTGGAAGGCGCCAACGGCCAACGTGGCGTTCGCCTCTCCGCAAATCAACAACGACTTCGTGAAAGACCTCTCTACCGAGAAGATATTGTCGGCCGAGGTGGGCTATCAATACCAGACAAGCTGGCTGCACGCCAACATCCAGGGCTACTACTCTCGTCTGCAGGACGTCACGGAGTACAGCATGTTCTATTATGACAACGCCAACTCGTTCTCTTACGTGTCGCTTTCGGGCATCAACAAGCATTACTATGGCGTGGAGCTCGGCCTTGACTTCAAGGTGACGTCCGCGTTCAGCATCAAGACCCTTGCCACTGTCAGCGAGGCCAAGTATGCCAACAACGCCAACGTGCGCTACATGCTATCCGACGACGGCAAATACTACGATGACATCGTGGTCAACAAGAACATGCGCGAGGGCGGAACGCCGCTGTCGGCCTACTCCATCGGCCTGTCTTACAACACCAACGGCTGGTATCTCGACCTTGTCGGCAACTACTACGACCGCATATACCTTTATTATACTCCTGTCAGCCGTTACTACTCCAACCTCCCTATCGCAAAGGACGAGAACGGCAACACCATCGTAGACGAGGACAACAAGCCCATGCGCGACCTCTCAAAGGTTCCGTCGCAGGCCAAGGGCAAGGGTGGCTTCATGCTCGACGCCTCCATCGGCAAGAGCATATACATCGGCAAACACCAGATGTCTATCAACCTCATGCTCACCAACATCCTCAACAATCGCAAGATCGTGACGGGTGGCATGGAGCAGAACCGCCAGTCCTACGACGACAGCGGCGAGGCCATACGCACCTACAACTTCATCAACAACCCGAAGAAGTTCTATGTGAACGGCATCAACGGCATGCTCAACATTACATACAAATTCTAAAGAAAGGAGAGTATCATGAATAGCATAATGAAAATCAAGACCACGAGTCTTCTCCTCTTTGCCTTAACGTGCGCTCTCTTCTCTTCGTGCATGAACGGCGATTGGGATGAACCCGACTTCAAGGGCGGAGCACCCTATGGCAACAACAGCCTGACGGAGCAGAACGTCATCACCATAGCTGAGCTCATAAAGAAATACCCTAACGTATTCGCGTCGACCGACCAAAACAAGCAGATAGACGAGGACATCATGATAAAGGGCCGTATCACGGGCAACGACGTGGGTGGCAACATCTACAAGCAGGTGACGCTGCAAGACGGCACCGCGGCAATCATCATCGCCATCAACGAGGGCGGACTCAATGGCTACCTCGCCGAGGGCGCCGAGATTCTCGTAGACCTCAAGGGGCTTTACATCGGCGGCTACCGCAAGATGCCGGAGATTGGCGCGCCATACAACGGCAACAGCATTGGCCGAATGCAGAAAGACATCTGGGCGAAGCACTTCAAGATCGTTGGCTCGCCAGACGCTTCCGTGATTCAGCCCATCGACTTCAACACCATCAAGGACACCAAGCTCATGGATGCCAACTGCGGCAAGCTCGTCACGCTGAAAGACGTCACGTTCAAGCAAGCCGACGGAAAGTCAACGTTCGTCACGGGAACCTCACAGGGCAACGCCGTGAACCAAGAGCTTGACGGCTATGGCTCGAAAGTGGTCGTCAGGACCAGCACCTACGCCGACTTCGCGGCCATGACCCTGCCTTACGACAACGTGGCGAAGAAGAAGCTGAAGTGCGACATCACTGGCATTGCCACACGATACAACTCCACTTGGCAAATACTCATCCGCAAGACAAGCGACATCGTGGTGAAGCAATAAGGCCACGCGTGCCATTGAGCAACCAACAATAAACACACAAACACTCACACGAATAAAACACAAGAATAAATATGAAAGCGATTTTTAAATTAGCATTTGCCTTCGCTGCCCTTCTTTCGTTCGCGGCATGCTCCGACGTGCCCATGCCTTACGAGCAGCCTGGAGATAACCCCAAAGGCGACGAGCCATCAACCGAGACCGTGGCAAAGGGAACCGGCACGCAGGCCGACCCTTACAACGTGACCGCAGCTCTGAAGGTTATAAACGCTCTTGCCTCTGGCGAGGAGACACCTACCGCCATCTACGTGAAGGGCGCGGTTAAGCAGATTAAGCAAATAGAGACCGAGCTGTATGGCAACGCCAACTACTATATCACCGACGACGGCAACAACGAGATTTACATCTTCCAAAGCTATTACCTCGGCAACCGCAAGTTCACCGCCAGCGACAAGCTGGAGGTTGGCGACACCGTGGTGGTCTATGGCAAGTTCACCAACTACATGGGCAACACCCCGGAGACCGTGGGCAAGGGCACAAGCTACATCTACAGCCTCAATGGCAAGACAGAGGGCGGCACCACACCCGACACGCCCGCTGAGGGCGAGGCCACTGGCGACGGAACCAAGGACCACCCCTACAACAGCGTGGCAGCCAACAAATACACATCTTCTCTCGCTTCAGGCGCGGAGTCAGACAAAGACATTTACATCAAGGGCAAGGTTGTATCAGTGAAGGAGCAATATGGCACCCAGTTTGGCAACGCTACTTTCTACATCTCCGATGACGGCAAGGCCGACAACCAGTTCTACGTCTTCCGCGCGCTTTATTTGAATAATGAGAAATACGCTTCCGGCGCAACGCTGAACCCTGGTGACGAAGTCGTGGTATGTGGCAAGGTTACCAACTACATGGGTAACACCCCAGAGACCGTACAAGGCAAGGCCTACCTCGTTTCATTGAAGAGCAATGGCGGTGGAACTTCAGGTGGTGGCGACACAGGCGACACCAATGCTGCCAACGGTGACTTTGAGAACTGGACCAGCGGCCAGCCAAACAATTGGAAGACCACGTCCACAGCAGGCAACGCCACGCTCAGCCAAAGCACCGACGCACACGGCGGGAAATATTCCGTCAAAGTGGCGGGAACACCTTCTGCCAACAAACGTCTCGGCTACAAGGAAATGACATTGAAGGCAGGCGAATACACCATGACGTTCTATGTAAAAGCCGCTACCTCAACAGGTGGATCTGTTCGCCCAGGTTATGTACCTGTTACCGATGGCAAAGTCGGCAACTATATCTATGGCGATTATGTCAACGACTTAACCAACACAACATGGACGAAGGTCACTTACACGTTTACCATCGCCGAGGAAGGCACCTACAGCCTCGTCATAATGAACAGCAAGAAACCTGGCGGCGCTGTCTTGATTGACGACTTCACACTGACACTTGGCTCAACGAGCGTGATTAAATAATAAATATTATTTTTAGCAATCCCATCATCAGCAAAAAAGATGATGGGATTTTTTATGTACGTGGCCCTTGATTCGAATGTACAATTGGTATTGCCGGTATTAACGTGCAAGGGCCGCACCCTTCCATGAAAACAGAATAAACCAAACAGAAAAATAAAATATCTTCCCAATTCCTTGGCAGATGTGAATATTCTTCGTAACTTTGCACACGATATAGCATTAGCACATTATTAACAAGTTACATAAAAGAACAAAATGAAAAAAGGTATTCATCCAGAAAACTATCGCCCCGTCGTATTCAAGGATATGTCCAACGGCGATATGTTCCTTACAAAGTCTACATGCAAGGCTACAGAGACAGTAGAGTTTGAAGGCGAAACTTACCCAGTGGTAAAAGTCGAAATCTCAAGCACATCTCACCCGTTCTATACAGGTAAGAGCAAGCTTGTCGATACTGCAGGTCGCGTAGATAAGTTCATGAACCGCTACGCAAAGGTTCGCAAGTAAGGAAAAGAACGAGATATATACTTCAGATAGACACGCTCTATTTTTGAATATGAATATTGAGGGTGTGTTCCATTCGTAGTTGCATATACGTATGGAACACACTCTCTTTTTTATTTGTAAAAAGAAGCTTTTAAAAGTAAAAAAGTAAAAGAGTAAAAAAGTAAAAGAGTAAAAAAGTAAAAGAGTAAAAAGGTATTGTCGTAGGACAACACATCGGCGAAGAAAGAAAAAATGCAGAGTAAAATATTTGTCGTTACAACATAAAATAAGTACATTTGCAACAATTATATAATAATAAAAACGCATAATAATTAATACACACATGAGATCAATCCTGTCAACACTCGCATTCGCTGTCATCACCCTGACAGCCTGCGCACAGTCAACCCCCAGTACTGAGTACAGCATCAAGGGCACATGCCCCGAAGGTGTCAGTAAAGTATATGTAATGGACGTTAACGGCAGTCGTCCGGCGCCCATAGACAGCGCCACCGTAAAAGACGGCAAGTTTGCGCTGAAGGGCAATGCCGAGAAGGACGCTCTGCTCGGACTCACCATCACAAAGCAAGACTACTGCGCCTTCATCAACGACGGCACACCCCTCGTAGCCGACCTTGCTAAGAAGCTGCTCACCGGTTCTGAGCAGAACACGAAGCTCAACGCCTACGACCGCGAGATAGACGCCATCAGCAACGAGGCTCAGGCGCTCTACGCCCAGTTCACGAAGGCACAGCAGAGCGGCATGAGCGAAGCCGAGTTGCAGAAGCTCGCCGACGAGCTTGGTCCGAAGCTGAACGACATATCTGAGCGCGCATCGCTCCGTTGTCTCGAGATTATCAAGGAGAACAAGGACAACCTCATCCCCGTAGCGTTCGTCGGCAACGTGATGTACTACGTAGAGTATCCCGAACTGAAGGAGATACTCAACGACAAGTACGCCTACACCAAGCACCCGGCGCTTGCCCCGCCCGCCAGGTGCGTTTCCCAGTAAAAAGCACCAGACAAAGGGCAACAAAAAATGCCGCAAACGGCACAAAAAGTTCCGTTTGCGGCAAAAAAGCGCACACTAACTCAACACCCAGCATTCCGGTACAGAACACGCAGAGCGGGCGTCGCATGGGAGATCAGTGGAAGAACAGGGGCAGCGGCTCCAGGAAGATGATATCCTTGCGCTGAGCGGCATCGCCCTCGGCAAGAACAGCCGCCTGTCCTACGATGGTGCACTGGGTCTGCTCGGCGAGGGCATCCAGTGCCTTCAGGGAACCGCCGGTGGAGATCACATCGTCCACTACCAGCACCCGCTTGCCCTGCATCTTGTCCAGCTCCTTACGGTCGATGACCAGCTTCTGCTTGCCGGCGGTGGTGATGGACTGGTCCTCCACCACG
>OIXU01000310.1_pt1 | contig 17216 bp, 11 predicted proteins | sample 1587921 | NCBI WGS metagenome assembly OIXU01 (sample SAMN03283238) | human gut metagenome | biome: human-associated habitat; material: feces | host: Homo sapiens | place: Peru | collected 2012
TTCCCTCAATGCAACAGAAGTATGATGTTCTAATTCATTAGCCTGATAATTCTCAGGATTCTTATATATTTCGTTTACAACATCTATTTTATCCATAACTCGCTGATACACACCACTATGATTGTTCTCATCAAAGATGATTTTCTGACCAACACTCATAGGTCTATCAGTAACAACATGATACACTGTCATAACTATACCTCTCGTACAACTTCAAATTTGTCTTTCTCTTAATTTCCTATTATACACCAAAATTATGAATATTTCTACCCGCCGTCTATTGACCTCGATTACGAGGGAAATAGACGGCTTTTTGTTTGCAAAAAATTTTTTCAAGAAATTTTGAAAAAACACCCCCAAAAAACGCTCTCCCATTTCAAACAAGTGAAAAAACCACGAAAAATTAGCAGGTTTTGGACGAGAATTTACTAACAGCGAAATCCCAGAAAAGCCAGTAAAATCAAGGATTTTCGGGGATTTGTAGGGAATCAAAAATGCCCCTCGGGGGGGCTTCTCCTAAGGGGCAGTTGAGGGTTCGATTCCCCCAGGGGGTGCCATGAAAAAAGCAGCCGTCGGGCTGCTTTTTTCAATGAAGCGCACCTGCGGTGCATGAAGAATGAAGTATGGCTTCGCCATATGAAGTTTGGCGGCGTCACGCCGAAAGCCCGCCGTGCGCGTCACTTCATACGAGCGTCAGCGAGTACTTCATGGCAGCGAAGCTGCCGTTTCATGTTTGCGGGGCAAACGCTTCATTCAAATCAATTTACAGTCAATTTGCAAAATCCCCCGCACGGCAAATTTCCGCGCGGGGGACATTTTTTATTTTCCGCTCTCGCCGTAGTTCGAGAGCACGCGGGCGGACGGGTCGTTGACATCGCAGCCCTCCCATGACTTGTTGGGCATCCAGAAATCGACTATCATCTCGGACTGGCCGGGATAGTACTTTTCAAATATTTCGCGGTAGAGCAGGGATTCTTTCGTGAACGGTTTTGCGTGGGTGTATTTTTCGCACTTCTCCTTGAACTCCTCTTCGGTGTAGAGCCCCTCGGCGTATTCCTTGAGATAGTCGACCATCGAGTGGCCGACTGCGTCGGAGAACGCTGCCTTTTCGCGGAAGAGTATATCGTGGGGCAGATAATCGCCCTCGAAAGCGTGGCGGAGCAGATATTTGCCCTTGCCGTAGGTGTTCATTTTTTTAGCGGGGTCGACGGACATGACATATTTTACAAAGTCGAGGTCGCCGAACGGCACGCGCGCTTCAAGCGAGTTTACAGAGATGCAGCGGTCGGCGCGCAGAACGTCGTACATGTGCAGCTCTCTTATTCTCTTCTGCGACTCCTTCTGGAACTCCTCCGCGCTCGGCGCAAAGTCGGTGTATTTGTAGCCGAACAGCTCGTCGGAGATTTCGCCCGTCAGAAGAACTCTGATATCTGTGTTCTCGTGTATCCATTTGCACAGCAGGTACATACCCATGCTCGCGCGGATAGTTGTGATATCAAATGTGCCGAGCATACGGATGACACCCTCGAGCGAGTCTATGACCTGCTCTTTTGTCATGATGACCTCGGTGTGGTCGCTGCCGATGTAGTCGGCGACTTCCTTTGCGTATTTGAGGTCGATAGCGTCCTCGCTCATGCCTATTGCAAAGGTGCGTATCGGCTTTTTGCTCTGTCTTGCCGCTATGGCGCAGACGAGGGACGAATCGAGTCCGCCGGAGAGCAGGAAGCCGACTTTTGCGTCCGCAACGAGTCTCTTGTCAACGCCGGCGATGAGCTTTTCGCGGATGTTTTTGCAAACTGTCTCAAGGTCGTCATGGCAGACTTCGTCAACCGCCGCTATGTCGCAGTATTGGACAAACTCGCCGTCTTTATAGTAGTGTCCGGGCGGGAAGGGCATAACATGCCCGCACATTCCGACGAGGTTCTTCGCCTCGCTCGCGAACATGATAACACCTTTTTTATCGTAGCCGTAGTAGAGCGGGCGGATGCCTATCGGGTCTCTTGCGGCGATATATTTTTTCTCCTCGCCGTCGTAGATAATCAGCGCAAACTCGGCGTCGAGCATCTTGAACATATCCACGCCGTATTCGCGGTAGAGCGGGAGAAGTATCTCGCAGTCGGAGCCGCTTTTGAATGTGTATTTCTTCGAGAGCTCCTCTTTTATCTTCTCGTAGCCGTATATCTCGCCGTTGCAGACGACATAGCTGCCGTCCAATTCAAACGGCTGCATTCCGTCGGGAGTCAGTCCCATTATAGCAAGGCGGTGGAAGCCGAGCAGTCCTTTGCCGGTGTCTATTATCCGGCTGTCGTCCGGTCCTCTTGAAACGGTCTTTTTGAATCCTTCCTCAAAATCAGAAAAAGCGGCACAGCAGTCGCAGTAACCCATTATCGAACACATAGTAATCTTTCCTTTCGGTTAGTTTCAGCATTCGATAGGGCAAGTGCCAACTCGCTGTGCCACCTATCTTTGTTCTCTTTTCGGCTTCGAAGAAAGCCTCGCCGCTGTAACGGGCGGCGTGTCCGGCGCACCTACTCAGTAGTCCTTTCGGCTTGCAGCTCGTCGGGTGTTATTTGCGCGGCTCCTGTGCTGCATGGCTCTCACCGTCCCATGCTCGCTTTGAGCGGTATTCCGCGTTACTTCTCCCGACTCGGGCGCTTTTGTTATTGTAAAAAGGGTTGTGGATTTTTATTTTACGCTGAAGAGCAGGTCGCTGTAGGTCGGGAACGGCCAGAACTCCTTTGCGGTTATCGTCTCTGCCTCGTCGCAGACGGCGCGCAGGGCGTCCATCTTGCCGAGGATAACGTCTCTGATATCATTCGCCGCTTCGGTGACATCCTCGATGGCCTGGAATTTCGCTATCTCGCCGTCAAGGTCTGCGGTCGCGTCGGCGATTTCATCGGACAGCTCGGAGAGCTTCGCGATGGTCGCGGTCTCGTATTTGCAGGGGAGACCTGCGACTGCCGCTTTCTTCGCGGCGAGGGTCTCTGCGAGCGACTTTGTGTAGCCCTCGACTGCGGGGAGAATCTCTTTTCTCGCCATGTCGACCATGGTCAGAGCTTCGATATTGACGGTCTTTGAGTAGTTCTCAAGAAGTATCTCATAGCGGCTGTGAAGCTCTGCGGGTGAGAATATCTTGTGAGCGGTGAGCATCTTCACGTTCTTGTCGGCAATCATCGCGGGCATAGCGTCCGGAGTGGTGCGGAGATTCAGCAGTCCGCGCTCTTCGGTAGCTTCCTTTATCCACGCGTCGTCATAGCCGTTGCCGTTGAAGATGATTCTCTTGTGGTCTTTTATGGTCTTCTTTATCATGTCGTGCAGAGCGGTCTCAAAGTCATCGACATTTTCGAGGCGGTCCGCATATATCTTGAGCGACTCCGCAACGGCGGCGTTGAGCATGATGTTCGCGCAGGCGATGCTGTTCGACGAGCCGAGCATACGGAACTCAAACTTGTTGCCGGTGAACGCAAAGGGCGATGTGCGGTTGCGGTCGGTGGTGTCGCGGGTGAACTTCGGCAGAACATGAACGCCGAGCTTCATCGTTGTCTTTTCGCTGCCGCTGTAGGGCGCGTCGTTCTCTATGGCGTCGAGAACGGCGGTCAGCTCGTCGCCGAGGAACATCGAGACGACTGCGGGCGGAGCTTCGTTTGCGCCGAGTCTGTGGTCGTTGCCGGCGGTGGCGACGGAGAGACGCAGCAGATCCTGATAGTCGTCAACAGCCTTTATAACGGCGCAGAGGAACAGCAGAAACTGTGCGTTCTCGTAGGGGGTCTCGCCGGGGGTGAGGAGGTTTACTCCCGTATCCGTGGCCAGCGACCAGTTGTTGTGCTTGCCCGAGCCGTTGACTCCGGCAAACGGCTTCTCGTGGAGCAGGCAGACAAGCCCGTGCTTAGCGGCAACCTTCTGCATTATCTCCATGGTCAGCTGGTTGTGGTCGGTGGCGATGTTTGTTGTGGTGTAGATGGGCGCCAGCTCATGCTGAGAGGGCGCAACCTCGTTGTGCTCGGTCTTTGCGAGAATGCCGAGCTTCCAGAGCTCCTCGTTGAGGTCAGCCATGTATGCCGCGACTCTCGGCTTGATAACTCCGAAATAGTGGTCATCCATCTCCTGACCCTTGGGCGCCTTTGCGCCGAAGAGCGTGCGTCCGCAGAAAACCAGATCCTTGCGCTTTTCATAGAGCGCCTTGTCAACGAGAAAATATTCCTGCTCGGGGCCGACGGAGGTGCGCACGCATTTTACGTCGGTGTTGCCGAAAAGTCTGAGTATGCGCAGAGCCTGCTTGTTGAGTGCCTGCATGGAACGGAGCAGGGGCGTTTTCTTGTCGAGCGCCTCGCCGCCGTAGGAGCAGAACGCCGTGGGGATGCAGAGAGTCTTGTCTTTTATAAATGCGTAGGAGGTGGGGTCCCACGCGGTGTAGCCGCGGGCTTCAAATGTTGCTCTGAGTCCGCCGGAGGGGAAGGACGATGCGTCCGGCTCGCCTTTTATCAGCTCCTTGCCTGAGAACTCCATGATAACGCGCCCGTCGGAGGCGGGGGTAATGAAGCTGTCGTGCTTCTCGGCGGTTATACCGGTCAGGGGCTGGAACCAGTGGGTGAAATGGGTCGCGCCGCGCTCAACGGCCCAGTCCTTCATCGCGGCGGCAACTGCGTTGGCGACGTCATTATTGAGACTTGCTCCTTCGTCAATAGTCTTCTTGAGAGACTGGTAAACATCGGCGGAAAGCATTGCTTTCATCACTCTGTCGTCAAAAACGAGACTTCCGAAATAATCAGATACTGTGCTCATAAGTTAGCGCTCCTTTTTCATATTTTAAGGCGAAAAATAAAAAATGGCGTCAATGAACCTGTTCGGTTCAAAGACGCCATTGCCTTTATGCGCTGAATTATACGCGCAGCAAAATCGTTTGTCAAGGCGTTTTCGGACAATTCTTTATTTTTGTGCAAATAGCCGCAATCGGGGCTTTTTGAAAAGCAATTTTATGAGCAAGATGTAACCGCTTTTCTGAGAAAATGCGGCGGAGTTGAACTCGCGCTGGAAAAATTTTTTCGACGGCGTTCTTTTCTCTCAGCCGTTTCGGAAAATAAAGTGCGATACATATAAAATACGCGATTGACACGGGTCTTTTAATATGATAAAATACGCCTCAAATGAGCAAAGGCGTTCATTCCCCTGGGGACAGTGCCCCCATCGGCGGACGCCTTTGCTTTTTGCTTTTTCGGAACCGAGCGTCCCGCATCTCATCGGGTTTTGCGGGCAGTTGACCGCGTTGTCATATTTTTCGGTTCCAAAGCACTCGCTTTTAGTACAGAATACCGTAGAAGTCGGCATGAAAGGTGTGTTATAATATGATATAATGAAAGTACGCGTGAAACCTTAACCGGAGAAGTATATAAAAAAGAAAAAGATAAAATACGGAGGGATATTAATGACAAAGTACATCTTTGTGACCGGAGGTGTCGTATCCGGCCTCGGAAAGGGGATAACTGCGGCGTCGCTCGGACGAATACTCAAAGCGCGCGGACTCAAGGTAGCGGCGCAGAAGCTCGATCCTTATATCAACGTTGACCCGGGCACCATGAGCCCCTATCAGCACGGCGAAGTTTACGTCACGGAAGACGGCGCGGAGACCGACCTCGACCTCGGCCACTACGAGCGCTTCATCGACGAGGATCTTAACAAATACTCGAATCTCACCACCGGTAAAGTATACTGGAACGTGCTCAACAAAGAGCGCCGCGGCGAGTATCTCGGTTCGACCGTTCAGGTCATACCCCATATAACAAATGAAATAAAGGATTTCGTATACCGTGTCGGCAAGAAAACCGATGCTGACGTGGTCATCACTGAGATCGGCGGCACTATAGGTGACATTGAATCCCAGCCTTTCCTCGAAGCTGTAAGACAGATTTCTCTCGAGGTAGGGCGAGAAAACAGCCTCTTTATCCATGTCACTCTGGTGCCGTTTTTGCGTGGATCGGACGAGCATAAGTCGAAGCCCACTCAACACTCCGTAAAGGAGCTTCAAGGCATGGGCATAAATCCGAATATAATCGTCCTGCGCTGCGACGAGCCGCTCGAGGACGCTATATTTAAAAAGATATCGCTTTTCTGCAACGTAAAGCCCGACTGCGTTATCGAGAACATCACCCTGCCTTATCTCTACGAAGCTCCGCTGATGCTCGAGAAGTCGAACTTCTCGTCCGTCGTCTGCCGCGAGCTGAATATAGACGCTCCCGAGCCGGATCTCGACGAGTGGACGGAGCTTGTCCACCGCATCAAGAACCGCGAAAAGGAAGTCAAGATAGGTCTTGTCGGCAAATATGTCCAGCTCCATGACGCGTATCTGTCCGTTGCCGAGGCGCTTCGCCACGCGGGCTACACTCTCAACACCCATATCCGCATCGACTGGATCGATTCCGAGAATCTGACCGAGGCGAACTACGAGCAGGAGCTCTCGCACCTCGACGGAATAATCGTCCCCGGCGGCTTCGGCGGCAGAGGAATCGAGGGCATGATCCTCGCGGCGAAATACGCCAGAGAGAACAATGTTCCCTATTTCGGAATCTGCCTCGGAATGCAGATTGCGGTTATTGAATACGCGCGCGATGTCGCGGGTATCAAAGACGCCCACTCCGGCGAGTTCGATGAGCTCTGCAAGAACAAGGTCATTGACTTTATGCCCGGTCAGAGCGATAATATAGACAAGGGCGGCACACTGCGCCTTGGCGCATATCCATGCGTTATCAAGCCCGGCACAACAATGGAGCGCTGCTACGGAAAGACCGAAATTTCCGAGCGCCACCGCCACCGCTACGAGTTCAACAACGATTACCGTGAGATACTCACGGAAAACGGCCTGACCCTCTCGGGTCTTTCGCCAGACGGTAGGCTCGTTGAAACGGTTGAGCTAACCGACCGTCCGTTCTATGTCGGAGTGCAGTATCATCCGGAGTTCAAATCCCGTCCCAACAAGGCACACCCGCTGTTCAAAGGCTTTATAGCCGCAGCGCTTGAAAAATCTGAGATCGGAGAATAAATACCTATGGCAAACTTGCATGAAGAGTGCGGCGTTTTCGGAGTCTATTCACCCAAGCCCGGCCCCGTGGCGGATCTCGCCTACTACGGTCTCTATGCCCTGCAGCACAGAGGGCAGGAGAGCTGCGGCATAGTCGTTAACGACGACGGAGTGTTCGCTTCGCGCAAGGACATCGGACTTGTCAACGAAGTCTTCTCGCGCGACGACCTGATGAAGTTCCCGCAGGGCAGGATGGCTGTCGCCCACGCGCGCTACGGCACGACCGGCGGCAACAGCAGAGCGAACTGCCAGCCCATCGAGGTCAACCATCAGAAGGGCAAGATGGCTCTTGCCCACAACGGAAACCTCAGCAACGCCTATGAACTGCGCAGCGAGCTTGAGCTCGGCGGCGCTATCTTCCACACGACGAGCGACACCGAGATAATCGCCTATATCGTCACGCAGGCGCGCCTCAACAGTCCTTCAATAGAAAATGCGCTGAGCAGCGCGATGAACAGGCTCGAGGGCGCGTATTCCCTCGTGCTCATGTCCGCCGCAAAGCTGCTCGCGGCGCGCGACCCCTACGGGTTCCGCCCGCTGTGCTACGGCAAGACGCTCGACGGCACATATGTCGTCGCGTCCGAGAGCTGTGCGATTTCCGCCGTCGGCGCAAAATTCGAGCGCGATATACTCCCCGGCGAGATACTCGTCTTTGACGAAAACGGCGTGCGCTCGAACAGGGATCACTGCGGCGAAAAGCCGAGGCGCTCATGCATTTTTGAATATATCTATTTTGCAAGACCGGACTCCGTCATTGACGGTGTATCCGTCCACGCGGCGCGCAAAAACGCCGGCGCGATACTCTCAAGGACCCATCCCGTCGACGCGGATGTCGTCATGGGCGTCCCCGATTCGGGAATAGACGCCGCTCTGGGCTATGCCGAGGCGTCGGGAATACCCTACGGAATGGGCTTCATAAAAAACAAATATATCGGCAGAACTTTCATCTCGCCCGGTCAGGACAAGAGAATCGACCAGGTGAGAATAAAGCTCAGCGCGATAAGCGAATCCGTAAAGGATAAGAGAATAGTGCTCATCGACGACTCCATAGTGCGCGGCACGACGAGCCGCCAGATAGTCAACCTCCTGCGCGAAGCGGGGGCAAAAGAGGTGCATATGCGCATCTCCTCGCCGCCGTTCATGCATCCGTGCTACTACGGCACTGACGTTGACTCGCGCGAAAATCTTATCGCCTGCCACCACTCGGTGGAGGAGATTGCCGATATAATCGGCGCGGATTCCCTCGGATATCTGCCGGAGTCGGAGCTTAAAAATCTGATAGGCAGCGAGAACTTCTGCAGCGCGTGCTTCAATGGAGTTTATCCGACCCCTATCCCGGATGTTATCACCAAAGACCGCTTTGAGGGGAAACTCTCCGAGCGGATCAAATAAATAAAAATACGAAAAGCGAAAGGAAACTGCGGTATGGAAAAGTTGTATGAAGGCAAGAGCAAGGTCGTTTACAGTTCGGAGGAGCCCGGTACCTGCATCATCAAGTACAAGGACACCGCCACTGCCGGCAACGGCGTCAAGAAAGAAGATCTGCCCGGAAAAGGAAAACTCAACGCGGCAATCTCCAACATCATCTTTGATTACCTCATGAAGAACGGAGTCAAGACCCATCTTCTCAAGGTCATCGACGAAACCACCGTCCTCGCGAAGAAGGCTGAGATCGTTATGGTCGAGGTCATAGTCAGAAATATCGCAGCGGGAAGCTTTTCAAAGAAATACGGCGTGCCGGAGGGTTCGCCCCTGAAGAACACGGTCGTTGAGTTCAGCTACAAGAGCGACGAGCTCGGCGATCCCATGATAAACGACAGCCAGATAACCGCCATCGGTCTCGCCACGCAGGAGGAGCTCGACGAGCTCAGAGCCATGTCCAAGCGTATAAACGAGCTTATGACCGAGCTGTTTGCAAAGGGCGGCGTGCGCCTTGTCGACTTCAAGCTCGAGTTCGGCCGCACCGACGAGGGACTTGTCCTGTGCGACGAGATATCCCCCGATTCCTGCCGCCTCTGGGATATGGAGACAAACAAAAAGCTCGATAAGGACAGATTCCGCCGCGACCTCGGCGATGTTCTCGGTGGCTACAGAGATGTGCTCGAAAGACTTAAAAGCTCTATCTGATAAATTCAAGGAGTGTATTTTTAAATGAGACTCATAGACCGCAAGATCGTCCTTGAGGACGGCAGCGAGTACTACGGATACGGCTTCGGCAGCTATGCCGACAGGGTGTGCGAGATAGTTTTCAACACCTCGATGGTCGGCTATCAGGAAATAGTTTCCGACCCGTCGTATACCGATCAGATGGTCGTTATGACATATCCGCTCATAGGCAACTACGGCATAACCGACGACGATTTCGAGTGCAAAAACCCGAGCATCGGCGGCCTTATCGTGTATGACTACAACGATATGCCCTCAAACTTCAGATACACAAAGACGCTCTCCGAGCTGCTGGAGGAGAACGGGATTCCCGGCATCTCCGGCGTTGACACGAGAAAGCTCACGCGCAGCATACGCGACCTGGGCTCGCGCCGCGTGCTCATAACCTCGCCCGATATTCCGGCGGAGGTCGCGGTTGAGATAATCAAAAATACTGCGGTCGCCCACGATGCTGTCAGCCGCGTCAGCTGCAAAAAACGCTGGTATTCGCGCACCTCGAACCCGCAGTTCAATGTCGTAGCCATAGACTGCGGCATGAAGCTCAATATCGTGCGCAGCTTAAATAAATTCGGCTGCAACGTCGTTGTCGTACCCTATGACACGCCGGCCGAGGAGATAGAGTTCATGAAGCCCGACGGAGTGTTCCTCTCAAACGGTCCCGGTGACCCCGAGGACGTGACCCCGGTCATAGAGACGGTAAAGGCGCTGCGCGGCAAATATCCGATATTCGGCATCTGCCTCGGACATCAGATGATATCCCTCGCCTACGGCGCAAAGACATATAAGCTCAAGTTCGGTCACCGCGGCGGAAACCACCCGGTTATGAACCTCGACACGAATAAGATAGAGATAACCTCGCAGAACCACAGCTACGCCGTTGACCCGAAGTCGGTCGAGGGCACGGGGCTCGAAATTACGCACATAAACCTTCTCGACAACACCGTTGAGGGAGTCAGATGCGAGAAGGATCTTGTGTTCAGCGTGCAGTATCATCCCGAGAGCGCCCCCGGTCCGCAGGACAGCAGCTATCTGTTCGGTCAGTTTATCGACTATATGAAGGAGGCGAAGGAGCGTGCCTAAGAGAACTGATATAAAAAAGGTGCTCGTTATCGGCTCGGGCCCGATAGTCATCGGTCAGGCGGCCGAATTCGACTATGCGGGAACTCAGGCGTGCCTCGCCCTGCGTGAGGAGGGCTACGAGGTCGTGCTTGCGAACTCGAACCCCGCTACGATAATGACCGACACCACAATAGCCGATAAGGTCTATATGGAGCCGCTGACGCTCGAATATCTCGCGCGTATCTGCCGCTATGAGCGCCCGGACGCGATAGTCCCCGGCATCGGCGGTCAGACCGGACTCAACCTTGCGATGCAGCTCGCGAAGAAGGGCGTTCTCAAGGAGTGCGAGATAGAGCTGCTCGGCACTGATGCCGAGAGCATAGAGCGCGCAGAGGACAGAGAGCTGTTCAAGGAGCTGTGCGAGAACATAGGCGAGCCGATTGTTCCATCGCAGATAACCTACAGCATAGAAGAGGGACTTGAGGCGGCGGAGAAGATAGGCTATCCCGTTATCCTGCGCCCCGCATTCACCCTCGGCGGCACGGGCGGCGGCTTCGCCTACGACCCCGACGAGATGCGCGGCATGATGAAGAACGCCCTTGCGCTCTCTCCCGTGCATCAGGTGCTCGTCGAAAAGAGCATAAAGGGCTACAAAGAGATAGAATACGAGGTGATACGCGACGCCAACGACACCGCTATCACCGTCTGTAATATGGAAAACCTCGACCCCGTCGGCATTCATACCGGCGACTCGATAGTCGTCGCGCCCAGCCAGACACTGACGAATAAAGAATATCAGATGCTCAGGGATTCCGCGCTCAAAATTATCCGCGCCCTGGGAGTAAAGGGCGGCTGCAACGTTCAGTTTGCGCTCGATCCCCATTCGTTCCGCTACTATGTCATTGAGGTCAACCCCAGAGTTTCGCGCTCGTCCGCCCTCGCTTCAAAGGCGAGCGGATATCCGATAGCGCGCGTCTCGGCGAAGATAGCGGTCGGCATGGATCTGCATGAAATACAGCTTGCAAACACCCCTGCCTGCTTTGAGCCCTCGCTCGACTATGTCGTGACCAAGATGCCGCGCTTCCCGTTCGACAAGTTCCCCGCCGCGCACAACACGCTTTCGACCCAGATGAAGGCGACCGGCGAGGTCATGAGCGTCGGACGCACTTTTGAAGAGAGCCTGCTCAAGGCTATACGCTCGCTCGAAGAGAGCAAGAACCACCTGCATATGGAGAAGTTCGACTCGGCGCATATGAGCGTTGACGAGCTGCTCGAATATATCAAAGAGGGCACGGACGACCGTCTCTATGCAATATCCCAGCTGATGTGGATGGGCGTTGACCCGTCGCTCATCTGCGATATAACGCATATAGATATGTTCTTCCTCGACAAGATAAAGAAGATAGTCGATTTTGAAAAGGAGATGGAGGCGAATCCCGGCTCCGACATTTTTCTGCGCGAGGCAAAGCGCCTCGGCTTCTCCGATTCGTATATCGCCGAGCTCTGGAAAGAGAGCGAGGACAGCATATATGAGCGCAGATGCAAAGAGGATATCTTCCCGACATACAAGATGATTGATACCTGCGCGAGCGAGTTTGACAGCTATGTGCCCTATTTCTACTCGACCTACGCGAGCGAGAACGAGTCCGTTGTGTCGGACAAAAAGAAGATAATAGTCTTAGGTTCAGGTCCTATCCGTATAGGACAGGGCGTTGAGTTTGACTATTCGACCGTCCACGCCGTCCATGCCATTCAGCAGCTCGGCTATGAGGCGATAGTTATAAACAATAACCCCGAGACCGTTTCGACCGACTATACCACTGCCGACAAGCTCTATTTCGAGCCCCTGACGACAGAGGATGTCATGAATATAGTCCATCTTGAAAAGCCGGAGGGCGTTATAGTCACCCTCGGCGGTCAGACTGCCGTCAACCTCGCGGCTCCGCTTGCAAGGCGCGGCGTGAAGATAATCGGCACCGACTGCGACGCCATTGAGCGCGCCGAGAACAGGGACGCGTTTGACGCCGTTATAAAATCTCTCGGCATTCCGAACCCGAAAGGCGAGGCTGTTACGGATATCGAGACCGGTGCGGCTGTTGCCGCGCGCATAGGCTACCCTGTGCTTGTGCGTCCGAGCTTCGTGCTCGGCGGCAGGGCGATGGAGATAGTCGCTAACGAGACTATGCTCAGAAAATATCTCAAGAACGCCGTTGAGGTCGATGAAGACAAGCCCGTGCTCATAGATAAATATCTTATGGGCAAGGAAGTTGAGATAGACGCCATCTGCGATGGCAGTGAGGTGTTCATTCCCGGCATAATGGAGCTCGTCGAGCGTACCGGTGTCCACTCGGGCGACAGCACGAGCGTGTATCCGCCGTTCTCTATTTCGCAGAAGGTCAGAGACACGATAGCCGAATACACCACAAAGCTCGGACTCGGCATAGGCATAGTCGGTCTGTTCAATATACAGTTTATAGTTGACAGCGACGAGAGCGTCTATGTTATCGAGGTCAATCCCCGCGCTTCGCGAAGTGTGCCGTTCCTTTCAAAGTCCACCGACTGCAACCTTGTCCGCATAGCGACAAAGGTCATGCTCGGCCAGAGCCTGCGCGACCAGGGCATAACCGATATGCGCCTGCCCGACGGCAAGCGCTGGTATGTCAAAGCCCCGGCGTTCTCGTTTGAGAAGCTGACAGGCATGGACGCATATCTCTCGCCCGAGATGAAATCGACCGGCGAAGCGATAGGCTACGACAAGCGCCTGAACCGTGCGCTCTACAAGGCTCTTCAGGCGTCCGGAGTCAAGATGAAGGAATACGGTACGGTAATAGTCACCCTTGCCGACGAAGACAAGGAAGAGGCTCTGCCGCTCGTCAAACGCTTCTATCACCTCGGCTTCAATATCGAGGCGACCGCCGGAACCGCGGCGTTCCTCAAGAAGCACGGCATACGCACCCGCGTACGCGGCAAGCTCAGCGAGGGCAGCACCGAGATCCTCGATTCCATCCGCGCGGGCTATGTCAGCTATGTTATAAACACGCGCGCCATTCTCTCCGGCGTCCACTTTGAGGACGGCGTTGAGATCCGCCGCTGTGCCGTCCAGAACGGCGTGACGATATTCACCTCCCTCGACACCGTGAAGATAGTCCTCGATGTTCTCGAAGAGATAACTCCCGAGATATCGACCATAAACGGCGACGGCGAGAACTGATTTCAACAACCCTTATTATATTAAAAGACCTCCCCGGGCGGGAGGTCTTTTACTTTTGCTGAAAATAAACCGCCGCACGGCACGAACCGACGGCGGATTGATATTTTAATTTACGCCTTGCCCTTTTGCAGCAGCACTCTCAGAGGTCCCTCAAAGACGAGCTGATTGATAAAAAACGCCTTTATGTCGTTCGGGCTGCAAAACTTTTTTCTGCGCCCTGCGGAGAGCGAGGTCTGCTCCCTTATCGTGCGCGAGACGAAGCCGACGCAGGTGTCGCGCCCGCGCTGCTTCGGGATTATCCGCAGATAGAGCAGTGCGAGCCCGATGTAGCTGTACTTATATTCGTCGGCGTTCGAGGTCATATGCTTTATGATGCGCTCTACATTGCGAAGCTCCGCCTCCGTTACGGGCAGAGCGAACAGCGCGCAGGGGACATCCGTGCCTTTGTAAGTCGGGTGGAGGTCAAAGTCCTCGGTCATGAATCCGCGCTTGCCCGTGAAGCTGAAAAATTTCGGATAGTGTTCGTCCGTGCTTATAGACATATGGGAGTATTCCCAAAGACCGACTCTTTTTATTGCCCGCGAGACTTTGTCCGGATAATCGGTGAGCATGATATAAACCGTGCGGTCCTTACGATCTTTTCTGTTCATTCGGCACACTCCCCCTTGTAATATTTTTTAGTATATGCTAACATTATAAGCAACGAAAGTTGTTTAATCAAGAAACATTTTCACACTTTGGTAATATAAGCAACTTATTCCGAAAAGAGGCGGTTAAATGGCAAATAAAAACGATCTGCGCTATATCAAAACGGAGCGGCTGATAGTACATACATATGTCGATCTGCGCCTGCGCGACCCGTCGCCCGTCAAGGTCAGCGACCTGTGTCGGGAGGCGCTGATAAACAAAACGACATTCTATTCCCACTATGACACCATGGAGAGCCTGCGTCGGCACATCTGCCGCGAGACCGTCGCCGATATCCTCGGCCGTTGCGACTGCGCCCGGATGGCGTTCAGCGATACATACGCCTTTGTTTCAGGGCTCGTCGGCGCGATATCGCGCGAAGAGCGGCTCATCCGCGCGCTCTACGGCGATGATGTGACTTCACTGCTCAACGACGCGGAGGAGGCTCTTTTCAGAATCTATCTGCATGACGACGACGAGCCGGAACGCAAAGAAAAAATAATCTTCTGCATCGGCGGAACATCAAGATTATTGCTCATGAATCCGGACGAGCACGGCATCCGCGCGGCGTCCGAGCTTATACGCACCGTCTTTAATCTCAACGAAAACAGAACATAAAAACCTTCAGCGCCGAGGTCACAAATTGTTTACAAACATATTGTTGACAATCGGCGCGCATATATGTATAATGTGTAGCGTGCTACACTTAATATTATGCCGAACGGATTTTTTTGCGGAAAGGAGATCGCTATGGAGCACATCGGATATTTCTTTAAGCTCATAGACAACCGTCTGAAAGCCAACGCCGATGCGGGACTGAGCAAGCACGGGCTGACCTTTGCGCAGTCGCGTATTCTGAGATTCCTCGCAGAGCACGGCGGGCAAGCGACGCAAAAAGAAATCGAGGATTACGCACATGTCTCGCATCCGACGGTAGTCGGAATAGTCACGCGCATGGAGCAGGGCGGATTTCTGTCAACCTGCGCCGACCCGGCGGACAAGAGAAACAAGTTAGTCCGCTTAACCGACAAATCCAGGGACATAAACCTCGAAATACGCCGTTCTATAGATTTGAGTGAACGGGAGATGCTGAAATCGTTCACCGACAAGGAAACGGAGCAGCTGCGCGGATATCTTTCGAGGATATGCAAAAACCTCGGGATAGACGGCGGTCAAGGCTGCTGTGCGGAGAGTGGAGCAAAGAAGTAAAGAGGGAGTGAGAATATGATAAAAACTCTGCAAAAGAGTATGCGCGAGTACAAAAAAGTTTCGTGGATAACCGTCTTTTTGTCCGCGTTTGAAGTCGTGTTCGAGATAGTTATTCCGCTGTGTATGTCGGGACTTATCGACAACGGCATCGAGGGCGGAGTAATGTCCATGGTTTGGAAATACGGCCTTATATTGCTTTGCCTCGCCGTGTTTCAGATGGTCACGGGAATGCTGGCGGCGTTCCTCGGCGCGCGTGCGTCCGCGGGCTTCGGCGCGAATCTGCGCAGCGATATGTATGACAACGTGCAGACGTTTTCGTTTTCGAACATCGATAAATTTTCAACGGCCTCCATCGTTACGAGACTGACGACGGATGTCACGAATGTACAGAATGCATTTCAAATGCTCATAAGAATGGCGATACGCGGCCCCTCAATGCTGATTTTCGCCATGATAGTCTCATTCAGAATAAGCCGCCAAATATCGCTTATCTTTGTCGCGGTCATCCCCGTTCTTGCGGCTCTGCTCGCGCTGATAGTGCTCAAGGTGCACCCCGTGTTCAAGCGCGTTTTCCACACCTACGACGAGCTCAACAACATCGTTCAGGAGAATGTGCGCGGCATAAGAGTCGTCAAGTCCTTCAATCAGGAGGAGCACGAGATAAGCAAATTTGAAAAAGTGTCCGAGAAGATATACAGGGATTTCGCAAAGGCCGAGCGCCTTATATCTCTTAATGCGCCCGTGATGCAGGTCTGCGTATACACCTGCATGATTCTCATCTCGTGGTTCGGCGCAAAGGCGGTTATAGCCAGCGGCAACAACGCCGCCTTGGGGCTGACAACCGGCTCGCTCACGGCGCTTTTCACCTACGCCATGCAGATACTCATGAGCCTTATGATGCTCTCCATGGTCTTTGCCATGATGGTCATAGCGAGCTCCTCCGCCCAGCGTATAGCGGAAATACTCAACGAAAAAACCGATATCTCCAATCCCGACGACCCGGTTCTCGAAGTGAAGGACGGCGAGATAGATTACAGAAACGTCGAGTTCGCCTACGCTTCAAAGGCGGACACGAAGGTGCTTGAAAATATCAATGTACATATAGCCTCGGGCGAAACGGTCGGTATCATCGGCGGCACAGGCTCCTCGAAGTCCTCGTTCGTTCAGCTCATCCCGCGCCTCTACGATGTGACGGGCGGCGAAGTGACGCTCGGCGGCGCGGACGTGAGAAAATATGATCTTGATACGCTGAGAAATGCCGTTGCCATGGTTCTGCAGAAGAACGAGCTGTTTTCCGGCACGATAGCGGAAAACCTGCGCTGGGGCAACGAAAACGCCACAGATGATGAGCTGAAGCACGCCTGCAAGCTCGCGCAGGCCGATGAATTTGTCAGCGCGATGCCCGACGGCTACAACACCTATATCGAGCAGGGAGGCACAAACGTCTCCGGCGGCCAGAAGCAGAGGCTCTGCATAGCCCGCGCCCTGCTCAAGAATCCCAAGGTGCTCATTTTGGACGACTCGACGAGCGCGGTCGATACCCATACCGATGCACTCATTCAAAAGGGACTTTCCAAGTATATGCCGCAGACGACGAAGATAATCATCGCCCAGCGCATAAGCTCGGTTCAAAACGCGGATAAGATTCTCGTGTTCGACAACGGCAGAATAGTCGCGCAGGGCACGCACGCAGAGCTTTTAAAGACCTGCGATATCTACCGCGAGGTTTACGAATCCCAGCAGAAGGGAGGAAACAGCGATGAGTAAAAGACCTATGCCCATGCACGGCAGCCGTATGCCCGGCGGGGCGGG
>OIXU01000311.1_pt1 | contig 17212 bp, 14 predicted proteins | sample 1587921 | NCBI WGS metagenome assembly OIXU01 (sample SAMN03283238) | human gut metagenome | biome: human-associated habitat; material: feces | host: Homo sapiens | place: Peru | collected 2012
AAAGTTACTTCCCACAGACGGCGCACGCAGCGTATAGTCCACGCCGCCGGCGACATAGTCCTTGCCGAAAATCAGACCTTCGTCATTCAGGCCACCCCAGCTAATCGTATACGTTACGGCATAGTCCGCCACAAACAGGCTGTGAGCGTATTTATTCTTCTGAGCATACTCCTCGGTGGTTGCCATTTCCGATGTGAGCTTATAAGCGTTGACCGTGCCTGCATAGGTAAAAGGCACATAATGAAGTGTGCTGTCAGGCAAATTGCTGTTTACCGTTCCCGAAATATTCATTGCCGAAAGGTCAAAATAGTATCTGCCGCCGGGGGCGAGGGTGAACTGCTCGTCAGGCTGACTTTCCACCGTCAGCGTGACATCCGCAAAAGCACTTGCAAGGTCGGTCTTGCGGTCACCGTTATACTGCTCGCTGAAGACCTTCATGGTATAGTCGCCCGGTGCAATGTCAGACGGGATTTTGATTTCAACCGTTCCGCTTTCGGCAGTAGGCTGTGCTACTCTGCCGTAATACTGTGCGCCGTTGTTATCCGCCAGGATGACAGAGATATATTCATTTATCCCTGCGGTCGCCCCGGTGTAATGCAGCGTAACGGTATCGCCGGGGTCGCCGCTGACGGTTGTTTCCGTTACGGCAAAATTGCGTCTACTATCTAAAAGCGTCAGTTTCCATTCGTTTCCGCTGTATTTGGAAACTTCGGTCAGCCCTCCGTCAGGCTTTCCGCCCACAGCGGCAGATGCAAAAAGGACAGAGTTCAGATTTAAGTTAAAAGCGGGACGAACAGCCCGCGTTCTGTAGATGCGGATAGTGTACCCAGAGTATTGGACAGAACCATCACTATCCACGCAAGCGACATGATATTTATTGGAGCCGGGGGAGCGCAGCCACCAATAACTTGACGACCAACCCGGATGTTCTTTATCGACAATTCGCAGATCATCGTTTACCGCAAACACTTCCGCTGTGGAAAGCGGCCAGAATACAGCGTTATCCACCTGTCCTCCTGCTACACAGTCGGTATTCTCTCCGTCGTAACTTCCGCTTGTAAGCGCCCGTTTCTTTACGACGGCATTTTCTTTAGTCGTCAGCTTTGCTGCAAGCGCGTCTATTGCGGTTTTCAAATCGCTCGGTGCATATTCGTTGCTGACACAATCGTTGTCAAACACGGTTTCTCCCATATTGCCTGCCGCAAGCAGGGTAATATCCCCCTTTGAGCTTGTAACACCGCTTCCGTCATAGCCGATAACTCGCCATGCAGCGGGATTATTTTCATGGTTTTGCCCGAAATACACAGTCGGTGCGGTCGCTGTGTTTACATTTTTACTTAACACACTTAGTGCATCTGCACCAAGCTGTATCGCAGCAGAGCCCTCTGTACCAACCTCCTCGGCAAATACGCTTATCGGCGTAAGGCAGAGCGTCATGCATAAAGTCAGCAGGATACTAAGTATTCGTTTTTTCATTTTTCGCCACCTCCGTTATATAAATTTAATCAAGAGCAGTTATTGTAATAGTACCTCTAAAGCCACCGAGATAAGTATTGTATGCCGAATTTTCAAACCACAACTGCAATGTAATGTCTTTATTTGACGCATCATACATTCTGTTGAAATTAAAGGAATGTTGATCATTGGTATACGGTATTTTTGCCCCGTCCCTTTTTATTCGTGTAAGCTCCCTGCACAGATCGTCATCATAACCGTCTGTCATCTGAATAGAGTAATTGCCGCTGTTGTTAAATTCGTTTGAACCAACTTCGAGAGAACCGCTTAAGCAGACATTGTAAATATGTCCTTTTTTGAGGGTAATATTATTCCTGTAGGATGAAATCAAGCCGCCCTTGTTTATTTTTTCGTAGACAGAAATATTGACACGACTGTTATTCAGTACTGTCCTTGGAGCGTTTGCCTCTCCGTAAAAATACCCCGAACAGCTGCCGTTCTGACCTGCATCACCCTTGTCGCCTTTATCTCCTTTGTCACCCTTTTCGCCTTTTTCACCGATGTCTCCTTTGTCTCCTTTTTCACCGTCAACACCTGTGGCTTTCACTCCCGTATCGGTCGTTCCAATCCACCAGTTGCCGTTTTCGCCGATGAACGGTGTGTTGCCGTCCTTACCATCAGCGCCGTTTTGTCCGTTTGTTCCGTCCTTACCGTCAACACCGTCTTTTCCGTTAAGACCGTCTTTTCCGTCAACACCGTCTTTGCCGTTTATACCATCCTTACCGTCTGCGCCGTCAAGCCCTTTCAAAATTGAAAGATCGTAAAGGTTAAGCCATGTTTCATCGCCGACATAACGCCACTGTAAGTTATTTTCATTTACACGGAACTCAGGTGTTTTTCCGTTTGTTCCGTCCTTACCGTTCTCTCCGGCATCTCCTTTATCTCCCTTGTCGCCTTTTTCACCGTCAACGCCTGCGGCTTTTACGCCAATGTCGGTCACTCCGAGCCACCAGTTGCCATTTTCACCGATGAACGGCGTATCACCGTTTTTGCCGTCAATACCATCGACACCGTTCTTTCCGTCGATTCCGTCTTTTCCGTCAAGACCTTTCAAATTTGAAAGATCGTAAAGGTTAAGCCATATTTCATCGTTGACATAACGCCATTGAAGATTGTTTTCATCCACACGAAACTCCGGTGTTTTTCCGTTTGCTCCGTCCTTACCGTTCTGCCCTGTAGGTCCTTTTATATCGGAAATGGCAACAAGGTTTTGCCAGTCTTCTCCCTCATAGCGCCACTGTATATATTCTGTTGTTCTTTGTACCTCTACGTTTTTGCCGTTAAGACCGTCTTTACCGTCAGCACCGTCTTTGCCGTCAAGACCGTTTTTACCGTCAGTACCGTCTTTTCCGTTAGTACCGTTTATTCCGTCAGTACCGTCTTTTCCGTCAAGACCGTTCTTTCCGTCAATGCCGTCTTTACCGTTAGTGCCGTCTTTGCCGTCAACGCCGTTTTTACCGTCAATACCGTTTTTTCCGTCAGTACCGTTCTTTCCATTAGTACCGTCTTTGCCGTCAACGCCGTTTTTACCGTCAATACCGTTTTTTCCGTCAGTACCGTTCTTTCCGTCAGTGCCGTTTATTCCGTCAGTACCGTTCTTTCCGTCAGTACCGTTTTTACCGTCAATACCGTCTTTTCCGTCAGTACCGTCTTTGCCGTCAAGACCGTTCTTTCCGTCAGTACCTCTGAGCGTGTCAAGAGCAACAAGATCGTGCCATTCCTCTTCGGCGGTATCTCTCCATTGGATTGCTGTGCCGTTGTTTCGCACCTCTGGCAACACGGCTTTGCTATTTTCCGCCTTGCTGCATACGGCAGCGAATGCAATGCAAAGTATGATGCAAAGCACAAGACAGAGTGCGGTGGTAATACAGTATATTCGTTTTTTCATTTATCATTGCCTCCTCTCAAATATTGTGAACGGTATTTATCAGCAAACAGGGCAACACCCTGTTTTAAGACCTCCATTTGGGTTTTTAAATAATATTCATCCTCAAACATAGCATAGTGTACACAGGCACGGACAAATATAAAAATGAGCGGTGTAATCACCGTGTACGGAATGCCGATTTTCGGCTCAAGCCGCTTTGCATACTCGGTATAGCGCTCATTCACCCCCTCAAAGAATTTCTTGCCGTGCTCAATATATTTCGGATGGGTATAGACCTGATACATCAGCCGATATTTCTTGCCGTGCTTCTTTGCGGTCCAATACGGAACCTCTTTCACAAATCGAACAACATCCTTCGGGTCGGTGGGAGCTTTTTCCATAAAATCATCCTCGACCTTTTCCATACAGTATGCAGTTGATTCAATAATCAGTTCATCAACACTGTTGAAATAGGAATACAGATTTCCCGTTGTACAGCCACACGCTGCCGCCAAAGCCTTGATGCCCGTACCGGTCAATCCGTTTTCAGCATAGCATTCAAAGCATTTTTCCATTATTTCCCTCTTACGCTCGTTGTGCTGTTCCTCTGTTGTTCTCATAATATTCGCTTCCTTTTGATAACTAATCGATTAATTAATTATAGTATAACACAGAGCTACGGCAATTTCAACAATTAACTAAGAAAAAATCGCAAAATATTAAATTTTTATCGCATCTGTCGGAAACTTTACTGCTATAGCAGTACCCTTTTCCGAACTTTCTTCCACACGAATTTTACCATTGTGCAGTGCAACAATTTCCCACACCAAAGAAAGTCCCAATCCAACTCCGCCGTATTCTCTGCTTCGTGATTTATCCACACGAAAGAAGGGCTGAAAAATACTTTCTCTGTATTGTTCGGGGATGCCGTAGCCGGTATCCACAACCGTAATAACAAGCTGATTGTCTTTGTGCATTACGGTAATATTCACTGTACCGTCAAAACGGTTGTAGCGTATAGCGTTTTCGGTCAGATTATATAACAAACGGTAAATCAGCGTGTCACTGCCTGTCATAACAGCATCGCCCGTGCTTTCAAGTGTAACATTGTTCTTCTCTGCAAGGGGCGCAAGGTCAGTGAAAATCTCTTCTACCATAGGTCCTATCTCTATGCGGTCAGCACACGATACTGTGCGCAGCTCGCTCATTTCCAACAGGGTTTTTGTCATTTGTGTCATTCGTTCGGTCTGCTCACGCAACAATCGGAGAAACTCCGCCGTTTCAGGCGATACCTCGGGATGCTCTGCCGAAAAAAGTTCAAGCTGTGCCTGCATAAGCGAAAGCGGCGTGCGCAACTCATGTGCGGCGTTTCCCGTGAACTGTCGTTGAGCGGTAAATCCCTCATCAAGACGGTCAAGCATCCGATTGAACGACTTGACAAACTGTCTCAGTTCAGGCGGAACTTCTTCGGTTATCTTCATATCCGTCAAATTGTTAGGTTGAACCTTTTCAACCCGAGCGGTAAAAGTACGCAGAGGCTTCAGCGCATGCCCGCTTAAAAAATACGCAAGCACACCGCCTAACAATGTTGCCGCCGCCGTAATATACCAATTGGTAGCGATAAAGGATTCCTGTGCTCCGTTAATTACAATAGTCAATTCACGATCAAGCTTTTCGTGTTCGGGATCGAAAAAGTCAGGTTCTCCTTTGTCCGTATCACCGTAACCTGTAACATAAGAGCCTATGGAATCCATGTAATGACTGCCGGAATAGCCGATAAGAACATTCATAAAAATGCAGGTGGCTCCGATAAGAAGTGCAGTCATCAGAGTTATGCGCCATTGCAAGGATAGCTTTTTCATACTTTTTCTTCCTCCATAACATATCCTTCACCAATGCGATTGCGAATCGGGTCATAGCCGAGTGCCGCACGCAGTTTCTTTCGTAATGCAGAAATATGTACTCTTATTGAATTGCTGAAATTGTCAACACTGTTATCCCAAACATGGTCGAGCAGTTCTTCCTGACTGACGGGGCGACCTTGATTAAGAAGTAAATATTCAAGTATTCCGATTTCTTTTCGGGTAAGTGACAGCTCCTGACCGTCAGCAACGGCAACACGGGCTTTGGTGTCAAAAGCAACCTTTCCACAGTTCAAAACAACATTGTTTTGTGTAAATCGACGGCGAGTCAGACTGCGTATTCGTGCCTCAAGCTCCTCCAAATGAAAAGGCTTTGTCAGGTAATCGTTTGCTCCGGCATCCAGTCCCTCCACCTTGTCGGCAACCTCACAGCGTGCCGAAAGAATTAACACTCCGGTATCTCTGTCGGTTTGTCGCAGAGTTCGCAGTACCGTCATCCCGTCTGCACCGGGTAAATTCAGATCAAGTAAAACAAGATCGTACTTTTCCATTCCGAGCAACTCAATTGCTTTGTTTCCGTCATAGCAAAAATCAACGCTGTATGCCAATCTTTTAAGGCTGCGAACAATTGTCTCGCACAGCGCACGCTCGTCTTCAATTACTAAAATACGCATAGAAACTCTCCTTGTTATGTTTTCATATTTCTTTGATAATTTAATTATATCGCTCAGACATAAAGTTTTTGTTAAGTTTTCGTTCTTAACAGAGATTTTACATCCTCTGTGCTACAATGGGAGCACAAAAGAAAGGAGTGACCGAATTGACTCGAAAGAAAAAAGCCGTATTTCAGATTGTACTGATTATCTGCGGAATTACGATGCTGTGTTACGGAGCTCTGCGTGGAGAGGCAGAAACCGTGTTAAGCAAGGCAATCCGGCTGTGTTTGGAGTGTGTGGGAATTGGATAACAAAGAACCGAAGAAAAAAAGAGGCGGTGTATCGCAGTTCCTCTCACGCTTTCGATGGCTTATTCAAGCAGGAGCAACTTTGCTGAGTAATATTCATCTGCCGAATTTTTTTAAGGGCGGAATTTATCAAGGCAAAGGAAAGGCTGTTTGTGTGCCCGGACTGAATTGCTATTCCTGCCCGGCGGCATCGGGAGCCTGCCCAATCGGCTCGTTTCAGGCCGTAGTGGGTTCGTCAAAATTCAGTTTTTCATATTATATCACAGGATTCCTCATATTGATAGGAGTTCTGCTCGGGCGTTTTATCTGCGGTTTTTTGTGTCCGTTCGGATGGCTTCAGGAACTGTTACATAAGGTGCCGACAAAAAAGCTTCCCACTAAAAAGCTGAAACCGCTGACATACATAAAATATGCAGTTTTGCTTTTTGCTGTATGTTTACTGCCGATGCTCATTACAAACGATGCGGATATGGGAGATCCTTTTTTCTGTAAGTATCTTTGTCCTCAAGGGGTGCTCGAGGGGGCAATTCCTCTTTCCGCTGTCGATTCGGGAATCCGTGCCGCACTTGGTACGCTCTTTTCGTGGAAGCTGGGCATATTGATCGCAGTAATCGTACTGAGTGTGCTTTTCTACAGACCGTTCTGTAAGTGGCTGTGTCCTCTCGGTGCATTTTATGCATTGCTTAACAAGGTGTCACTTTTCGGAATGAAAGTAGACAAACACAAGTGCATTTCCTGCGGAAAATGTGCCAAAGCATGCAAGATGGATGTAGATGTAACCAAAACTCCCAACCATACCGAATGCATACGCTGCGGTAAGTGTATCCGTGCCTGTCCTGTCGAGGCGGTCAGCTTTTGCTACGGCTTTGGCAAAGGAAAAGAAAATGATTGTCCCGCTAAAAAAGCGGAAACAGCAAAACAAAAAATTGAAACAGAAATTGAAACAGAAATTGAAACAGAAATTAAAACAGGAATTGAAACAGGAATTGAAACAGAAAAGGAGTAAACACTATGAAAACGACTAAAATTTTAAGCTTACTGACTGCCCTGATGATGTTGTTAAGCTTTGCCGCCTGTGGCACAGCCAAAGGCAATACGACGAATACTACTGCAAATAAGAAAAGCGAAACGGCTATGCTGACAGCTGTGAATCCGAAAACAAAAGACGAGGCCGCCGACCTGCATCAAAAACTGATGGCACAGGAAAATGCTATTCTTTCCGAAAACAGCAAGCTTTGGGAAAAGGTATTTGCTTCAGCCGATAAAGGTATGGCGATGAATGAGGACGGCAAAAACTACGGCGATTTTCTTCTGAAAACAATTGACGGTATCAAGGATCAGTTCAGTGCTGATGAGTTGAAACTGCTTAATAAAGGCGCCGAAGAGATTAAGGAAATTGAAGGAAAGCTGACAGTTTTGGAACAAAAATTTCCCGGATGCGGAGAAAAGCCGTCTGATGGAGATATGAGCGTTCCGGCGGAAAACGGTAAGCCCATCGAAAAGGATGATCTAAAGAAATTCCCGACATTTGACGGCAAGGATCTTGACGGAAACGAAGTTAAGAGCAGTACGCTTTTTGCAAAAAATACCGTTACCGTAGTAAACTTCTGGTTTACCACCTGCAATCCCTGCGTGGAAGAACTTGCCGACCTGGAAGCTCTGAATAAACAGCTTGCAAAAAAAGGCGGAGCAGTAGTCGGAATCAATTCATTTACACTTGACGGTGACAAAACGGCTATCTCTGACGCAAAGAATATTCTGGCAAAAAAGGGTGTGACCTACAAAAACATTTGGTTTGATTCAAAAAGTAAAGCCGGAGAATTCACATCCGGATTGTACTCCTACCCCACAACTTATGTTGTCGATAAAAACGGTAATATTGTGGGAGAGCCGATCGTCGGTGCAATAACCTCCGAAAAGCAGTCTGAAAAGCTGCAAAAGTTGATTGATCAGGCAATTGCAAACAGCAAGGACTGATGTGTGCCCTGTCACGACAAAGTATCAATAATGCATATTTTCAGGTTCCGTAAATTTTACATATAGATTCCAACAAATATGCCAATAATTAAGCCCATATAATTTTTCGTACAACAAAACCTCCTGCAACGGATTTTACTCTGTGCAGGAGGTTTATTCTTATTTCGATATTTTTTATTTCATCGTTATATCTGTATAAAAATTTTACATAGCTGTAAAGCGGTTTATCATCACAATAAATTTGTATTCTGTTCAAGCATTAAAAAAGAGGCTCTTTCGAGCCTCATTACCGCAAATGTTCTACCCTATTTTATTGTAGAGTTTGTTACTGTCAAAATGCAAATATCAAAACTGCCGATGCGAGAAAAAGTGCAAAAGTAATCGGCTGAATTTTTATGTATTTTTCAACTTTTGCAATTCGCTCATCAGAAAATTGATTTGAGTTTGCAACATTTTTGTAATCACGATATGAAAATGCGAATATAAAAATCGACACTATAACGAACACAATATAAAACAAAAACAAATAATTCTCCAGCAACGAACCGTAGTACTTTGTTATCAAAGAAAATGAAAAGCAAGCTGTCTGGAAAATCGGAGCTAAAATACTTCCTTGAATTATTCCGTCACATTTATCCTCCGGTCTGTCATCCTCTTCATTGGGTAAAAAATAATCCTCTGCAAGGCTTGAATTAATATGAACCCTCTTACGATATAGTTTAATTAAAGCCGCAATGAACAGCAAGCAAAACATTGCCACATTGCTATATCCATAGATTAAATATGCACCGCCCTTTAACACATATATTAAATCTCCGTTACTATATAGAGTCAAGGCGTACATATAAGCATTAACTATAACTACCCAAGCATATATTCTTTTAACCTTTTTAAAAAGAATATATATTGTTGCAAAGTGCATTGCAAACAGCAAAAGCAACAAAGATATAAACACAATCAAATCATACGGATTATGTGTTTTAAAAAAATTCATAAAAGGATAAAAATTCAAATACAACGCAGTTGTGGGAAACATAGTTAAATCCGAAGTAATTATGCAATAACCAATGTTCACAAACAGCAATAATATAAATAAGCTTTGCAATCCTACGACAATTGAATAATAAATTTTCTTTGCTTTCATTTAAAACATCCTATCTGTTATTTTACTTTTCATATTTGACTATATCAAAAAGAATTCAAACGAAATCAATAATGTGTATGTTGATATCATGGCTGATGAGATTAATACACAAAGAAATTTTTTTGGTCAATTCGGTTTTTACGAATACTATTGACGAAAAAATCACAATGTCGGCAACAAAAGGCTTTGCTGTAATAACTGCTCATATTAAATTCTTATTGAATGTATTAGATTGATTTTTAGTGATTAAGTGTGTATAATGTATATTGGGAGGTATCTATGGGAAAACAAAATTATTTTTTCAGCGGAATTACGGACATACTGATTCTTGCCATTTTGTGTGAGCATGACAGTTATGTGTATGAAATTGTAAAATTCATAAAAGAAAAATCAAACGGATGCCTGTCCATATCTCAGAACACCGTTTACGCAGTCACCTACAAGCTTGTTAACGAAGGAAAAATCAGCGAATATTCAAAGCTTGTCGGCAAAAAACGCACACGAATTTATTATCATATTGAGGACGAAGGTCGGGCATATTATGAAAACCTTTTGGAGAGTTTTCATAATGCATACAGCGGTGTAGAGAGTATTTTAAATATTTTAAAAGAGGACAAGGGCAATGAACAATAACGGGGATTCCCTATGTTGTCAAGAAAATAAGGACAGGCAAATACATCAAAAGACTTATTGCGGTTGTACTTATTCTTGCACTCATATCAACTGTTACATACTGCATTGTTTTGCATGAAGACCATCAGATTACAAAAAGACAGGAAGCTGTTATAGCCGAAGATGTAATCGAATAGTATAAATTCCGTTCGGATATTTTTAAAATTTACAGACCGATTTCAAATTTGATTTTGAAGTCGGTCTTTTGTTTTAGAAACTTAGCCGAATATTTTTTCAAAGTTTTTACCGTCTGATGTAATTCGATACAGATTTCTCTCGGAATCAATAAAATAAATCAATTCATCATCCAAATTATAAATAAAGCAAGCCTCTTTTTTGCATATACGCTCAAACTCAGAAGTTTTGCTGTTCACAACATAAATTCCGTTGTCCTTATTCGACTTCTCAACCGCCAAGACGGGCTGATTATCAATAATATTAACCGTAACTACTCCGTCGGTATTGAAAATTTTTTCGTTTTTCTTTGTTTTAAGATTTATGCGATAAACCGCACTAAAATTTCCCGATGTAAAGTATATATATGTATCGGTGGCGATTAAATTATAAATTTCATCTTCGCAGTCAGGAAGATTTCCAATTGTAAACTCATCAACAACCTTCTGAGTATTCATATCATATCTGCATATAGACATAATATCGTTGTCTTGGTTAGGATAGCAAACCATATTCTTGTTGATATAAGAAGAATAGCTCATAAGAACCGAATGAAAATTCAATTTTTGAGCGTCAAAGACCTTTTTTAATGAATTGTTTTCATATCTATATATGCCGTTGTCGATTGAGTACAGATATATTGTGTCATCAACTATTGAAAAATTTTGATACAATTTGATTTTGTCGGGATTTTTGATAGTCATATAATCTGAAAAAGAATTCCGTTCGACATCATACTTTTTGATAATCAAGTCACCGCACAAAACTTCATAGTTATATAAAAACGGATTATCGTCTGAATCATCTGTATAACTTTCGGTTGAATAAAGTACATCATCAAGAATAATCCCATTGTATGTTGTAGAAACGGAAGTAGCATATGCGGGAAGTAATGAAATACCGCCCCAGTCTATTCGCTTTGTTACATCCGCACTAATCTCATACAAGCCGGATTTCAAGATATTTTCATTCATGTAATTGTAATACAATTTATCGCCTATTTGAACTAAATTTGAACCTGTATTCACCTTGTCATTCTGATAGCTGTAATTCACATTGGTAGATTTGAGATTAATTTTATGAAATGATACTGAATGATAAAAGCAGAAATAAGCAATGCCAAAAAACAATAACACACTTGCAATAATGATTGCAATTTTAATTCGTTTTGATTTTTTAGTCGCATCTTTTTTCATAACTATTGCCTCCTGTCCTTCTAATACAATGAACATAAGTGTTCTAATTGTATTATATCAATAGACATTGCAAAAAGCAATACTTATTAATATTTTCTTTATCTAAAAGTCATATATTCATATTTGCCAATGCTTGAATAACCATACGCAAACATAGCAAACAATATAAATACTGACCAAAATTTCAAAAATTTTATAGCCGTATCATATTTCGATGTTGTGTACATTTTGTTTAGGTCATCTAAATAAGCAACTATATTATTAATTAGAATAGATAATGATGCGCCGCCCCATGATGCTACTATTGAAATATGTACACCCGCTAAATTAAATGTCAAAAGCAGCAACACACCATTTATGACAAAGAATAGTGCAATCAGTTTTGTAAGCGTATCAGAACGAAGGCTCTCATAGAATCGCCAATCTTTCGATTTATAATAATTATTAGCATAAAAGCACAAACACAATATTCCGCTTAATATAAATATCACAGTATTTACCGTGTTATCAGAACTATCAATCAGTTTAAATAATGTGAGCAAGAATATAGCAACTGTCAGTACAACATCAAAAGCAAAATATATCAAATATGACTTTACAATACGTTTGTTGCCGTTTAACTTTTTCGGATTGACTTTACTGTAATCTATAGTTTCAAAGTCTATTTTATTGTTTTCCGTCATGTCAAACACCTCATCTCGCCCATTCTCTTTTTTTCAATTGGTTGGATACCAATATAATGACTAATTTTATCAATATCGGTTTTGGGATTATCTGTCAAAAGAATGAACTCAACCATAATCAAAAGAGAATGGCTTAACAGATTTCATATCATTAACTACAAACATGCCTATAGGCTTGTATTTGAGTATATTGAAACCTTTTATAATATCGTTAGGATTCACAGCCACTGCGACTATATGTCTCCTAATGATTTTGAAAAATTGTTTGAGAGGGTATCTTCTCTGCCAGCAGCTTAGTTGGCAGAACTTCTCATTTCATTTTGTGCTAAATCTTGACACAGGACCATATTATGTACGGTCAATAAATCATACCGATGATAATATCGTTCATAATGTTGCTTACAAAACTAATTTTAAGAATCGGAATAAACAACAAATACGGTACATTGCACAATGAAACAATGTGAAGTAATTTGCTTTTCTGTTTTTCGGGAACATTCAGATTTTTATACACAACGGTCTGATTAAACAGATATATAAAAGCGTAGGCTGTGAGAATTTCAAAAAATGCAACGATTATTCCGCTGTAATGTCCTGAACCAGTTATCGTCAGATTTCCGATAAAGCCAAGTAGAATACTGTCCGCAATTTTCTTGAAAATATTATCAAAATTAAATACGCATAAGCACATCACCGTCCATATGAGTGAAAACAGAAAAAATGAAATCAATATGCCAAGCTCGGAAAATACGCTTGCTTTTAATATAAATCGTTTTTTATCGGTGAATTTTCGCACTTTGACTGCATATATGGCAGAGTTTGTAATAAGCAGGCGAATAAAGCTTACTGCCAACAATGCAATGAAAAAAAGTATCAAATACAGCATTTCCATACAATCACCTCAAATCGCTTATAACGCATTACTTTTCTTTTGTAACTTCATCCAGACCGATAAAGTACATACCTTTTCTTTTAGATTTTTCAAGATGAATCTTTTCGGAATCAACAATCAAATCCGTGTAGAGGTTATTGTCAGTTTCAATAAAACAGAATATTCTGAATTTGCCGAAAGTTACGGTTTTGTCGGCTTTATGTGCAGAATCGGAATATGCGAGAATATCTGTTTCACGATTTGGTACTGCCACAAAAAGAACCTGTTCTCCTGTCTTTTTATCTCTGATTTTGTAACTTCTGATAAATGTGTAATCTTTTGAAAATGAACCGTTGTTAATTTCAATTTGTTCATACACATCAAAATCAGCATTCCTGTTAATCATAGAAACCCTACCGTTTCGCTTTGTATAAACTGCAGGAGAAACTATATTAGTTTTTTCATCAACCATAAGAACAAACATACTGTTTGACAGATTAACAATCGTATCATACACAAAATGTTTAACTCTGTTATACCTCTTATTTGTGAAAGAAGTTTCAGAAATGACAGACTTAAAATACATATTGTCAAATATACATGAAACAATAATACAGATAAGTTGAATTATTAAAAATACAGCTAAAAGCAGAGGACTATGTCTGTAAACACCCAGACTTTTAACTAAGCCTCCAAAAATATTAAAAATCATTACCTCATAAACTCCACATTACACAATAACTTCAATAATAAGTAGGATATTTACATTGCCAAGCATATTTCTTACCTATTGGTCTACCACAAGATCTACACTGCGTCTGCTTTTTGGGTGCTGGTTTGTATCCTGTTCCAGTTGACTCACCAACGCTGCTGGTAGAACCACGAACATACTGATAAGCTTTTTCACCTACACTAGCCGCGAAATTCCAGTTTTTCCGTTTAGTAACCGCTTCCTGACTAAAGTGACTACCGCCTAAATCTCGTGTAATCGAAGAAAAACCTAACGATGTCAACCCATCAACAGTTGCACCTCCAACTGCAGTTCCAAAATCATCACCTTTATAAACATTATCCGCAAACGAACCACAAAAACTAATTCCACCTTTGATACAAGCACCCGCTATTGAACCAATACCTAAAACATCAACAGCACCTAAAGCAGCCCCTGTAAGTCCACTTATAAGTGCTGAACCCCAATTTATTTCAGATATATCTGTTCCTGAAATCATTTGACAAATAGTATTACTTATAAATCCTGAACAGAATCCAGCTACTATTCCCCAAAAAGCACCTGTAGGATCAGAAGAATAAATAGGATTATTAGCGCAATATGTAAAAGTATTTCCGTCAAGAATAGATGTACCAGCCTGAAAATAGCCGTCGGCATTTATAAATCTGTGGGTTACGGCGTCATAGTAACGGCTCATCAGGTAGTAAAGACCTGTTTCTGTGTCCTGATAATAACCTCTGTAACGGAACGGATTCAAGTTACCGACATGATTCGGGTTTGTGATTGCATTTCCGTTGTTATCGGTTATAGAAATCACATTGCCCCAAGCATCATATTCATAGTGCGCTTTGAGTTCACCCACTCCGTTATAAATTCCGACAATATCGCCACGGGAATTATGGGTGTAGTAGTAGGAATACTCGGTACCGCCGTCAGTCAGGGTGTATCTGACATTATACAAAATTCCGTTTGAATCGTATGAATAATAGAACTTTGCGTCGCCACGAGTTTCATACATAAGCTGTCCGTTAAGATAAGCATATGTGTATTTTACTCCGTTTACGGTTTTAGTTGTACGAACACTACCGCTGTCATAGCCATAGCTTATGCTTGTATCACCATTTGTGAGTGTTGCAAGCTGTCTGCCGTTTTTCCATGTCATTGACATTCCGTCACGGTATGTAAGCGGATTACCGATTTCATCATAGGTTATGTTCTGACCGTTATATGATGTAAGAACATCTCCCCAATTTGAATTGTTATATTCATAAGCATTGCTTGTTGTACCGTTTGAATCGGTAACGGTTTCAGATATAAGGTTACCGCCTGCATCATAAGTATAGTTATAAACTTTACCGTTCAGCTTGTCATCTACACTAACAAGCTGATTCATCATATCGTAACCGTAATGATACTGTAAAACTCCGTCTTTGGTAACATCGGTAATATTACTATGTGCATCATACTTATATTCATACTTTTCACCGTTGATAGTTTCTGATTTCAACTTTTATCGTAGTAATAACCACGATAGCTGAACAGGCAGAATGTAGAAAAGTCAAAATAATATAGACCCACAAAAAATAATGTAATTATTATAATGTTTTTATCATTTTTTCAATAGAGTTTTTTACAAGCTTTTTATCAAGATTTGTTTGAATTAATAAGGAAAGATTTTTAGCAATAAAAATATCATTAGCGTATTTTTTTAAATCTTTTAACGTGATCTTTTCATATTTTTCTTTTCTTTTTATTGGCTCAGATATTACTGATGGATATAATACAAAATCACATAAAACATAATTGCTATTAAGCTCGTTAGAGTTGTCTAAATCAAATAATTGATTTTTTGTAAAAAAGTTGATGGATGTCAAATAATCATTTGTTGAAATTTCTTTTCTAAAATCTACAAGCGATTTAAAGAAATGGTGCAGACTTTCAATAAAGTCAGAATTATTTACACTGAAAGAAATTGACAGTCGGCGAAATCCACAATAGCATGTTAAATTAGTATAGATATCATCTGTAAAATTATAATTTTCTCTTAAAATCATTGACAGCAGACTTCCGCAACCTTCACCAAGTATACTTGAAAGAAGTCTTACAGTTTCATAGTTATAATCTTTATTAATATCAAAAAAGATTGTTATATCACTAATATCTGTATCATTAGAGATTAGTGAATACCTGTTACTGATATTTCTTTTTTCAAAATGCAGTGGATAACAGATAATTGTTTCGGCGAGTTTTCCAGAAGAATTAATTTGGGAAAGAATATTTTGAACTGTCAAAAAATCCTCGTCCGAATAATTACCAGTGATAGCTACACAAGAATTGTTGCTGCAAAAATATTTATCTTTCCAAGAGTTAATATCTTTTAAAGATATTGATTGTACAGATTCAATCGTACCCATAATAGTTTTTTCGTATTTGGTATCTTTAAAGTAGTAACTATCAATCCAATTGTCAAATGTTTGATAATCATTTTCAATTTGCTTGTAAACAACTTCTTTTTCAATTTTAACTATATCATCAGTCCAGTCAAATTTATTTAGGCATTTTGTGATAAGTTTAAATGCTTTAATAAATGAGTCGGGTATTACGGTGATTGAAAAGCTAACATAATCGTGAAATGTTTTTGCTGCAATTTCTGCTCCCATGCACTGCATTTCATAATACAATTGTTTCTGAGGCAAATTATCCCATTGCCTAAAAAACAAATGCTCAATCAGATGCGTAATTCCGTTATTGATTTGATCTTCATATAATGAACCAACTTTGAAATTAACGCTGATAGTAACACTATGAACATTATCAAGTTTCTGTGATATAAAAGTTATTCCGTTTTTTAATTTAACTAATTTCTTTTCCATATTTTAACCAAAAGCCTTACTGGCACTATCCCAAAGCAATGCAATAGTAGGTACAAGTGCAACATCATCCGCAACTCCAGCACCGGTAACATCATTACCTACTAAATATATAACTGCAACCGCACAAGCTAAACATATACCAAAATTACCCATGCGCTCTTCAAATGGTGTTTCAGTTAAATGTTTTACTCCGTTGCCTTTAGGAACCCTACTATGTTCCTCGCCGTTGGGATGAGCAACATTACGTTCGCGATCGCCGGATTTTTGCCTGTTTTCTGACCCTTTTTTAGAGTCTTTTCTTGTTGTCCAGTTACTATCTCCTTTTGTATTTTTATTATTTTTAGAAGATTCAACATAATACTTGTTAGATTCAACATAATACTTGTTCCCAGAATTTGGACCGTTAGATTTGCAATTATTACAATATCCAGGAGCTCCTGGTACTGCTTCAACAACTTTCCAAGTAGAACCAATATATGTCCCTGCCGATGTGTAATTAGGAACTTTGCAGGTACCTAATGGATCAACATTGAGAACCGGGTTATTAGCACAATATGCAAAAGTATTAGCATCTAAAATGCTTCCGCCTGATTGAAAATAGCCGTCTGCATTTATAAATCTGTGGGTTACGGCGTCATAGTAACGGCTCATCAGGTAGTAAAGACCTGTTTCTGTGTCCTGATA
>OIXU01000313.1_pt1 | contig 17181 bp, 13 predicted proteins | sample 1587921 | NCBI WGS metagenome assembly OIXU01 (sample SAMN03283238) | human gut metagenome | biome: human-associated habitat; material: feces | host: Homo sapiens | place: Peru | collected 2012
TGGGAATCGTTTCTCACCAATCTCGACCGCACCGCCACTTCGCAGGAGTTTATCGGCGATGGCATTCGTTGCGATATGCTCAACGAGGACGACCGTGTGGAAGTGACTTGGACACCAAACCGTAAAATAGTGATTCGCTACACAGGCGAGAACTGTTTTGTGGTGGAGGAATCGGTCAATTCAAAATTGGCGGTGGGCGACACCTTCAGGTGTATGTGTATGTTTAATCAGCAGCCGCTGTTTCTCGACGAGCTCATTCACGAGGGTTTCGATAAGCCCATGAGCTACATTTGCGGCAAGAAAGGCGGCGTGAATGTGGAGCTTTCCCCCCCCCCCCCAATCAAGAAATTGGTTCATAAACTTTTGTAAATCAACTAATAGTGACGATGAATATAAAGGACAGAGCGTATAAGATACTGATGTGTGTGGCATTCTTTGCCACCTTCGCAGTGGCTTGCACCAGCTCAAAACCGAGCGAGGCAACAGATGCGGATATGTATGTGGACAACGAAGATGAGGAAGCCGCAGAGATTTCTGACGGCAAATTCCGCCCCGACACAGCCAAGATATTTTACGATGGCGCTTACGACGATGGCAGCGCTTTTGTGGTGATTTCAAAGAAAGAACTTCGCCTGAATGTGTATGCCACCGTGAAGGGCGACACTACCTTGATAGCGCGCTATCCTGTGTGCCTGAGCCGAGTGAAAGGACAGAAAGAGAAAGAGGGCGATATGAAAACGCCTTCATGCACCATCGACAATCCGTTTACCATCACAGAAATTAAAGACGCCAGCACTTGGACCCACGATTTCGGCGATGGGCGTGGCGCGATACTCTCGTATGGGCATTGGTTTATGCGCCTTGCCACCCCACACAAGGGCATAGGCATTCATGGCAATACCGGCAACGAAACCAAGATGCCTGGCCGCGATAGCGAAGGCTGCATACGCCTCACCGATGCAGGTATCGACCACTTCAAGCAGCACTACGCAAAGAAGGGCATGAAGGTGATTATCAAAGCCGAAAACCAAGGTCGCTACCCCTTCGAAACCCCAGCCATCAAATCGCCAGGCAAGCCGATAGCATAAACGGAAACCAAGCCCTAAAATACTTAAGAATGCCTGAAATGCTATAGCATTGAGGGACAAAATATCCCTCCCAGCGGAATGCTGGTGGGGATTATTTTTTGTGGAGGAGGTGGGAGATGGCGGTGTCGAGGATGGTGTCGTGGCCGGCTTGACGGTCGGCTTCGGTCATATCCACTTTGATGTCGGGGGCTACGCCAAATTCGGTGATATTGCCTTCAGCGTCGCGGATTACCGCCGCAGAGAAGCGCACGCTCCAGCCGTTGGGCAGTTCGCTGGTGAATGGCAAGCCGCAACCGCCGCCAGTGGTGTCGCCGATAATGGTGACATTGGGGAGCTGCTTCATGATTGACACGAAATTGTTGGTGGCGCTGAAACTGCCACGGTTGCAAAGCACCACGATAGGCTTATTGTAGTGCTGACGGCCCTTAGCAGGGCTAAATTCATAGTTATAAGGTTTGGAAAACGCATCGTGGGCAGGGCCAGTCTTGTGGCTGATGCTTCCCACCGTCATTTTCTCGTTGATGAATCTGCCCACCAGTTTTTCCACATTGGTGAGGAATCCGCCACCATTGCTGCGCACATCGATAATCAGTCCGTCGCTACTTGCCAAATAGGCTAAAATGGCATCAAGATTGCCCTCGCCGATGCCGTTAGAGAAATCGCCGTAGTACATATAGCCGATGTTGCTGCTCAAAATCTGGTATTTGATGCCGCTTGTGCGCTTGTATTCGAAATTGAGGTAATGCTCATCGATGAGGCGTTCGTCGTAGTTGATAGGGTATTTTTCCCAAATCCAGTATCTCGACACATCGCTCGCATTGATTAGATTGGTGTGACCGTCCTTCAGTTCCTTCAGCATATCGCTGCAGAGGTTGAAGAGTTCGCCGCTGTTGATGCCCTTAGTGATTTTCGCGCGGTATTGCTTGCCCACAGCGTCCCAATCCACATTCTTGTACTCAAAGAAAGTGTAATGCTCGTCGAGAATGGTCCATAGCGCATCGAAATTACCTTCGGCATCGTTGCTGAAAGTCTGTTCGCTGCATGCCGAACCGAGGCTCGCCATCACCGAGAGTATGAATATGTGAAACCACTTTTTCATTATTTCCTTTTCTTAGTGCTCATCAAATTGCAACCGATGCCAATCACCAGACTGTGGCTGAAGGCACGCGTAGTGATGTGGCACACATTCGACGACTCAACACGGTTTCGGTAGCCGATACGTAGCACCGTGTTGGCACCGATAGCATAGTCGGCATAGAGGTAGTTGGTGAGGTCGAAGCGATTGCCCCACCAACCGAAATGCGCCAAATTCTTGCGGTTGCCCACATATATCTCATAATACGCCTCATCGTATTCGGGCGAGAAGAACGCGCCCAGCACAGGGAGCGACATTTCGTAATTCAGCGTGATGGCACGCTTCCAAAGCGTGGCGGAATACGACGCCATGGCATTCACGCCGGCAGCCACATTGATACGAGCCGACACCACATTGTTGCTATTATTGGTGTTGTAAAGCACGCCGCCACGGAATTGCGCCATCGGGCCCACCATCACGGCAAACTTTTGCCACGGCACATTGCTCCAACTGCGCATATCAGCCCACTTGAAATCAGCCAGCAGCGCGTGCATGGTGTGGTTGCCGGCAGGATTGTGGGTGAGTTCGTAGTCAACGCCACCCTCCATTATTCGGCACCAGCGCGAGGCGTGGTTGCGGCACATATTAGCGTATGCCACACGGAAGTGCGGACCGTCGTAGGCAATGGGCGAAACGTAGGTGTCGCGCTGCGAGCCATAGCCTGCATCGAGGGTAAACATACTGGTGGTCACCTTCGTGGAATCGGCAGAAATGGTGGCTTGTGCGCTTGCATGGCTCACGCACAGCCAAATAGTAAGCATTGATATGTATGCCGAGAGTTTATTCATCGCCATCGCCGAAGAGCCGGGTTTGTCCTGTCAGTTGGTCGCGCACCTCCTGCTGGTTGATAGCGTCGGAGAGCGTGGCATCGGTGTCGGTATTGTCCATCTCAGCCACGGTGGCAGCGGACTGCTCTTCTTCCTCCGGCACTTCACGAGGCTCGATTTCAGTCACCGAGTCGATGGTGAAATTGCTTACACGCTTACCCTTGGCCTTGAAACTCTTCACGCCAATGTATTCGTCGGCATCAATCACCAGATTTTCGCGGAAAGCGTCGCCACCGCCAAATTTCACATCGAAGCGAGGAAACTTCTCGTCGGTGAGCGTGAGCAGTTTGGAATCGGGGTTGCCGCCAATCATACTCTGCTTGTTGTTCTTGTCTTCGAGCGTGCATCGCTTGATGTAGAGGAAGCCTTGGTCGGCATCATCGACGATAGCCGTCCACACCTTGCCCTCCACATACTTCTCGATGCGGAGAATGCCGTCTTCGTAGTGGTTGGTGGCTTCGCTGGTGGTGGTGTAGAAGTCGCCATTTTTCATAATCACGAGAATACGGTCATCGCCGCTGAACTTGCCAAGCGAGAAACCGTGATTCTCATAGTTGAGACGAAGCACATCGGGGTCGAACCACACTTCACGGTCGCCGAGGGTTGACACGCCATGCTCCTTGAGCGAAATGCGGTGCACCTCGTTTTTGGTCACAAGATTGCCACGGGTGAGTTTGCCCTTAATGCCGAGTTCGGCGAGGTCGATGTCGAATTGCAGCACCTTCAGGCGTGGCTTAGGCTTGAGCGTGATGCGAAGCACCTCCGCCTCACCGTTAGGATTGGCGGTGAACCACATCACCTTGCTGCCAGGCTTTCCTTGCGTGAGGTCGTATTCACGGTCGCGGGTCACGCCCGTAACGGCAAATCGCTTCATATACACGATGCCGCCGCGGCCGTCTTGATAGAGCACATTGTAGATGGTGCGCGTGTCGTTGCGCTTAAACACATTCAGGTAAATCACATTCTTACCCACATATATCTTCTCGCTCACCTTAATCACCTTAAACTTACCATCTTTGTAGAAAATGATGATGTCGTCGATGTCGGAGCAGTTGCACACAAATTCGTCCTTCCTCAGAGCGGTGCCGATAAAGCCGTCGGCACGGTTGATGTAGAGTTTTTCGTTAGCCTCAGCCACCTTCGAAGCTACGATAGTATCGAAATCGCGAATGATGGTGCGGCGAGGGAACTGGTGACCGTATTTCTTTTTCAGCCCCTCAAACCACTTGATGGTGTGGTCCACCAAGTGAGCAAGCTTGTTGTCGATGTCGGCAATGCGCTCGTTGAGGGTGGCGATGTAATTGTTCGCCTTGTCGATGTTGAACTTCAAGATGCGCCCCATCTTGATTTCGAGCAGACGGAGAATGTCGTCGCGAGTGATGTCGCGCACAAACTGCGCCTTGAATGGGTCGAGACGCTTGTCGATGTGAGCCACGGCAGCGTCGAGGTCCTTCGCCTGTTCGTAGCCACGATCCTTATAGATGCGCTCCTCGATGAAGATTTTTTCGAGCGAGGCGTAAAGCAGCGATTCGAGAGCATCGGCACGCTGATACTCCAAATCCGCTTTCAGGATTTGCTTGGTGCGGTCCACGCTGTAGCGCAGCAGTTCGCTCACGTTGAGGAACTGAGGCTTCTCGTCCTTAATCACACAGCAGCAAGGTGAAATGCTGGTTTCGCAGTCGCTGAACGCATAGAGCGCGTCGATAGCCTTGTCGCTCGATGTGCCAGGCTGGAGTGTGACAATGATTTCGGCTGTGGAGGCGGTGTTGTCTTCCACCTTTTTGATTTTGATTTTACCCTTTTCGGCCGCTTTCAGGATTGATTCAATCACAGAGGCAGTGGTCTTGCCGTAAGGCACGTCCTTTACCAGCAGCGTTTTATTGTCGATTTTCTCAATCTTGGTGCGCACACGCACATTGCCGCCACGCTCACCGTCCTTATAGTTGTTCACGTCGATGTAGCCGCCAGTGGGGAAGTCGGGGTAGAGGTGAAATTCCTCGCCACGGAGATAACTGACAGCCGCATCGATGATTTCGCAGAAGTTGTGAGGCAGAATTTTACACGACAAGCCCACGGCAATACCCTCGGCACCTTGCGCAAGGAGCAAAGGGAACTTGGCAGGGAGCGTGATAGGCTCTTGGTTGGTGCCATCGTAACTCCAAGTCCACTCGGTGACCTTATTGTCGAACACCACTTCAAGGGCAAACTCCGACAGGCGCGCCTCGATGTAACGGCCAGCCGCAGCACCGTCGCCAGTGAGAATGTTACCCCAGTTACCTTGCGTGTCGACCAGCAGTCCCTTCTGACCGATAGCCACCAGAGCCGAATAGATGGAGGCATCGCCGTGTGGGTGATAGTGCATGGTGTCGCCCACGATACCAGCCACCTTAGCGTAGTGGCCGTTGTCGCTCTTTTTCATCACGTGCATGATGCGGCGTTGCACAGGCTTCAAGCCATCTTCGATGTGTGGCACCGCACGCTCCAAAATCACATAACTGGCGTAGTCGAGAAACCAATTCTCGTACATGCCAGAGAGTTGCAATTTCTTGTCTTTGGGCAATTTGTAGGAAGAGTGGGCAGAAGTAGTGGCGTCGTCGTCGGTCACTTCTTCGGCTTGCACATCTTCCACCGAAGCGTCGGATGCTTGGGTATCGTTCATTTCGCCCTCAGGGTTGGTGGCCTGTGGTTGTTCGTTCAATTCTTCGGGTGTCTTCTCGTTGTCGTTGTTCATATTTTGTGGGTAAAATCTGCGTAATTTAGCAATTAACCTACAAATTTAACAAAAAATCTTGATTACTGCCCCCTTTCTTCCTCTTTTTATTAATGTGGAACGCGGCTTTAGCCCAGTTTCGGCCTGGGTGGAAGTGGTGAAAAGGGAGAAAATGAATAAAAAAATGGCGTATTTGTTTGTTGATTAATATAAAATGACTATTTTTGCAATGATAATTAGAGGATAGATGAATAGTGTAGATATGTGAAGTGAGAAAAGCACTTTAATTGAATCTGTAAAGCCATTATTTACTTTCCCTAAAAATTTTTGTTAAACATTTTCTAAAAACTAAATGACAATGAAAAAAGTTATTTTGATGCTTGCGTTTGCTGCCTCATTGATGGTAGTGAGCTGCGGTAAAGGTGACGGTAAACCTGCTGGTAGCGATTCTGCTGCCACTGTAGAACAAACTGCTGATGCTGCTGCTGAAGCACTCCCAACTGAGCCATTCACACTCAAAATTAGAGGCGTGAGCGGTGGTGAATGGGACAACTTCAAACCATGCCTTGGTGAAGCAAAATTCACTTTGGGCGCTGAAGAAGGCGACATGGTGAACGTGGAGGTGATGGTTCCTTTCGAATCAAGAAATGCGCGCGCGGTGAAGGGTGTGGAATCGGCTAACTACCAAATCTACTACTCTGGTGAAGACAACAAAAACATTTACTGCGATCCAATGCTTGAACTCGACAAGGCAGAAATCCCTGCTGTAGTGGAATTTGTGAACGCTGGTAAGACTGGCGAGGAAAAAGATTTCAAATATGTGGGTAAACTGAAGAAGGCTGATGTGCTTGCTATGATTAAGGATGGCGAGATGGGTGCATTGGTTAAGAACTTCAAGTTCCAGGAATAATCCTAAATTTTCTGATTTAAAGACAATAATTGTTTGATATAATGATTGCTGCCCGCTTGGCGGGTGGCAATCTTTTTTTGCCTTTTTGGGTGGGGGGATTTTGGGTGGGGATTTTTGGGAGCACTCGGAGCACTCGGAGCAGCTCGGAGCACTCGGATTTTTTTGTGGGGGGATTTTTGTGGGGGGATTCTTTTTTTGTGGGGTGGTGGGGGTGTTTTGGATTGTAAGTGTTGGAAAAAATTAAAAAATGATTAATATTTTGCATATTTTTGTTACAATTTGGGAAAAATGCGTATCTTTGCACTATAAAATTTTATACACTATAAAAGTATTAAATGTTATCAGAGAACTAATTAGTTATAAATTAGTATTTTGAAAAAACTATTACTAAGCAGACTATGGCTAACGCAAAATTAGACACATTAGATTACAAGATTTTAAAGATGCTTTCGATTGACGCAAGAAAGCCTTATCTTGAAGTGGCTCGCGCCTGTGGCGTGAGCGGCGCCGCTATTCATCAGCGTATTCAGAAACTATATAGCATGGGTGTGGTGAGAGGTTCGATTACATTGATTGACCCTTCATCTGTAGGATTCGACACTTGTGCTTATGTGGGTATTTTCCTGAACGACTCATCGAAGTACGACGAGGTGATTGAACACCTTAAGGAAATGCCTGAAGTGGTGGAATGCTATATCACAACCGGCAAGTACGACATGTTTGTGAAGCTTTACGCAAAGAATAACGACCATTTGCTCCACTTAATTCACGACAAGTTCCTGACTATGGGTCTTGGCAGAACCGAAACACTGATTACTTTCAAGGAAGTGTTTAAACGCCAAATTCCTGTAGAAGACTAAGAAACTCTTCATTTTTTTATTTGGACAACCTTTCCTCGCCCAGGTTTCGCATTTTCTCTGTTGTGGCTTGCCCATGATGAGACAGGCGTGACCTGAGTGAGGATTTTATTTATTAAACTATGAACGATAAGGCACATATTCTTCTCGATGCTATCAGTATAGCTCGTGGAGCAGGACAAATTCAGATGGCGAATTTCCGTAGCGCCACGCTGAAAGTGGAAACGAAAGACAATGAGTACGACTTGGTGACGGCAGCCGATAAGGCTTGCGAGGCATTTGTGGCAAGCAAGGTGCATGAATTGTATCCCACACATTCGGTGTTGAGCGAGGAATCGGGCGACGACGATGTGAAAAGCGATTGGCAATGGGTGGTTGATCCAGTGGACGGCACCACCAACTTCAAGTCGGGACTGCCTTATTTCACCATTTCGATTGGTATTCGCTATCGTGGCGAAACGGTGATAGGGGTGGTGTATGCGCAACGCCTCGACGAACTGTTCACTGCCGTGAAGGGCGAGGGTGCGATGCTCAATGGCGAACCCATCAAATGCTCGGCTTGCACCTCGATTTCGCAGGCTGTGGTTTGCACAGGATTTCCTTACGACAAGGCGGAAAATGCCGACAACAATATTGCCGAATCGGTGCGCATGATTCCAAAGGTGCGTGGTTACCGCCGTTTGGGCTCGGCATCGCTCGACATTTGCTACACAGCTGCTGGCATTCTCGATGCCTTTTGGGAACTGAATTTGCACATTTGGGACGTGTGTGCGGCTTATTTGATAGCCACCGAGGCAGGGTGTGAGATTCACCGCTTGCGCACCGACCGTGCCGAATCGGTGCTGATTTCGCCCAAGGCGCTCACTCAGCCCATGCTTGATGTGCTGCAGCCCGCAACAATATAACGGTTTACACACAAACGCTTTATGAAGAGGGAATATTCCCTTGGTGTGTTATTAATGGTTCAGTGGAAAATTTCTGGGGATAGATCAAGCATTGTTGCCGAATCGTGAATGGAATCAAAAACAAAAACATAAAAAACAGCCTTGGAGCAAAGTGGAATGCTTCGCATTTGGCGGTGCGACTGTGCGCTTTGCGTCATTGGAAACGAGTTTCCATGCCGCCAACCACACAATCCCTCCGCCACCCTCTTACGAGGGCTATCCACTTTGCCCCAAGGATAAAAACCGCTCGCCGTTTCACGGCGAAAAACCCCTTATAGTAAGAATGATTTCTTGAAAAGAGGTTGTATCAATCTCCCAAAACGATTTTGTATGGTAGGGAAGCGATTCTTTGAGTCTGCGCCAAATGGTTGATATTCAATATGGTATCATAATTTTGGGCGGACGTGAAGTATCACGTCCCTACTGGAATTGGTTTTTCACCGAAGGCGAGCGGTTTTTTATGTTTTTTGTTTCGGTGCCCCCTGTATTTATCCACAGAACCTTATTAATGCAATTAGCAAAGTATCAATGCATTGAGAAACATACCAAAGGCATGTCCCTACGTTATATTGGATTGTTTTTTTGATATTACTTTCTTTATTTTGGTGCTTCGTTGACTGGTGATGGCATTTTGGAGAGCGCGCGGAAGTAGCGGACCATGATGGGGAGGGTGATTGCTGCCGAAATCACATCGGCGAAGGTTTGACACACCTCCACACCGAAAATGCCCCAATAGATGGGGAGCACGATGATAAGCGGAATGAAACACAAACCATTTCGCAGAGCCGCCACCACGTTGGCGGAGATTGCCCAGCCGCTCGTTTGCAGCGCCATGTTGCTCATGATGATGAAGGCGGTGAGCGGCCAAGTGATGATTTGCCATCGCAGCGCCGCGGCACCCACTTCCACCACGGCAGGGTCGTGGCGCATGAGGTCGATTACCTCTTCGGCAAAATAGAAGCCAGCCACACAGCACACCGCCAGGAACATGAGGCAGAGTTTGATGGCGTAGAAATATCCCTTGCGCACACGCTTAAAGAGGCGTGCGCCGAAGTTGAATCCGCAAAATGGCTGGAATCCTTGACCGATACCAATCACCACCGAGAACACCACAAAACTCACACGCCCCACAATGCTCATGCCGGCGATGGCAGAGTCGCCAAACGAGGCTGCCGCCAAATTGAGCAGCATGGTGGAAACGCTTGCCAGACCTTGGCGCGAGAGCGATGGCGTGCCGCCTTTCAGCATCTCCGTCATGTAATGCTTGTTGAGGGTGATGAATTTCAGCGTGAGGCGCAGATTTTCGCCCCTTATCGCCAACATATATAGCACGATGAAGCCGAACAATTCGCTGAGAATGGTGCCGATAGCCGTGCCGGCAATGCCCATTCCGAGGGTGAATGTGAACAGCGGCACCAGCGCCACGTTGAGCACCGCACCCGTCATCATACCCACCATAGCGGAGACGGCGTTGCCCTGAAATCGCATTTGATTGTTGAGCGTCATGGTGGCGGTAACGATAGGCGTGCCGAGCAGCATAATGCCTAAATACGTTTTGGTGTAGGGGAGAATGGTGGGCGTGGAACCGAAAGCCATGGAAAGCGGTTCGAGAAACAGCAATGCCACGATAGCCAAAGCCACACCTGTGATGATTGACAAATAAAACGAAGTGCTTGCCATTCGTTCGGCCTCGTTGCGGCGTTTGGCTCCGAGTTGGCGCGAAATGAAGGTGCCAGAGCCTTGCCCGAAGAAGAAACCGATGGCTTGCACAATAGCCATGGCAGGGAACGCCACGCCCACAGCGGCGGTGGCTTGCGTATTGATTTGCCCCACATAGTAGGCATCCACGAGGTTGTAGATACTCGTGACGAGCATACCGGCGATAGTGGGGATGGCCATGCGAGAAATCACCTTTCCCACATTGCCACGCGTGAGGAATATGTAGTTGTCTTTGTTTGTCATTATCTGAGTAGAATCATTACGCCACTGATGGCGAGATAGATATACACTAAAGTGCGCAGCAGATTGATGGATATTCGGCGGAATACCAGTGCGCCAATCACATTGCCGATAATCACCCCGCCTATGCCGTAAAGGAAACCGTAGCCCACGGCAGGTGTGACGAAGCCGTTGTAGGCACGCACCATCGCCATGCCTATGTTTCCAATCAGGAAGTAGGTTTGCACCGTGGCCATATAATGGTTTTTATCGGTTTCGGAAGCGAGGAAATAGAGCACCGCCGGTGGACCTTGCATGGCGAAAAGTCCGCCCATAATGCCACTGAGCGAACCAGCCGCCACTTGTGTGGAGCGCGAGGGCTTGAGGTGGATATGCCCGTTGATAAACAGGAAATAGATGCTCGCAAAAATGAGTACGCAGCCTAAAATGGTGTTGAGCACGGTGTCGTGAATCTGTGTGAGGGCGAAAATGCAGATGGCTGAAAACGCCATGAACGCCACGAGAATGAGCCAAAGGTGATTCCAGCGGATATGGCGCCACATTCTCACTGCCACTATCAGCGAGGTGCAAAGCGCCAAGATTCCAGATAGGGCAGTGGCTTCGCCGTAACTGGGCATGAGCGCCGTGAGCCACGTCATGATGAAGATGCCGAATCCGAATCCCGTGACACGCTGCACGAAGCTCGCTCCGATACAAAGCAGTAGTAAATATAGATGCGCGTCCATGTTTTCAGTTCTGTGTTGAGAGGTTTTTTAAAAAGTCGGTTACTACTCGTTGCCGTCTTCCTCGTTGAGGGTTTTGAGTGCCACTTTTGCAGATTTGTGCTGCTGATTGGCGGCTTTCTCATACCAGTATCTTGCCAGTTTGTGGCTTTTCTTGATGCCGAATCCGAAGTGGAAGCAAACGCCTAACTTGTATTCAGCCTCCGCATAGCCCTTCTCGGCTGCTTTTTTCCACCATTCAATGGCTTTGTCGAGGTCTTTTTCCACTTGGTCGCCCTTCATGTATTCCACACCCAGCATGGTTTGTGCCACCGAATCGCCTTTCTCGGCTTTCTGCCTCAATTCCTCGATGTTTAGCTTCGGGGCTTCGTGTTCGCCACTTCGTGGTGTGGCAGATGGTGTGGCGGTGCTTTGTGGTTTTTGGCGATGCGTTTTGCGCTTGTTGCGCCGGCGCTTTGTGGTGGTTTTGCGTTGCGTGGTGGTGTCGGTTTTGGTGGGCATGGCTTCCACGCTCACACCTTTAATTTCAGCCACGGTTTTCTGCGTGCTGCAGCAACTGCCCAGCACCAGCATCAACGATGATATGATAAAAATGAGTAATCGCATAAATAATGTATACAATATACAAAATTACTGCTTTTATCCTTAGTAATCAAACGCTGTGTGGAAAAAGCAACGGAATGTTGCCGCCATTGGGTGAGGCGGGCAACATTCCGTTGGGAATATGCTTATTGAGGAATGTGTCAAATGCGTTGATTCATTGCTGTTTGTATCGAAACATGCCGAGGCATGTCCCTACGTTATGATGCAAATTTGACACACACTCGTGTGGGGATTAATCTTCTTTCTTTGCTTTGAGGCAAGAGCAGATGAGGAAGCCGATAAGGGCGAGGTAGATGACCACAGCCAAAGCGCTTGTCACGCCATCGCTCAATGGACATTCGTAAGAGAAGCCAGAGAGGGTCATACCTGCGCTCACCACACCCATCAATGCGCCACCTGCGATGAAACCGCTGGCGAGCAAGGTGCCTTTTTCTTGACGAGCCTTGTTGAGTTTCTCGTCTTTGCTGCGAGAGCCTACAAACCAGCTGATAGCACCACCCACGAGCAATGGAGCGTTGAGATGGAATGGAATGAACATACCCAAAGAGAATGCCAAAGCAGGCACGCCGAGCCAGTTGAGCAGGCAAGCGAACACCGCACCCACAGAGTAGAGAATCCATGGAGTGTCGCCACCCATCATCAGAGGGTCGATCACGGCAGCCATTGCGTTGGCTTGTGGAGCAGCCATCACGTCGGGGTTGGTGAAGCCGTAAGCCTTGTTGAGCAGGAGAATCACACCACCCACGGTAGCGGCCGACACCAGAGTGCCCACTGCTTTCCAAGTTTGCTGCTTAGCAGGAGTAGAGCCGAGCCAGTAGCCAATCTTCATATCGGTAACCATACCGCCAGCCATAGAGAGCGCGGTGCAAACCACACCACCAATCACCATCGAAGCGATAATGCCTTGGGTGCCGCTTAAGCCGATAGCCACGAAAATGGTGCTTGCCACGATGAGGGTCATCAAAGTCATGCCCGATACAGGGTTGCTGCCCACGATGGCGATAGCGTTGGCTGCCACGGTGGTGAACAGGAAGGCGATAACCACCACCACGAAGAATGCCACGATGGCTTGTGCGAGGTTGCCGATCACGCCAATCCAGAAGAACACGAAAGTGACGATAAGCGCAGCGGTGAGTGCAAACACGAGAAGTTTCATTGAAATGTCTTTCTGTGTGCGCACGGGCTTTTCTTCTTCGCCCTTCTTGCTGAACGACTTGCCAGCCAAACCAACGGCGCTCTTAATCACGCTCCACGACTTGATAATGCCAATCACACCACTCATGGCGATACCGCCGATACCGATAGAGCGAGCGTAGTCCTTGAAGATGGCATCGGGAGCCATTTCTGCCATTTCGGGAACCATAGAGCCGAGCAGAGGAACGATGCACCACCAAATGAAAGCGCTACCAGCGAAAATGATGAATGCGTAGCGAAGACCCACGATGTAGCCCAGACCGAGCACAGCAGAGCCGGTGTTGATGCTGAACATCATCTTGGTGTTGTGGGTGAAAGTTTGGAGCGCAGGGATAGCCTGTGTGCTGAGCACCTCTTTCCACCAGCCGAATGTGCTGAGGAAGAAGTCGTACAGACCGCCCACCAAACCTGCCATCAGCAATGGCTTGGCTTGGCTGCCGCCCTTCTGACCGCTGATAAGCACCTGTGTGGTGGCAGTGGCTTCAGGGAATGGGAATTTGCCGTGCATGTCCTTTACGAAATACTTACGGAAAGGAATGAAGAACAGAATGCCGAGCAAACCGCCGAGGAGTGAACTGAGGAACACTTCAAGGAAGTTAACGGTGATTTCGGGGTACTTCGCCTGCAAGATGTAGAGCGCAGGCAAGGTGAAGATGGCACCAGCCACCACAATGCCCGACGCAGCGCCGATTGACTGGATAATCACGTTTTCGCCGAGCGAGTTTTTGCGTTTGGTCACGCCGGCAATACCTGCTGCGATGATAGCAATAGGAATTGCTGCTTCAAACACTTGTCCCACTTTCAACCCAAGGTAGGCTGCGGCGGCACTGAAAATAACTGCCATAATCAAACCCATCGACACAGAGTAGCCAGTGGCTTCGGGGTACGTCTTGTCGGGACGCATGGGGGGAACGTATTCCTCTCCCGGTTTGAGTTCGGTGAATGCGTTTTCGGGCAAGCTCATGCTTTCTTGCACCTCGTCATTCAAAACATTAGTTGAATCGTCTTTCATTAATTTACTATGTTTTTATTTGTGAGTAATCAATTATGCGAAGTTACATAAAATCTCCCGAAAAACTGACCAATTTATCAGCAAAAAGCATAAATTCCTCAAAAGAAGTGAAGAAAAAGGGATGGAGAAGTTAAGGAGTTAAGAAGTTAAAGAAGTTAAGACGATAGTTTTGGCTTCTGTTAATTTGCTTGGTGGGGGGGGAGAAGTTAAGGAGTTAAGAAGTTGAAGAAGTTAAGACGATAGTTTTTTTCTTCTGTTAATTCTCTGTATAAAATTCTCTGTGTGATGTGTTCACTCTAAAAAAAAGTGAAGGCTAAAAAGCATCACGTTTTTTAGTCTTCACTAACGAATGAGGAATTAATTGTTGTATGACGGTGATATTGTTCTACTTGACGAATTTGGTGGCAGATGTACTGCCGTCGGTGTATGTTGTAACCATAATGTTGATGTCATCAAAAGGAGTGGTGTGTGCCACGCCTGTAGGGCTGTAATAGATTACGTTTTCCACCTGCTTGTGGGTGCTAATGGTGTCCACTCCTGTAACCACACCCTTGGCAGGATAGTCAAGGTCGAAGAAGAATTGTCCCATTACAGGGGCTCCAGTGGCGTCGGTGCCAATTTTGTAGGTGTAGCAGACCGATTTTGGAGCATCTGAAGAGTCGTCGCAGTCGGCATTGGTAGCGCATCCTGCTTTTAAGACGAAGATGCATCCTTGCACGTTAAGTGAGAATGATTTGAAAATATCTGGGTCAATCTTTTCTTGGTTTGTGATTTCATTGTCAGAAATCATGCACAATTTGTCTTCTGCATTATTGGTGTGCGTGCTTATGCCATATTTTCCGAAAGTGTCTTCAGATTTGGCGGTAGTGAACGAAATCACCTTGCCGTCGTCGAATCCATCATCGGCAAGGGTGTTGTCGAGATTGATTCGCTTTTTGCTCCAGTTTTCTTTGTGCAAATAGCAGGTGTCGTCCACGTATTTGTCGTATGACACGATGTCGTAGTACCCTTTTTTCTTCGAAAGCACGGGTTCGTCGGCTGTTCCTGTCCATTTTGTGCGCAGATAGTAAACATAGTAGTATTTTTTGTTGCCACTGTTGTACCATTTCGCGAGGTCGGCTTGAATGTGTCGATAGTTGTTGCTCACGTCAACGTAAGGCTTGAGTATGCCCCCACGGGCTTTAGAGTTAGAAGTCACTTCTCGGCAGAATTGCAAGTCTTTGTATTCGTCAGAAATCTGCTGTCCGAGTTTTCCTGAAGGAATGTTTAGCGAGGAGATGTGCATGTTTTGCACATGTAAGTCGCGCAATTCAACGCATCCGCTCAGGTCGAGTTTGTGCAGCCAGTTGCCTTTTGGCAATTGGCGTGCTCCCCAAATTGAATTGTGAAACCATAAAGATTGGAGTTTGGTGTGCTTGCTCAAATCCAGTTCGTCGGTGTAGGTGCTAAAGGCGTGTAGGAAAGCCAAGTTGGGGAAATTGTCAATAAGGCTCTGCATCGAGTATTTTTTGTCAAACCCATACATCGTGTCGAAAATAGCAAGTTCGAAAAGTTTTTCATTTCTGTTGGCGTCGATGCCCATCAGATTGAAGTTGTGCGCCATCTCAAGCCGTTCCAGATTAGGGTATGGAGTGATGTCGAAATGGCTGAAATTGTTGTTGTTCAAGTTCAAGTATTTGAGTTTGGATAGTTTGTCGATACCAGTGGTTCCCACTTCTTTCAATTTGCCGTAGTCGAGGTCGAGATATTCAAGTTGAGTGTTGTATTGGAGATCGATGTTTCCTTCTGTAATTGGCGAGAATCTTCCCAAGTAGGCATTATCGTCGCCAGCAATGTTGCGGTTGAATTCAAGTCTTTTCAGATTGGTGAAATATTCGATTCCTTTGAGGTTGATAACCCCTGCGAAGGTTTTCTTATTGGCATCGGTTTCAAGTGCCCCATAGTCGCCATAGTTGCCTAAATTGTTCAGTTCGGTGATGGTTTCGCAGTCGATAACGATGTGCTCGTTGCTACCGCCGTGTGCTCGTCCGAAATCGGCATAGTTTCTCTTCAATGTGGCTTTCCCTATTATTTTATGGGTGGCCTCATCGTAAACCTGTGCGAAATTTTCAATCAGGTATTTTTCGAAATAAGCGTCTGTAACTCTGCGGTTTTTTTGCAGCACGGGAGTCGACTCATTGATGGGAATGAGTTTCCATTTTTGAGCAACCGTGTTGTTTTTGTCCCAAAGCCCTACGTTCACTCCATTTTTGAAAGAGGCTCCATACACATCAAGGGCCAGGTTCTCGTTGAGTTTCGACACGATTTGGAACGAGCCATCATCGTTTTTGAGGATTTTCCATTGTTGTGCGTCGGTCCCGTTCCATTGGTAAAGTTGAACGTTGGCGCCTGCCTTCGCTTGGGCGTCAGCCACATCGAGCACCATGTTGTCGCGTCTTTCGATTCTGTAATAGCCATTACCAGTGGGGGAAAGTTCGAAATCTTGGGAATTGTGTTCCCAAATTTGAACATTTGTATTGTTGTCTTTATAGTCGCCATAAATGTCTAACCCGAAGGTGGAATTGGCGAAGCAGAGAATTTTGTAAGTGCCTTCTAGGTCAGGTGAAGATAGTTCGAGCAGTTTTTTGCCCTTGAGTTCGCCATCAGAGGGCACAAGATAAGTGCGGCTCGCGGCATCAGCTTCTGTGTAAGCGTCGGCGCTTGCGGTAAAGGTAGTGGCAAATACGATACCGATTGCCGCAATTAGTTTGAGTTTGAAAATGTTTTTCATACCTTTATGAGAAAATGTTTAAGGACTGGAACTTTAAAGCACTCGGCTTGAAAAATGCCAGTTCTGATGAAAATATGATGTTAATTGCCTTTGTTAACTATTTTTTTTGCAAAGATATGAAAAATTATGCATAAGTATTACTGTTTTAGGGAAAAAAATAAATTTGCCTTGAAAAAAGCGACAAATGTGCTGAATATGCTATCAAATGTGAAATTTGTTGTTGCTATTGCTTTTTGTTGCAGAACTTTTCTTCTCAAATGCGTTTTTTTAGGAAGAATTTAACTTTTAATTTTATAAAAAGTAAACATTTTTCAAGTTTGTTGTGGATTTATTTTTGGAAATGATATACAAGTTGTCCCTGTGATAATTTAGTAATGATTGAAAAAATCCCGTAGGGATTAGATGTGTGTAGGCAGGTATGCAGCGAAGGTTATGCGAAATGAGCGAAGC
>OIXU01000326.1_pt1 | contig 16854 bp, 17 predicted proteins | sample 1587921 | NCBI WGS metagenome assembly OIXU01 (sample SAMN03283238) | human gut metagenome | biome: human-associated habitat; material: feces | host: Homo sapiens | place: Peru | collected 2012
CACCTTCTTGCCGTTGACGCGGATGTGGCCGTGCGTGACCAGCTGGCGCGCCATGGGGCGGGATTCGCCAAAGTTCAGGCGATATGCCACGTTGTCGAGACGGCGCTCGAGCAGCTGCAGCATGTTGTCGCCGGTGACGCCGTGCATGTTGGCGGCGACGTCATAGTATTTCCGAAACTGGGATTCCAATACGCCGTAGGCGCGGCGAACCTTCTGCTTCTCGCGAAGCTGGATGCCGTACTCGGACTGCTTCTTGCGGCCCTGGCCATGCATTCCCGGCGGGGTGTGGCGCTTCGTGATCGCGCACTTATCGGAATAGCAGCGGTCGCCCTTCAGGAAGAGCTTCGTGCCCTCTCTGCGGCACTGTCTGCAGACGGAACCTGTATATCTTGCCATAACGTCATTCCCTCCTTACACTCTTCTGCGCTTGGGCGGGCGGCATCCGTTGTGCGGGATGGGCGTCACGTCCTTGATCATGTTGACCTCGAGGCCAGCGGTCTGCAGTGCGCGGATTGCGCTCTCGCGGCCGGAGCCGGGTCCCTTCACATACACCTCAACGGTGCGCAGGCCATGCTCCATCGCTGCGCGCGCTGCGGTCTCGGCCGCCATCTGCGAAGCGAAGGGCGTGGACTTCTTCGAGCCGCGGAAGCCCAGCGAGCCGGAGCTCGACCAGGAGATCGCGTTGCCCTGAAGATCCGTGATGGTAACGAGGGTGTTGTTGAAGGAGGAACGAATGTGCGCTGCACCGCGCTCGATGTTCTTCTTCTCGCGGCGTTTGCGGGAAGCTGCGGTCTTTTTGATCTTCGTTGCTTTTGCCATCTTACGCTACCTCCTTACTTTCTCTTTCCGCCCTGCGTGCGCTTCGGACCCTTGCGGGTACGGGCGTTCTGCTTCGTGCTCTGTCCGCGAACGGGCAGGCCCTTGCGGTGACGGACGCCGCGGTAGCAGCCGTTTTCGATGAGACGCTTGATGTTCATCGAGGTCTCACGTCTCAAATCGCCCTCAACCTTAACGTTGTGGTCGATGTACTCTCTGAGCTTATTGACGTCGCTCTCGGTCATGTCGGGATCGACGCCCGTTGCAGCAAGGATGTCCGACGCGGTCTTGCGACCGATCCCAAAGATATAGGTCAATCCGATTTCGATGCGCTTGTCTCTGGGAAGGTCTACGCCAGCAATACGTGCCATATCGTTCCTTTACCTCCAATAAAATTTCAAATGTGTTTATTTCCATCCTGCCGGAATGCAGGGCAAGCCCTGCACAGCCGCCCGGCGGGAGTTTTATTTGTGGCTTAGCCCTGTTTCTGCTTATGCTTGGGGTTTTCGCAGATGATCATGACACGGCCCTTGCGCTTGATGACTTTGCACTTTTCGCAAATGGGTTTCACAGACGGTCTGACTTTCATGGTCGTTCTCCTTTCGGTTGGTGTCAATTCTTGCCGCGCCACGTGATGCGGCCGCGGGTCAGATCATACGGGGACAGCTCAACGGTGACCTTATCCCCCGGGAGGATGCGAATGAAGTTCATACGCAGTTTTCCCGAAATCGTTGCAAGTATCGTATGCCCGTTTTGGAGCTTCACTTCGAACATTGCGTTCGGATGCGCTTCCGAAACGACGCCTTCGACTTCAATGACGTCCTGCTTAGACAAGCTATCCCTCCTACTGCTCTGGCTTTGCATTGTACCCGAGGGCGAACAGGCTCTTGCGGAGCTCCGCGTCAAGCACGTTCTTTCCCCCGGTCAGCTTTTCCGCAACGGTTTCCGCCGTTTCGGCTTCCACCCGCAGATGCTTCAGCTTCTTCCTCTTCGGCGCGGCAAGCTTTCTTGTCTCGCCGTCCGCAAGATACACATGGTTGTCGTCCGCTATGCCGACGATGAGAAACGCGCGTCCCCGGTCTCGACCGGCTTTCGAAATCACGACTCGACCGATGCTCTCGTTCGTCATGCCTCGGGCGCCTCCTCATGCAGCGTCAGCAGCACCGGATCACCGTCCGTGATCGCAATGCTGTTCTCGTAGTGTGCGGAAGGCTTCCCGTCCGCGGCCACGACCGTCCAGCCGTCGGACAGCACGGTCTTTGCGCCGCGCGGCACCACACGCGGCGGACGCATCTGGACTTCGCCCGACCTTGAAATCCGCACGAACTCGGAGCCATGGGGATCGAACGCGACCGTCCGGCACGCGCCTTCCGCAAACGTCACGCGAACGGCCGCCGCCTGAGCCGATTCGTTGACAAGGAAATAGTCGGCCGCCCCATCGTCCAGGATCCGCTTCGTGACGCGGATCGCCTCGCGCCCCGCCCCTTCCACGCGGCAGGTGCGCGGCGCACGGTCAAGCTGGTCCGGCCGCAGGACAAGGCCGCCCCTCTCCTTGAACGCCTTCAGCTGCGACCGCGCCGCTTCGCTCAGCCGCGCACATGTCGGCAGCACGAGCGCACGGTAGGGCAAGCGCCCTTCCTCGATGAGGTCGTCATCGACGAAGTCGAAATCGACCTGCCGCGTTTCAAGTCCGTGCGCCACCTCCGTCTGGGCATCCGCCGCGCGGCGGCCCTCGTCGTCTTCCGTGAACGAACTGGCCCAAACGGCCTTCACGTCGTAGTAGACGCCGACCTGCACGTCGGGACGTCCCTGCGACAGGCGCTCACAGGACGCCGTCACGTAGTCCATGAACGGCTTCACGTAGTTCCACTTCGGATCGCACGCCCCCCAATGCGGATCGCCGAGCGACATGAAGTTCCCGGCCGTGGAGGAACTCGCGAACGCAAAGACGAACTGGTTGATGCCGCGCACCATCTGGAAGTCGACGACATACTTCATGACGTCTGGAGACAGCGTTTCGCCGTAGATCGCGAAGCTTTCGGACAGGACGCGCTTCGCGCCAATCTGGTGCGCCGCCGACGAGGCGTAGCGCGGATAGGGCGAATAGGCGGCGTCCGGATGGATCTGCCGCCAGATCGCGTCCACGCCGGGGATGTCCATCGCGCGCAATGCCCGCAGCGCATGTCCATGCCCGTGCGTGACCGTGCGCAGCAGGCCGTCGTCACCGTCCAGGTGCCCGCCGGACTGCAGGCGGTTGGCGCGGCACCAGTCGCGCACCGGCAGGAGATAGCGTTCCACGAACAGCCGGCTCAGCACGTCCCAGTAGTCGATGCGGACGCCCTTCGTCTTCTCGTCCGACGGGCCGCGCGCCAGCATCTGCGGCAGATGCGGCGAAATGTCATAGCCTTTGCGCCGCCGGAACTCGGCCTCGAAGTCGCTTGTCCACGCATAGCGGTAGCCGCACGGCATCTGCGGCTCGTCCGTAAATGCCCACGGCACGGACGTTCCGAAGTGCCGCCCGACGGCGCCCTTCAGCCGCTCGTGCGTGAGCGCAAGGAACCGCCCGGTAACGCCCGGCTCGATGACGGACGGATACCCCGCTCCCTCCGCCGGGTCGTGCCGTTCGACCACGACGGACGGCTTGCCGTCAACCAGCTGCATCCACCGCCGGGCGAACCTGTCCGGGTCGCTCGCGAGGACCTGCCCGCACGCGCCGCCCGACGGCCAGCCGCCCTCGTCGTAGAGCCAGCATTTCATGCCGAGGCGCGCGGCATGATCCGTGACAGCCGAATAGACCTTGAGATAGCCGTCCGTCAGGTAGTCGGGCGACATGTCGCAGGGAAAGCGATTCGGCCGCCAGCCTTTCGGGAATGGATGGATGCACAGCGACCGCGCCCCCTGACGGTAGAACGCATCGACCTGAGCATTCAGCGCGGCAGCATCCAGCTTCGAGTTCCACCACCAGAACAGGGCCGGTGCAAACGACGAATCGGCGGCCTGTGCCCCGACCGCAATCGCAACCGCCGCGACCGGCAAAATCCTCCGCATCCAGATTGGCATCGCATCGTCTCCCGTTTACCGAATCACAAGGGCAAGCCCCGTGTCCTTGAAGCGGACAAAGTCCGAAGCGCCCAGCAAGCTGCGCGTCAGGCGGATCTCGTCCACGACGCCGGCGACGGACGCGAGCCCGCACCCGCCTCCCGCGACGACATGAGCCCCATCGACCAAAAGTCCCGTCAGTTCGGTCGCATCAAAGCCGCCGGCGCGCGCGTAGTCGACAAAGACGTCGAACGTCCGTGCCAGCAGGTCTACGGCAACCGCCAGATGATGCGCACCGCCGACAAAGCCCTCCGACAAAATCGTCTTCGAGGCAAGTGCCCCGTCGCTCGTGGCGACATCCAGCACCAGCGCACCTTCCGTCGCTACCTTCAGCCGCCAGCTCGTGTCGCCGGACGCGGACTCCACGCCCACGACGGTCGCCGCCATCGGCGGCTGCTCGGCCTTGACGATGGTCTCCAGCGTGTAGACGCGGCCCGGTTCGCACAGCGGTGCGCCGACGTCGCTCCGCAGCCAAGCCCCGTCACCCATCACGCCTGTGCTATTGCGTCCATCGGCCTCGCCCGAGACAAGGCGCGTATGCCCGACGGGCGACGCCGCATACGTCAGCGTGCCGTCGCCCACGGCTGCGCCTGTGTAGCCGCGCGCATTCGCATGGGAGTAGAGGCCGTCCTCGCGAATCGGCGTTTCGGTCGCGGACACCGAATCGACCGCCGCGCCTCTCTTCCCTTCCAGACGCCAGCTCCAACCTGTCTTCCGCTCGAGCACACCGTCGGCGGAATCCGAGGCATACAGGAATTCACGCGGCTCCAGCGCCGCCGCCGTGACGCGCAGGCACGAGAACGTCGCCCGTACGCCGCCCTCGCCAAAGCGCAGCTCGCCCGGCGCCAGCGCGGCGTCGCGCCGCACGGCGATCTCTTCCGACGCCAGCGCATAGTCGCAGTAGAGCCGCATCTTGTCGCCCGTGCAGACAATCGCGAGGTGATGCCATTTGCCGTCGGCAAGGCTGTCGATGTCCGGGTAGGCGACGGACGTCCGCGCGGCCGGATTCCACGTGCCGCCCGTCTTGCTCGTGTTCGACAGCTCGATCACGTTCGCGGACGTGACGTTCAGCGCGAACTTCGAGTTGGTCGCGTCGCCGTCCTTGTAGAGGATGTCATACAGGATCTGCTTCCCTTCGGTCCGCGCGAACTTGACGAACCACTCGCACGTCCACGTTGACACGGCGGCAAGGTCTTTCGCCAGTTTCTGGGTCTCGAAATAGGCGTTGGCGAGGCCGCTGTCCGTCGTCGGAGAGAGCTTCGTCGCATCGTTCATGAACAGCGCGGACGTGAGTTCCCGGCACGGCTTGTCGGCGTTGACGGACGCATAGACGTATCTCGCGGGCACGTCGTTCGTCGCGACGAACGCCTGTCCCGTCTGCCCGGCGGCGGCCGTCGCCACGAGCGCCAGCTTGTCGCCGGCAGACTGATACGCGCTCGCGACCGTGTTGCTGTAGCCGTTCTCGATGCGCACGGCCGTCTCGCCCGCCGTCCAGACCGTGCCCGCCGGCTGGTCGTCCAGCGGATAGAAGGCGATGCGGTCTGCGGTGTCGCGCACGGCGGCGTCCGATGCGCGCATGAACCCGTCCGCCGTCAGGGCCGTCTCCGTCAGGCGAATGGCGCAGATCGATCCGCCGCCGATGTTGCCGCGGATGCGGAATTCCGTGCCGGGCGTGCAGTTCGGCGTCCGTTTGACGTGGCACGCCCCAGTCCCCGTCTTGTAGTCGACGAAGAGCCGAATCGTGCCGTGCTGGCTTTCGTCCGGCTGCGAATAGACGAGCGCGACATGGTGCCACGCGCCGTCGCGAAGGGACTTGCCCACATCGACCGACGAACGGTTCGTCGACCCGCTGTAGCCGTCGAAATCCGAATAGAGGTAGGCTTCGGAATCCTTCGCCGCATTCGGCCACTGCAGCTTGATGTTCGCAGCGTCCTTCGTTTCCTGGTAGGCGACATCAACAGTTACGATATGGGACTGCTGCTCGACAAGCTCGGTTTTGAAGTGCGTACAGGCCACCACTGCGCCCAACCGCTGATGAACCGCTACGGCGTGCAAGGCATGGTGCGCGCATCATTCGCCGCCTACAACACCCTCGACGAAGTGCACCGCTTCGTAGAAGCCGTCCGCCGCGTCTCCACCATGTTCTAAAACCAGATATCAGAAGTTAGAGGTTAGAAATTAGAGGTTAGAAATTAGAGGTTAGAGATTGGGCAGAAACCAGCCCCCTCACACAAATCCCAAACCCTTAACCATACAAAATTCGGAGTACTCTGAGCACTCAGAGTACTCCGAATATCTTTATTACTGAATATTTAAATCTCGAAACCAAATTTTCACTCTAACGTAGAAAAAAAATGATACGACAAATGTCCCGATAAAAATATCACAACTCACTGATATACAAAACAAAATCTATACAACATTCAAAAATGTCCCGATAATGATACGATAAAAATGATACGATAAAACGCCCACAGAACCATCCGTGAGTTTCCCACCAGGCGTGCAAAAACCGTGAGATCCGTGGGATCTGTGGGAACCCCAAAAACCACAAACCGTGGCTTCCGTGCGGCCAAGGGGGTTAATCGTTCATGATTCTACGGAGTTCGGCGTTGGTGAGCAGGAAAGTTGCCTCTTCGGGGGGGTTAGCACTACTATATATATATTGTATGTTGAAACCTCGTTTCACAGCCTCTTTTAGCAATGGGTCGTCCTCGATATCGTCGTCGGTGAACAAATCTTTCGCGGTCAAATTAGCGACATTGCTTCGCACCTCACTCATACTCAATCCCGACTCCGTAATATCCACGTAGCAGTTCAGCGTGCGACCTTCCTTGGCAAACTGCACAATCCTCATACCGCCACCAGCGTCCATCGGCAATTTGTTTTGCGCCAGTTTCAGTTGAGCGTCAAACAAGTCATCGCCTCGGAGCGGAGCTTTTTGAGCAGCCTCCAATTCCTGAGGAGTCAGCATAGCCACCTGCCTGGATCCATCTGTGCACTCATACACAAATTTCACACCCATACTTGCGGCAAGAAGTTCGCGCGTGAAGTCCTTATCAAATTCCGCCACCATATTTCGGAGCAGCGTTTTTGAGGTCTCAGGGTCGCCAAGGTTGATGCAAATGTTTCTAAACGCCTCTTGGTCCACCTCATAGGTATATACCACCAAGTCGCCATCCATCTCCACACTCGTCATCGTGATGCCATCGGCAATCTTCTCTGGGCAATCATCATTGACATCAGCCACCTCAATGGCCAATTTACCTTTCTGAAAAATGCAACTGCCCAGCAGCAAAACCACCGCCAGCAAGCAGAATGATAACAATTTCGCCTTCATAATGTATCTGTTTTATGAGTTAAAATTCGGGACGGAAGCCAGATTTGGCCTTCTTGAACTGATTGTATTTCTCTTTGTTGAAGCGAAACATGATGCGGCTACGCTCACGGCGCTCTGCCGATGCATCAGCAGGTTCCACTATGCCCAAAGTCACCATCTTGCGATGGAAATTTCGGCGGTCGAGTTCGTGCTCGGCATCGTTGTCTAAAATGGTGTCGTAGAGTTGCTTGAGTTGCGACATAGTGAACTGCTCCGGCATCAATTCAAAGCCAATAGGCTTGTAATGAATACGGCAACGAAGTTCCTCCAACGCATCGTCGAGGATTTGCTGGTGGTCGAAAGCAAGTTCGGGCAAGTCGTTGATGTCAAACCATTGCGCATTGGCAGCATCGTCACCACCCACCACTTCACACTTCTTCACCAGCGCCAAGTGAGCCACAGTGATAACGCGTTCGCGTGGGTCGCGGCTCAACTCCGAATACACCTTGAATTGCTCCACCGAATCCACGTCCACGCCAGTCTCCTCGCGCAGTTCACGCAAGGCGCAAGCCTCCACATTTTCGTCGGCAGGCCGTCCGTCGTAATTCTCCGAACGAAGAAAGCCACCAGGCAATGCCCAGCAGCCCTTGTACGGTTCGCCACCACGCTCAATGAGCAGCACTTGGAGCGCCATACGCTTGTTTTTCTTCTTTGATTCACGGTCCTCTGGAGCCACATCGTAGCCAAACGCCACACAGTCGGTGGTCACGGCTGGGTGGGGGTACTGATAAGAGTATTGATACTTGTTTCCTGTCATTGATTTAATCTTTTCAATGCAAAGATAATGTTTTTCATGATATTAGTGCGTGTTTTTTACATAAAATTCAAGGAAAGGTTTTTCACGGTATCGATAGAAGTGTTTTCCACAATATAGCGGTTGAAATTAAGATTGGTGTCGAAGCAGAAGATGCTCATAAACTAAGCTGTTTCGGCATCTTCGGCTGCGGTTTTTCGAATGGTGTTTAATCGTTGCCCCCATCAATGGTTTGAATATTCATAATTGTATTGTCTTTACTGTTTTTGCTATTTGCGTTATTTTTACACAGCAAAATTACATACACTTTTTGAATTGACAAAATTTTCTTGCGTTATTTTTACGCAGATATAAATATTTAACATTCTTTTACAGAAAAACGGGGCAGATAATCGCTAACTTTGTAATAACTACTAACTACACATTATTTATATAATATGAAAAGATTCCTCATGATTGCTTTCGCCCTGATGTGCGTATTTGGCGTGCAGGCTAAAGGGCTGAAAGGGAAAACTATCTACCTCAACCCCGGCCACGGTGGCTACACATCTGGCGACCGTCCAACTGCCACCATCAACCACGAGCAAATGGACACACTCAGTTTCTACGAAACTCGCTCCAACCTATGGAAAGCGCTCGAAGCCGCACGACACTTGCGCCGCGACGGTGCACGCGTGATTATGAGCCGCACTCGCTCTGGCTATGTCACACAGTCGCAAATGGACGAAGGCATACTCAACGAAAATCAGGAGAGCCACGCTCTGCCATCGGAAGACAAGGTGGACAAACGCTACAACCAAGTGGAAACCACCGACGACGGCACCGGGCAACAGCAAATCGTGGGGCTCGAACGCATCGCGTGCCAAGTGGACTCGATCAAGCCCGACTATTTCCTTTCAATGCACAGCAACGCCCACAAAAACGGCTCCACCGTCAACTATCTGCTGATGCTTCACCGTGGCGAAACTGGCAAGCCATATTTTGAAAACAGCGATTCGATGGCACGCGTGATGTGGCCTTACGTTTTCGACAATCCCCTATCGGTGTGGAGCCACTACTCTGCCGACAAGCCTGCCGTGGTGGGCGACATCAGTTGGATGGGCGGAACACCTCCAGGCACTCCCAACCGCATTGGCGTGAACGGCTACTATGCCGTGCTGAAATTCCGTGCGCCCGGTTTCCTCGTGGAAGGCTCGTTCCACACCTACGACCCCGAACGCCAACGCCTGCTCAACCGCGACTACTGCCGCCTCGAAGGCTTGCGCTACTACCGTGGCATTCGCTCCTACTTCGGGGGCAAGCCTGAAAAGGTGGGCTACCTCGCCGGCTCAGTGAAATCAGCCACCGAAAAGATGGAACACCCTCTCTACACCTACCGTGAAGGCAGTATCGACCAGTGGAAACCCATCAACTACTGCATGGTTTACCTCTACGACTCACGAGGCGTGAACATCAAAGCATACCACACCGACCAAGAGTGGAACGGCATCTTCGCATTCTTCGACCTCAAGCCCGGCAAATACACCCTCCGCTACCGCGCCTACGGCTACGAAGAACTGACCGAAGAAGTGGAAGTAGTGGCCGACAAAACCACCTACCTCCTCCCCCGCCTCACAAAAAAATAACCCATCTCCCCATACACCCCCCAATACCCCCGATTGTTCCCACATTCGGGGGTATTTCACACCCGCCCATCACCTTTTTTACCTTATAATCTGCTGAAAACGCATCACAAACACCCCATTTCAGCAACTTATAACCTTATAATCTGCTGAAAACGCACCACAAACGCCTCATTTCAGCAACTTATAACCTTATAATCTGCTGAAAGCACATCACAAACACCCATTTTCAGCAACTTATAACCCTATAATCTGCTGAAAGCACATCACAAACACCCATTTTCAGCAACTTATAACCTTATAATCTGCTGAAAACACACAACAAACACCCATTTTCAGCAACTTATAACCCTATAATCTGCTGAAAACGCGATTAAGCGTAGCACTCTCACAGGTAGGGACGTGATAATTCACGTCCGCCGATAATTCCACAACACTATGATTAACAACCGTTTATTATATTCCCTCCGATTTAATTTTGGTGAGGGCGGTGTGTGGGATTGGGGTGGTGGTGTGGAGAGGTTTGGGGGCGGGGATGCTGCCGTGGAATCTGATTGTGCGGTCTATTTTTGAGAGGTCGATAGCGAATAGCGTGTATTCGCTTGCGAGGGGCTGGCGGAGCGTGTGCTGTGGCTGATGGTTTGCAAATTCTTGTATTTCCTCCATTGTGGCATCGCCCCTTATGATGCTGACGGGCGCAGGTATTCCATGCTTTTCGACACTCGCCTCAAGTTCCAACGGCACGAGGCAATACACGGTGCTGTATCTGAGTTTTAACTCAAATGTTACATCATCGGGGGCTGCTGGCGCAAAGCGCATTTCCACCCATCGCCGCTGTTGGCTGTCGTCCATGCAAACCATGTCGGTCGGTGAGGCGATGCGAAACCCCTGCCCCTCCATTTCGTGCTCAATAATGGCTGCATTGTCGTCGGTCATCGCCACAAGAATTGCGGCGCACAATCCATGTTCGCCCTCCAAGATTGCGAAGTGCTCCTTCGGAATGAGATATGTGCTGGTTATCGCTTGCTTCACTTCCCGAATCTGCTGTGTGCAGTCCGAATTCACGACTTTTCTTATTGTAGAGAGCCTGTTGCGGTGGTTCTTCGTCATTGTGTAAGGGTGATACCTGTGCCACGCCTCATCGAGCAGCGCCATTGCCATTTCGCCAAGGTTGAAAATTCCACGGCTGTGCACAGTTCCATTTCGTGTTTCTCCTACGGTCATCCCTTTGCCTTTTGTCAAATCCTTATCCATACCTTCGTTGATTGTTTGTTTTCATGTAACCAATTACCGCCAATAAAATTACAAAATCTTTTCACAAAACCGTGCAAATGGGGGCAAAAAAAATCCCTCACAAGGCTGGATGGGGTGAAATGCCTTGCGAGGGAGAGATTTAGGGTGTAAACCCCAATCGGCACTAATTTAGGGTTAGAGAGATGTTAGTTGAAACTCGTATTAATGTGTGTTATGACAAACGTTTTTTGAAATAGATGTAGTAGCCTGTGAGAGGGAGTGTGGCACCAACCACACACACGATGAATGTGAGAATTTTGGTGACTATTCCGCCCCAACTGCCCACATGTATGGCATGGAACAGGCGCATCATTTCGCCTCGTGGCAGCAGATGCAGACCGAACGCCACTCCTGTGAGGGCAAGCACCACCAACCACAACACCACCCAATATCCAAGCGAGGTGTGCAAGTCGAACCACAACTTGCGCCGCCCTTTGCCGGTGGCGATAGTGAATCGCTGCCGCCATTGCTGTCGGTTTTTGGGCCACACTATCCACACGCCGCTCAGCAGTATGACGATGAAGAATATCGTAACGTAGGTCACGATATATTTGCCCACTTTGCCAGCAAACAGCGATTTGTGCAACCGTGCCGTGTAGGTGAAGAAGTCGGGCTTGTCGGTCATTCCCGCCTTTTTCATTTTAGCCACCTTCTTCTGATATGCCGCAATGCTGTCGGCGCTCACATCGGCTGACTGCTTTTGGTGCTGCTGAGCGTGAGGTATCACCTTGGGCATTCCGAGCGCGCTGCGAATCTCGTCTTTAAACACGAGCGTGGCACCCGACAGGCATATCACCGTGATGAGTATGCCCAATGGTATTGACAGCCATAAATGAATGCGAAATATCCATTTTCTGCTCATGCGCCTTAGCCTTTGAAGTTGAGTTTCAGCCCTACGACGAACATTCTGCCAGGAGAATAGAGCGCATGGCGAATGTTATCGTGGTCGATGCGGTCGTCCTTCTTATTGAAAATATTTTCCACACCCACGCTTGGCATCACATTGAGCCACTTCGACACATTGAAAGTGTGGGTGGTGTTGATGCCCCAAACGCCATATCCTGGAGCGTCCTCATAGTTGGGATAGAGTGTTTTGCTCTGCAAGCGTCCGTTCAAATTCACATTCAAGGTGTAGCGATTCCATGTTTGGTTGTAGTTGAACGCCAAGGTGCCAGTGTGGCGCACTGAGCGTTCGAGGTCTTTCCACTCGTCGCCTGTCTTAGTGCGTGCATAGGTATATACGTAGCTACCCATCACCGAGAAGCCATCAAACACATTCACGCTGGCGTTTACCTGAAGCCCCTTCACCGAGCCCTTGTCGCTGTTCACATAGAGGCTATACGACTTCAGCTTGGCGGCTTGTGCCTCGGTCATTTCAGGAAATTCCTGACGCAGTTCTGCACGAGTGGCATCGTCAACAGTGTGCTTTTCCTTGATAATCATATCGTTGATAAAGTTCATGTATCCCATCACCGAGATAGAGAACACACGGTTGCTGTATTCGGCGTTGAGCGACACATAATTGCTCTTTTCAGCATTCAGATTCTTGTTGCCGAAAGTGATAACCGGTCTGCCAGCCATCAACTTAAAGTAGTGGTAATACAGTTCGTCGAGACCAGGAGCACGGAAGCCCTGTGAATAAGCCGCACGGAAGCGGAAATTGCCTGGCGAATACATCAACGCCACTTTAGGGGTGAAGTTGTTGCCAAATGCCTCGTGGCGAGTGTAGCGCACACCCACGGTGGCGGAGAGGTTTTGGAGCAACTTCATATCGTGCTGCGCATATCCAGCCCAAGTGTAGGCGTTGTTGTCCACGTCGCCAGCGGTAGCCACAAGGTAATCTTTGCGCCAGTCGGCACCAATCATGGTGGTGGCTCCATCATAGAAGTTAAACACGCCCTTCAGTTCGCCTTCATAATACTTCTGACCCTTGCTCTTCACATAGTCGCCCAACTGATAACTGCCCGATGCCACATCGTAGATGTTGCCATAATCGTAGGAGTCTTTGATGAAGTCAAACTGCAAAGAGTGGCGCGAGAATTTATACTTTGCTCCGGCTTCCCATCGCCAGCCCTCGCTGCGAATGTCGTAAGCCGAGCCGCCCTCCTTGCCATCCACAGGCTCAGGGCGATTGGTGCGCTTCCACGAGTAAGCCCCACCGGCATAGAGCGAGAGCTTGTTGCGGAAATCGTAGGTGAAGCGCTGGTTCACCACATTTGAAGTGTAGCCTACGAATAACGGATCGATGGTTTCGAGCGTTTCGCCCGTTTTTGAGTCGGTGGTCAAGTTGGTATTCTGATAGCTGTCGGCTGCGTCGTGGCTAAACGAGGTGTAGGAGCCAAAGCCCTTGGTGAAAATATCCACATTTGCCGACTGCGACCATTGCCCCTTGCCCGACACGCGCGAATTTGAAGTGACCGAAATCAGCTGGTCGGTGGGCTGGTCGGTGATGATATTGATCACGCCACCAATGGCATCAGAGCCATACAGCGACGAAGCTGCGCCGTCAAGCACCTCAATGCGCTTGATTTTGCCCATATTGATGCGGTTCAAATCCACATTGCCCGAAATGTCGCCAATCAGTTTTTTCCCGTTCACAAGTATGAGCACATACTTGTTGCCCAGTCCGTTGAGACGAAGATACGAACCCATGGTGTTGGGTGCGAACGACACCTGCGGCATCAGGCGCGACATGGCGTCCTGAAAGTCGGTCAAGCCAGTCTCTTTGAGCATATTTTTCGAAATCACGTGTACGGGGGTGGTGGTAGATTTAAGCAACTGACGGTGCCCATTACCAGTAACCACTACGGGGTTAAGTTCAAACACGCGGTTGAGCGTGTCGCTATACTGCGAGCCAGCTGGCTGGACAGGCGTATCACCGGCGGCATAAGCCCCCTGTGCCGACATAAGCACACAGGCCGATGCCATAAAAATCCATTTGTTCTTCATCATTTTGTGCTATTTAGGAGTTGATTTATATTATTCAATATGAGTTGCTGAATCTCTGGCATCTCGCCAAGACCTTCGCTGATATGGCGCACACGATAGCCTGCCTTTCTCAAGGCCTCGCCCCATACGCCTTTAATATCTTCCTCGTTGTGGTTGCCAGCGATAAACAGCAGCGGCACCACTACCACATTCTTGCGACTATCCTTCGCCAACTGCGCCATCACATTGTCGAGCGTTGGAAAACTCTCAATAGTGCCAACGTGCCAGTTGGGTCTGCCCTCGAATTTAGCGAGGCAATCGAGTTGCGAATAGATGGCATTCGCTGGGCTGTCGCTGCCATGACCCACAATCACCACCTGCTCATCACTCTTGGCATTGATGTGGGCGGCGATTTGGTCGAGCATATTGCGGCAATCGTCCACCGAGTAGAGCAGCGGACGAGCCACCACTATTTTCTTGAACTTGCTTTTGCGAGCGTTCACTTCGTTTTTCACGATGTCGTTCATCACGCCATCGAGCAGCATGGTGGTCTGCACCACGGCGTTTTGGCAGCCATCGGCTATCAACTTGTCAAGACCCTCGCCAATGGTCAGTTTCTTGATTCCTCGTTTTCCCAACGACTTAATGACCGACCCTGCGGCATACGCCTCAACCACCTCGCAATCAGCGAATCGAGCCATCGCCATACTGTCGATCGCATCAATAGTGACCTTGCGGCTTGCATCATTTCTGGTGCCGTAATGCACCAGCAGTACACCCGCCTTTTCGGCAGGGGCACTCTGCCCCATCGCCACCTCGGCGCACATCAGCACCGACAACAAACATAACGCTATTCTGAACATCATTTCTTATTACCTTAAAATCATTTAAATTTCTCGGCACAAAATTACTCCGAACAGCCACCCCTCCGCAATACTTAAAAATAATGAAAATCACCCCATCCATTCCCCCAAAATAATTACCCCACCCACAAAACTACCCTAAACAGGAAATGTGCTAATTTGAACAATTTGTTCAGAAAATTAAGCGGATTTTCTTCTTTCCGCATGAAAAGCATTAACTTTGTGTAGATAAATATAAATACATGTGCCTTTTGGCCAAAGGACCAATCAAAACAAAGTTATCATGTACTCCAAATTAGAAGACATAAGAACCAGCCTCTGGGGTAAATTCAATTTACACTTTAAGGCGAATGATGATGTGAATATCATTGTTGGCATCAATGGTAGCGGAAAAACCACGTTGCTAAATGAAATCCACAAAATCGCTCTTGACAACATTGATGATAAGAACCTTGTGGTTTTTGTTCCTTCCATCGACAACATAGCCATGCGCGACAAGCGAAAGGTTACCAATGCGTTGACTCAAGATTTGGAGTTTTACATGTTCGACATGAAGACCGGTCCTTCCATGATGTATCACCGCATGTCGATGATTGACGCCTCTCCTGAAAAGCAAGCAGAGATGAAGGCAAGCATCGGCAATTTCTGCGCCATTGTCAACAAGCTGTTCAGCGACACAGGCAAGCGCATTGAGATCGAAGGCAATAAATTTAATATCGTTGCTGGCAACCAGCTTTTGCCTATCAACGCACTTTCGTCTGGTGAAAAACAGATTCTCCTGATTCTTCTGCGAGTATTCTTATTGGATGGAAAGAGTGGCTATGTGTTGATTGATGAGCCAGAAAACTCCCTCGACATCAGTTGGCAGTTTGAATTAATCAATATCCTTGTAAAACTCAACCCGAATGCACAGTATTTCATCACCACTCATTCTCCAAGCATCTTTGGCAAAGGTTGGGGCGACAAGATTATCTATATGGAGGACATCACAACACCTGTCAACACAAAGTCATGAACAGAATAGAAGAGCAAGCACAATATTTCAAAAATCTTCTTTTGCGTGACAGGAGTATTAAAGCCGTTGTCCATTTGGAAGATGCAGAAGATGAGCGTTTTTGGAATTATCAACTTCAAACCGCCTCTCCAGCTAACTACCTCTTTCTGCCCTACTCAAAAAACAGCAAAGGAGCGGATTCAAGAGGTTGCGAGCAATGCCTGCGCTACAAGCCATACTTGACAAAGCAGTTCTTTATCTGCATAGATAGCGACCTGCGTCAGCTCAGAGGCGAGGAAGAACTAAATGCCGACAACTATATAGCTCAAACCTACACATATTCATGGGAAAACCATTTATGTGAAGCGAATCATCTTCAACATAGATTCTCGGCGTTAGTTCCAAAATGCGCCTTTGACTTCGAGGTGTTTTTGACAAATCTCTCAACTGTAGTGTATAAACCACTATTATACCTTATTCACTACAGCAAAAATTCAATGTTAAACCAGCAATGGAACATCTCAAAATTTAATGCCTGTCTGCCGTTGCAACCCAAACACAAGGATCTCTCTAATAATGCTCAAGGCTACATTGATAAAGTTGAGAAATTATTCGAACAGGCACTACAAGACCTTGAACAACCAGATGCGCTGACAAACGAGTTTCTCAATGAATCAAACGCCTATCTCCACATTCAAGGGCACCAACTTTACAAACTCGTTGTTCATATAGGTACCATACTTTGTCGAGGCACAGGAATTGCATTTAAATCCGATATTTTGGATACAGTTCTACATGCAGAAGGATACGAAGAAATCAACCATTTGCAATCCGACCTTGTGCAAATAACAACAGGAGCATAAAATGATACAAAAATAAAAAATCGCCACACCATCAGAGGGACGGTTCTTCTGATGGTGTGTTTCCAATGTGTCGATACATTGGTGTTTGCATCGAAACATGCCAAAGGCGAAAGCACTGAAAAATTATAAAATAGTGAATGAAGTGAATATTTTCTGGAGGTTTGTAGCCGTTGGAAACGGCTGATTATGGTTAACTCCATGCAAGCGAATGAAGCTCCGCAGGAGCGAATGAGCGCAGCTTGG
>OIXU01000327.1_pt1 | contig 16819 bp, 15 predicted proteins | sample 1587921 | NCBI WGS metagenome assembly OIXU01 (sample SAMN03283238) | human gut metagenome | biome: human-associated habitat; material: feces | host: Homo sapiens | place: Peru | collected 2012
TCCAAGCTGCGCTCATTCGCTCCTACGGAGCTTCATTCGCTTGCATGGAGTTAACCATAATCAGCCGTTTCCAACGGTTAATCAAGAATTGATTTGGTCTGTTTCTTCGTTTTTTCTTTGGCTGTTGATGGTCAAAATGTCTGATTTTTAATTCTATTATTACTCATTGTGTGAAAATTTGGTAAATAATTATTACCTTTGCAATTGGTGTTTTAGTACCCAACTGTTACAAAATTAATTTGTCATCATTAAGAAAACTATGTTTAAGCGTCACAAAATAGGGTTATTAATGGGCTTGGTGTGCTTGCTTTTAGCATCTTCCTGCAAGGAGGAGCCGCTGAATGCGGAGTGCGACATCGAGCAGGTGATTCTTCACACGAATCACGTAGATGAGGTGTTTTTCAATAAGACCGATTCTGCCAAATCCATTCTCTATACCGACAACGAGGTGGTGTTTAACGTGCGCCGTAACGCGCCGCTCGACGGCATCACGCTCGAATTTAAAATCACCGAAGGTGCCACCATTCAGCGCATCACCGAGGGCGACGACTTTCAGGCTGATGTGCCTGTGAGTTATCGTGTGACCTCGCAAGACTGCAACTGGCACCGCGACTACAAAATCACCATTTCGCCAGAGCCTGTGCATGTGGTGAAGAGCGTAATCAAGTATGATTTCGAGAATTTTGAATTAGATCCACAAACTAAAAAATACTACATCTGGCACAACGAGCGCCTTGATGGCACTTTCGGCAACGAATGGGCTACGGGCAATCCGGGCTACAAGATGAGCAAGTCGTCGGCACTTCCCGACCAGTATCCTACCGTGCCCATCGACGGCATGGACGGAAAGGCGCTGAAACTCACCACTTGCGACACCGGTCCATTTGGCGCAATGGCAAACATGCGCTTGGCGGCTGGCAACTTCTTCTTGGGCGAGTTCGACGTGTCGCAAGCCTTGGGCAACGCCATGGCGGCTACTCGCTTCGGTGTGCCGTTCGCCCTTGAGCCGGTGAAATTGTCGGGCTACTATCAGTATCAGCCGGGCAAGAAATTCCAGGACAAGAGTGGTAAAGAGGTGGTAGGCCGTGTGGACGAAGGTTCAATCTACGCTGTGATGTATCGCAACCACGATGCCCAGGGCAACCCTGTGCGCTTGCGTGGCGACAATGTGCTCACCAGTCCGCTGATTGTGGCGCTTGCGAAAGTGAAATCGCTCCCAGCCACCAGCCAATGGACACCATTTGAAGTGGAATTTGAGTATTATGAGGAAATCGACAAGGCGTTGCTCGCCAACAAGGGTTACAACCTTGCAGTGGTGTTCTCCAGCAGCGAGGAAGGTGCTTCGTTCCAAGGTGCCATCGGCAGCTGCCTCCTTGTGGATAAGGTTCGTTTAACTTGTCAAACTGAAGAATAATGAAAAAAACGATATTAATTGCCGCTGTGGCTTTGCTCACTGCCGTAGGCGCTCAGGCGCAGAGTTTTTTCCACAAAGGAGTGCTCTCCGATGTGAAGTATGGCGCACGCTTAGGCTACAATCTGGGTGGCTCCGCTCCGCTCAATATGCCGGCAAGTATTCGCAAATTGAACAAATTTCCGCTCACGCCAAACATTGCCTTTGGCATCAACGCCGAAAAGCCGCTTGATGGCGATTTCGGATTGATGGTGGGTGTGCGTTTTGAAAATAAAGGTATGTCGGTAGATGCTTCGGTGAAGAACTACAAGATGGAGATGGTGAAAGGTGGAGAGCGCCTCGGCGGCGTGTTCACTGGCAAGGTGGTGACCAAAACCACACAATGGATGTTCACCTTCCCTGTGCAAGCCACTTTCCACTACAAGAAGGTGACCTTCAAGGCAGGTCCCTACGTGTCGTATCTCACAGGCCGTGAGTTTTACGGCTGGGCTTACGACGGCTATATCCGCGTCGACGACCCTACAGGCCCGAAGGTGATGCTCGGCTCCACTCCTGATGAGCGTGGCGACTACGATTTCACCCCCGACATGCGCCGCTGGCAAGTGGGCTTTGATGTGGGTGTGGACTGGGCGTTCGGCCGCCGATTTGGTGCGTATGCCGACCTCTCGTGTGGATTCCATGGTATTCACCGTAGCGGTTTCAAAATCATTGAACAAACGCTCGTGCCTATCTATGGCTCCATAGGTGTGACTTATGCGTTCTATTAATTTCGGATAAAAAATATTTACACGCTAATTTATAATTAAAAAGAAAAACATGAGAAAGTTATCAACATTGTTTTGTGCAGTGCTCATGACCCTTTCGGCAATGGCAACCGACTACAAGGGCAATCTCACCGTTTCGATTAACGGAGAGGGTAGCACTCAACCTGCCACTATCTCTATTGTGGAGAATGCAGGTAAGTATAATTTGAGTATTCTTAACTTCATGCTCGGTGAAGGAGAATCTGTTCTCCCAGTGGGCAACATCGTAATTGAAAATGTGACTGGTGCAGTTGCTGGCAATCTCACCACCCTTTATGTGAATAAAAACATCACCATTCAGAAAGGCAACGCCGCTGGTATTGCCGACGATGCTTGGCTGGGCCCAATGTTGGGCGAAGTGCCTGTGAAAATGTCGTCGTCGTTCAACACCAATGGTTTCCTTGGCGTGAATATCGACATCAATATGGTGACTCTCGGTCAGGTGATCAATGTCTCTTTCGAGAATGTGGGCAACCACTTCCAAATGCCTAACAGCGACTTTGAAACTTGGAGCGACAAGAACAAAGCTCCACGCCACTGGCACGGTTTTGAAAGTGTGAAAGGTGGATTATCAGGTGGTGCAAAAGACAAAAACAAGCTGCAATCTTCTTCGTTGAAACGTCCTGGCTCGCTTGGCACTACAAGTGCAGTGGTCACAAGCTCAAAAGTGCTCGGTGTACTTGCTAACGGTACCATGACCAATGGCATTTTGAATGCTGGCGCGTTGTCGGCTACTGATCCTGGTAACCACAGCGAAACTGACCTTTCAAGCACCAGCAAAGATGCAAACGGCGATCCATTCTCCACTCCAATCAATGCTAAGCCCGATGCAGTGAAATTCTGGTTGCGCTTTAATCAGGCTGACCCTTCTGCCACTGCAGATTATCCTTATGCATCGTTCAATGCAGTGATTACCAATGGCACTTACTATCAAGACCCAGAAGATAAAACATATAAAAATAAGGTAGCTGTGGCTGCTCCTAAGTCTTCGGATATGACAGTGGGTGACTGGCGTGAGGTGACATGCAACTTCGACTATGCAAAGTATGCCAGCAACAAAGTTGATGCTAAAGCCATTTTGGTGACCTTCTCTACCAATGCCACTCCTGGTAAGGGAAGCATAAAGGAGGAAGGTAAATATGTTAAAAAAACTGTGGCTGCCGACTCTGTGTATATCGACGACCTCGAACTCGTGTATGCCGCTGGCATCAAATCAATTTCTTTCAAGGGTCAAGCCCTCGATTTGACTACTATACAAACCACAGGCATCGAACTCGCTGCCGATGAGGCTGTTTCGGCTGCCGATTTTGAAGTGGTGAAGGAAGGCGAAGACGCTAAGGTGACCAAACTCGTTGAGGCTACCGCAGATGGCTATGTGGCTGTGATTACCGCCGTTTCTGCCGACTTGAAAACTCAAGTGGCTTATGAAATCAATATCAAAAAGCCTGCCGCTCCAGTGCTCAAGGGCGATATCAACGGCGATGGTGTGCTTGATGTGGCTGATGCTTCTGCTCTTATCGATATGGTGCTCAATTCGGGAACTTGCACCGAAGTTGCCGATGTCAACGGCGATGGTGCGCTTGATGTGGCTGATGTGACCGAACTCATCACTTTGATTTTAGGATAAACAATAATAAATGGAAATAGTTATGAAAAAGATTTTAGCATTTTTTGTGGCTGCTGCATGTGCAGTGTCGGCCATGGCTACTAATTACGAAGGCGAACTCATCGTTGCAATCAACGGCGACACTACTGCGATGGGAACCAACATCACAGTGGATAAGACTGGCGCAGGTTATGACTTGAGCATCAAGAACTTCAAACTCGTGTCTGGTGAAAATGTGATGCCTGTTGGCAACATTGAATTGAAAGGCTGCGAAGGTACCGACGCTTACGGTATCACCACCATCAAGTTCAACAAGAACGTGACTATCTCTGCTGGCGACGACCCAACTGTGGAGTCTACCGGTTGGATGGGCCCATTGTTGGGCGAAGTGCCCATTGCGATGACCGCTAAACTCAACGACACCGTGCTCAGCGTGAACATCGACATCTACATGAAAATGCTTGAACAATCGATCAATGTAGGATTCGTGGGCAATGCTCCAGCTCCTGCTAAGGGCGACATCAACGAAGATGGCTTGCTGAACGTGGGCGACGTTTCTGCCCTCATCAACATGCTTCTCAAGTAAAAAAAGTCGCAAATTTCAGAAAGAAAATCATCGATTCACCTCTCCGATTGAGGTTTATCAATAATTGATTCGCTACACCCCGATAATCACTTTATGGTTGATTATCGGGGTTTTTCATTTTTCCCCTTCCCTCTCTGTCACAGCTTAGGAAAAGTAAATGATATACAAGTTGTCCCTGTGATTATTTAGTAATGATTGAAAAAATCCCGTAGGGATTTAATGTGTGTAGGCAGGTATGCAGCGAAGGTTATGCGAAATGAGCGAAGCGAAATGGAGCATAACCGAAGCGAAATGCCTGCAAATATCGCATAACAAATACGCATCCCAGCGGGATGCGATTTCGCATTCAATGGGCAATTTGATGTTGTCGCATTCCGCTGGAATGCATAATACTGACATTTCTATTGCAGGCATTTCGAAAAGATTCCATTTCGCTTCGCTCCATTACATCTTTTCTGCATACCTGCCTACACACATCAAATTCCTAACGGAATTTCATCGCATCTTCTTCGGGACAACTTGTATATCATTTCTTAGGAAAAACGCTATTTATATGATGGATTTCTATGCTATTTTGAAAAAAATCTAATTTGGGTTACTTTGGATGACTACAAATTGTGATTTTTAACCATAATTTTGTAACTTTGTATCGTTTTTTGAAATATGTGAAAAAAAAGAAAACATTTTAAACGGTGTTTAAAACATATACATTTGGTTAATCCTAAGTATAACATATAGAATTATTATGGATAAGATTATCAGCAAACTTTTGGAAATTAAATGGTTAGCGTCAATTAAAGCAAATACAGCACCACGATGGATGGTATTGTTTGTCGACCTTATCATCATCTCCTGCAGTTATCTTCTTTTGGCTACCAGTGAGGCGTTTATTCCTGGTCACTCTATTAGCTCACTCGTTTTCCTCCGCAACTGGGGTATAGTGCTTGCAGTGTATTTGCTGATGATTTTTATCACCAAAAGCTACACTTCCGTTATTCGTCTGTCGGTTTTTGAAGACCTTTACCGCGAATTTTTGGTGGTGGCAGGTAGCACGATTTTACTTTTAATCATCAATGCCGTGTTGCCGGTTTGCTCTTACGAAGACTTGGCTCGCTCTTGGAATATCGTTATTATTGGTGCCATTTCATTCTCGTTCCTTGTGATGGAGCGATTGCTTATCAAGCACGCCTATACAGTGCTTAGGCAGTATGACTCTTCCGAACGCAAGCGTGTGTTGGTGCTTGGCACTTCGATCGAATCGATTATTCTGGCAAACGCTTTGAAAATTGAGATTGGCGGTGAATACTACCCAATTGGCTTGTTGGCTGAAAAAGGAACGAATCCACCTGCTCAAATCAGCGGTTTCAAGGTGTTCCCCTACGATGAAAATACGCTGGTCAACACTTTCGTGGAAAACAGCATTCACGCTCTTATTTTCAACCACGACAAGGTGAAACTTGTGGGTCGTGAATATGCCGATTTCTTTATCAACAACAACTTGCGCATTCTCTCTCTCAACCACGTTGAGGAATTTTCTGGCGACGAGAATGGCGATGATAAGGGCGCAAATATCTCCACCCACGTTAAGAACGTGCAGATTGAAGACCTCTTGGGTCGCGACCCAATCGTGCTCGACAATTCGCTCGTGCGCTCCAATATCCGTGGCTCGGTGGTGATGATTACCGGCGCCTGTGGCTCGATTGGTAGCGAAATCGTTCGTCAGGTGGCAACTTACAAGGCTAAGAAAATCATCTTGGTCGACCAAGCCGAAACCCCAATGCACGACATGGCACTCGAAATGAAGGAGAAATTCCCCGAAGCCGACATCGTGCTCTTTATGGGCGATGTTCAGAACCGCGACCGTATGGAGCGTGCATTCGCAGAATACCGTCCACGATTCGTGTTCCACGCTGCGGCATACAAGCATGTGCCTATGATGGAACTCAACCCATCTGAAGCAGTGCTCACCAATGTGATGGGTACGAAAAACATTGCCGACCTCGCACTCAAATACGATGTGTATAAGTTTGTGATGATTTCTACCGACAAGGCTGTGAACCCAACCAATGTGATGGGCTGCACCAAGCGTCTGGCAGAGGCTTACACTCAATCACTTTTCTTCGATGCAAAGCGCAAGGGTAAGAAAACCCAATTCATCACCACTCGCTTTGGCAATGTGCTCGGCAGCAACGGCTCTGTGATTCCTATTTTCCGCCGACAGATTGCAGAGGGTGGACCGGTCACCATCACTCACCGCGACATCATTCGCTACTTCATGACCATTCCAGAGGCTTGTAGCCTTGTGCTTGAGGCTGGCTGTATGGGTAATGGTGGTGAAATCTATGTGTTCGACATGGGAAAACCAGTGAAGATTTACGATTTGGCTACCCGTATGATTTCGCTCGCAGGTCTGCGCCCAGGTGTGGATATCGAAATCAAGGAAATCGGTCTTCGTCCGGGCGAAAAACTCTACGAGGAACTGCTCAACGATAAGGAGAAAACACTCGACTCCACCGAAAACGATAAAATCATGGTGGCGAAAGTGCGCACCTACGACTTCAACACCGTGTGCGACAATATCTCCAACATCATTTCCTTTGCCGAACATGGAAATGTACACGACATGATTAAGAATATGAAGATGTTCATTCCAGAATACCACAGCAATCATTCTGAATTTGAACAAATCGATAAGGAAATTGAGGCTGAGCACAGCAAGGGCGTGAACAACAAGCCTGCGCAAGAATCCGAGATTTTCTATTAATTACGATACTTATTTTACTACTACTTTAATAAGCAAGCATCACCAATATGTGGATAGTACTGGCTATAGTCTCGTCTATTAGCCTCGGCTTTTACGACATAGTTAAAAAATTGGCGCTTGAGGGCAACAACGTGTTCCACGTGTTGTTCCTCAACACCTTTTTTTGCACGCTGTTCATGTCGCCAGTGCTGATCTACACCCTTGGTGATATGGACGGCAACTTCGTCCACCCCATGAGCCACTTCTATCTTTTCGTGAAGGCGGTGATTGTGACCGCTTCGTGGCTGCTGGGCTATTTCTCCATCAAAAACTTGCCGCTCACCATTCAAGCCTCCATCAATGCCGTTCGCCCCATTCTGGTGCTTGTGGGTGCGCTCATCATCTTCGGCGAGTGCCCCAGCCCGCTCCAGTGGATTGGTATAGTGTTGGGCTTTGTGTCGCTGGTGTGGGTAGGCTTCATTGGGCATAAGGAGGGCATCTCGTTCACGCAAAACAAGTGGCTTTGGGCTGGCATGGCAAGCGTGTTGCTGTGGGCTGCGAGTGGGCTTTACGATAAGTTCCTGATGCTGCATTTTAAGCCCCTGAATGTGGAGGCTTGGTATTCGTTCTATCAGTTGGTGATTATGTCGGTGGTGATGGCACTGTTGAGGTTCCACAAAAAGCGCTTCGACAAATTCCAGTGGCGCTGGTCAATCCTCTTCATCTCCATCTTCATTTGTGTGGCCGACTTGACATTCTTCATGTGCCTCTCAGAGCCGGGCTCAATGGTGTCGATAGCCTCGATGATACGCCGATGCAGTGCCCTCGTGGCGTTCATCTATGCCGTGGTCGTGCTCCGCGAAGGCGACCTCAAACTCAAAATCATCGACCAGTGCATCCTTATCGCCGGCGTCCTCTGCATGGTAATCGGCAGCCTCTAATCCCCCTCTGCTCTCCCCCCTCAGTTCTCCCACCCCAGTTCCCCCTCAGTTCTCCCACGAAAACAAAAACATAAAAAACATCCTTTTGGCGATGCCAGTGCTTCGCACCTGTCGTTATCGCTGTGGCATTTCAGATTTCAAGCCGAGGCTTGAATCTGCCACGCCACAACGCTAACGTCGCCCTCTTACGAGGTCGATGGCATCGCCAAAAGGACAAAAACCACTCGCCGTTTCACGGCGAAAAACCCAGCCATTCCACCCAACCATTCAACCAGCCATTCCACCCTGCCATTCCACATTCACATCTTCCTTATAATTGCGAAATATAATAGACCTTAGATTTTGATAAGAATGGATTTATTCATACATTTGCTTTGCAAACTGATTTGAACTAAAAACCAACCAATTACCAAAGCATGTACTTTAAAATTCAGAAATTAGCAGATTTCAATCCCGATTTGGCAGTGAAATTAAAGAACTATTGTTATGACATAACTGGGTGTTGCCAAATCGTTCACAATGATATGGGACCGTTTCTCAACGAATACATGTATCAAGATGCGCTGGAAATTGCGTTTCAAGAGAAGAATATTCTTGCCGTGCGTGAATTTTATTTCTCTGTAGAGTTTCATGGCCAGCGCATCAACCACAAGCACCATGTGGATTTTTTTGTAAAAGATAATATGATAATTGAATGTAAGGCTGTTGCCGCTCTTGGACCAGAGCATCGTCAACAGTTGTGGAACTACATGCGCCTTACGAAAGTTCAAATCGGTATTCTTTACAATTTTGCTCCTATAAAAGACCAAAGCGAGCGTTATTATTTGGATTTTGAACAAAATGTGATGTACGTGTTTTAACCCAAATCGGTCATTAGGCTGTGTAGGTTTTTTTAGATTATTACTTTCGATTTTTATAAAGGAGGCAGGCAGGGTTTTTCGCCGTAAGGCGAGTGGTTTTTGTCCTTGGAGGAATGTGGTTAGCCCTCGGTAGAGGGTGGTGAAGATATTGTGTGATTGGCGGCATGGAAACTCGTTTCCAATGACGCAAAGCGCACAATATCATCGCCAGATGCGAAGCATCCCACATTCCTCCAAGGATGTTTTTTATGTTTTTGTTTTCGTGGGAGAACAGAGAGGGAACTTTCGTGGGAGAACAGAAAGAAGTCCGTGAGCCTTGGGTGCTGGGATTTGGGGGATTCGGGGGAAATCGTTATCTTTGCAATATCAATAATATGATTTAATTATGGCATCAATTTTGAAATCGGGCTTGCCTGTGGCGCTCTGCAGCGACCACGCCGGTTGGGCAACCAAGCAAGCAGTTATTGCGTATTTAGAGAAAGAAGGTATTCCTTACAAGGACTTTGGCACCTACAACGAGGAAAGTTGCGACTACCCCGACTTCGCACACCTTGCAGCCGTGGCTGTGGAGAGTGGCGAGTGCTACCCAGGCATTGCCGTGTGTGGTAGCGGCGAGGGCATCAACATGACCCTCAACAAGCACCAGGGCATTCGCTCTGCGCTTTGCTGGATTCCTGAGGTGGCTTCACTTTCGCGTCAGCACAACGATGCTAATTTCATCGCCATGCCCGGCCGTTTCGTGACCAACGACGAAGCCTTGGCAATGGTGAAAGTGTTCCTCAACACCGATTTTGAAGGCGGCCGCCACCAGCGTCGTATCGACAAAATCCCCCTGAAATAATTCCAAATAGGTAGGGACGTGATATTTCACGTCCGCCCAATGTGTTGATTTATAACGATTTGATGCGGACGCGAATTATCGCATCCCTACCGATGATATTTTAAAATTCGATGGTGATATCCACCTTTTCCATGTCGCATTTGAATGGAGGGGTGAGTTTACTGATGGTGATTTCTCCGCCTGTGATGGTGGGGAAATTCTTTTTTACGGCTTGCGTGATGCGGTAAGCCACATTTTCGAGCAGCAGCGACGGCTGCGCCATTTCAGCCTCCACCGTGGCGTAGAGGTCGGCGTAGTTCACCGTGCCGTCGAGGTCGTCGTCGGTCATCGCCTTCTCCATGGGGCAATACACCTTCAGCGTCACCTCAAAGTGGTTGCCCACCACTCTCTCCTGTTCGCCCACGCCGTGGTAGGCGAAAAATTTCATCTTATGTAGTGTGATAGCGTTCATTTCTCCTGTTCTTTGTTTTCAATCCAAACGTATGCGCCCAGGTCGGTAGCCGTGCCGTTGGTGAAGCGGTCGTTGCCGTAGCGGTCGTAACGTGCGCTTTCGGGGCAAAGGCTGATGTCGCCGCGCGCTATTGCGGGGCTCTCGTTCATCAATCGGTAGTCGAAGATGTATTTCTCGCGGTTCACATAATATTTCGGGTCGGCTTCCCACACGCAGTTGAAGAAGTGGTCGTCGTCGTTGCCGCTCGACTTAAACAGCGTGTTGTAAATCCAAATGTTGGTGCCGCTCATGTCGCCCAAGTTCACATCGTAGCCCAAACCGTAACTGATGCTGTTCATGATTTTGCAGTCGAGAGGCATCAGCGAATTTTTTTCATCGTTTTGGAAGAATGCGATGTTCGGTCCTTCAATCGCCGCAAACAGATAGTAGTTGGCAAAGGTGCACTGTGTGGCGCGGATTTTACCGCCCATGAACGCCACCACGCCATCGGGGGCGTCGCTAAACTCGGTGCCTTCCGCCTCCACCCAGGCGTTGATGGTGAGCATACAGTATGATTCGGAGTTGTGCACCACGCTGTTGAGCAAGTGCAGCGATTGCCTTTCGGGATTGTTGCTTGCCACCTGTATGCCGTATTGCGTGCTGTGAAGGTCCACGTATTGCAACTCATTGTCGTGGCTGCCGGCGAAAATCAGCAAGCCGCCCCATTGTCCCGACATGATGTCGAAACTGATGTCGCCCACCACATGGTCGAGACGGTCGCCACGCATCACTATCTGCTTGTCTTTCGTGCCGATAGCCTTCAGCGTGCCATACACATCCAGAAGCGCCTTGTCGTGGAAGAGTAGGGTGGTGCCGGGGTCGATGGTCAGCGTCACGTTGGGGTTCACCACCAGTGAGTCGTAGATGACGTATGGCGTTTCGTTGGTCAGGTGGGTGTCTTCTGTAAGCGTCACGGCTTTAAGGGTGCGCACATCTTGCCCCCAGGCGTTGAGCGCCACGCTTTGCGTCACACCGTTGGTCACGAAGTCGATGCGGTCGTTGATTTCCTCCGGCTCGTTTTTACTCAACTTATCCACATATCCCTCCACAAATACGTAGATGCTGTCGCCGCCGCGAATCTCAATATCGCGAAACACGCTGCCCTTCGTGCCGTCCACGTTGAGATAGAAGTGTGCCTTGCTGATGCCAGCCACCTGTATGTTGGAGATGTTGATTTGCTTCTTGCTCCTGTTGTAGATCACAAACTGCTTAGTGGCAGTGCCTTTCGTGGTCATCACCGTGTCGAATTTCACCGTATCCACCGAGAAAGTGAGCAAATCAGACGGGTCGGTAGTGAACGAGTCGTCGATGCAACTGCCCAAGCCCAAAGCGCAAACTATGGCCATGGCTATGATATGTAGTATCTTTTTCATTCTAATATTGATAATAATGCCTTATTAATAAAGAACGTGAAGCAGGAATAATTATTACATTCTGTGATAAAAAATGTGAACAACTTTTTTGTCAATCCATCTAAAAGATATATCTTTGTGTAAAATAAATAGGAGAATGATAGTAAACATTTTTAATCTTAAACTTAAACATGTATGAAAAGAAAAATTTTTGCGATTTTAGCATTTTTGCTTTGTGTGACAAGTGTGCATGCTGCTGTGGGTCAGGCTGTGATAGATGGCGTGAATTATGTGCTTAGTTCCGATGGCGAAGTCAACACTGCTACAGTGGTGGCGGGAGACAAGAAATACGCGGGCCACGTGGCGATACCAAGCACTGTCACTTATGCAGGCATACAGTATAAAGTGACTGCTGTCGATAACGAGGCTTTCAATCAGTGTGACGGTTTACAGTCGATAACTTTTGGCGATAATGTGACCACTATTGGCGATAAGGCATTCTTGGGCTGCAATCAATTAACGGAATTGGTTTTGCCGCAAGGCCTCACTTCAATTGGAACTTATGCCTTCTGCTTTTGTTTTGGATTGAAAACTATCGACATACCCAACTCTGTGACTAACTTAGGAGGGTGCTGCTTTGCCCAATGCACTAATGCCACTTCACTGAAGATAGGGAGCGGTGTTAACACTATTCCTTCAAACGCATTTGAACGTTGCTACAGTTTGACCAACGTGGTGATACCAAAAAATGTGAACTTGATAAAAAATTACGCTTTTCTGGACTGTAGCAAGTTGACTTCTGTCACAATCCTATCAGATGCTATATCTATTAATGGATCAGACGTGTTTCGTGGCTGTTCAGTTCTCGATTCGCTGGTATTTGGTGAAAGTGTAAACACTATCCGGAGCAGTTCGTTTAATCTTGGCAATCGAACTAATGTGATAAGCCTCGCCATGTTTCCGCCTGTGTGTGAAGGCGACACCTCGCCATTTGCAGGCGTAAGCCCTTACTGTGTGCTTTATGTGCCAAAAGGCAGTGCCGCCGACTATCGCATGGCGAAAGGTTGGGCAGGGCAGTTTCGCGCTGTTCGCGAGATGACAGACTCCGACCATTCTGCCAATTGTGATGTGAACGGCGATGGGGTAGTGGATATCGCAGATGCCACAGCAGTCATCGAATGCATATTAGGCAAGTAACTACCCCTCTTACTTACCCAAAGGCTCCGTTACAGGTCCGTTTTGGGTCTGAAAAAAACACCTATTTAATCCATTAAAAATCCATTAACCGATTTTTATTATTTATTTTAATCGTTGAAAATCGGGTTTTAATGGATTAAATAGGTGTAAAAAATCGCATTGAATTAGGTGTTTCTCACACCCAGTGTCCAGTAGATTACCAACAGACAAAGCCATCGTCTTAACTTCTTTAACTTCTTAACTCCTTAACTTCTAATCTAATTTCTTGATAGAATATTCTCCTGCTTGTGGGTAAATTTCATTTTTTTTTGTATATTTGTAGTGTAATATGCCTATTTGTGCGCTAACAGATTGGGCGTATGGTTTAATGAAGACAATAAACATTTAAAACTTAAAGAGTTAAATGAAATCTGATAGCTTAATTATTATTCCAACCTACAACGAAAAGGAGAATATAAGCAACATTATCCACGTGGTTACCAATATGCCAGAGCATCAATTCGATGTCTTGGTAATCGATGATAATAGCCCCGATGGCACCGCCGCTATCGTGGAGGGCATTATCGCCGAAATGCCTGGCCGTGTGCACTTGGTGAAGCGTGCCGGCAAACTCGGACTGGGCACTGCCTACATCGCTGGCTTCAAGTGGGCACTTGAGCACGATTACCAATACATCATTGAAATGGACGCCGACTTCTCGCACCGCCCCGAAGATTTGATTCCGCTGCAGCGCGCGTGCGCCGAAGAGGGTGCCGATGTGGCTGTGGGCTCGCGCTATGTGAATGGCGTGAATGTGGTGAACTGGCCTATGGGACGTGTGCTGATGAGTTACTTCGCGTCGAAGTATGTGCGCATCGTCACCGGCATGAAGGTGCACGACACCACCGCAGGATTTGTGTGCTACCGTCGCGAGGTGCTTGAGGCGATGGACTTGGATATGGTGGAATTTAAGGGCTATGCTTTCCAAATCGAGATGAAGTTTACTGCTTACTGCATGGGCTTCAACGTGAAGGAAGTGTCGATCATATTCGTGAACCGTGTGTTGGGTACCAGCAAGATGAGTGGTGGTATCTTCAGCGAGGCTCTGTTTGGCGTGGTGAAGCTGAAATGGAGTTCATGGTTCAATAAGAAGAAATTCACCCGTCGTGTAAAATGAGCAACCTTTATTCTGTAAACCTTGAGGCTGTGTCGGGGGAATATAACCCGTAACCGACACCATAACCGTAGGGACATGCTTATAAGCCGCCGATACATCGTACCGCTGTTTTTTGACATCGCAACGTGCCAAAGGCGTGCCTCTGCATGAACACGAAATCAATTTTTCCGGCACATCCTCATTAATTATTCCTTACCAACTATGAAAAAGATTGTTTACAATGGCACCGTTATTAATGAGGGTCGCCGCTATTTAGGCTATGTAGTGATTAGCGATTCGCTCATCGCAGAGGTGGGTGAAGGTCGTCCGTCGAACTGTCTGTTAGACGAATGTGACGAGAAATTAGATGTGCAAGAGGCATTGATTCTGCCTGGTGCCATCGACGCGCATGTGCATTTCCGTGACCCCGGCATGACACACAAGGCCGACATCGCAAGCGAGAGCCGTGCCGCAGCCGCAGGGGGCGTTACTTCCGTGATGGATATGCCCAACTGCAAGCCAGCCACCGTCACCATCGCCGACCTTGAGGCGAAATACGCGAAGGCGGCTGAAAACAGCGTGGTGAACTTTAGCGCTTACATTGGTGCCACCGATACCAATTTCGACGAACTTAAAAAAGTGGACTTCTCTAAGGTGTGCGGTATCAAGGCATTTCTCGGCACTTCCACCGGCGGAATGCTTTTGAGCGATGCCGACGCTAAACGCAGGGTGTTTAGCGAGTTTGGCACGATTATTGCTGTACATAGCGAGGACGAGAGCATCATCAACGCCAATCGCGAGGCTCTGCTGAAGAAGATGGGCGGCGATGATTTGCCTCTGGGCTATCACAGCAAGGTGCGCTCGGCTGAGGCGTGCTACGAGAGCACCCGCCGTGCCGTGGATTTGGCTCGTGAGTGTGGCACCCGACTGCATGTGCTCCACATTTCCACCGCCAAGGAATTGTCGCTGTTCGACAGCGCGCCGCTCGCCGTGAAGAAAGTCACTGCCGAGGCTTGCGTGGCTCATCTGCTCTTCACAGAGGCAGATGGCGCACGACTGGGCGCACGCATCAAGTGCAACCCATCGGTGAAAACGCCAGCCGACCGTGCTTCGCTCCGCAGGGCGCTGCGTGAGGGCGTGATCGACGTGATTTCCACCGACCATGCGCCCCACCTGCTCACAGAGAAGGAAGGCGGCTGCCTGAAAGCGGCTTCGGGAATGCCAATGGTGCAATTCTCGCTCGTGGCTATGCTGGAGTTGGCGCACCAAGGCATATTCACCCCCGAAATGGTGGTGGGCAAGATGTGCCATGCGCCCGCACTGCTCTACAGGGTGGACAAGCGAGGCTATTTGCGCCCCGGCTACAAGGCCGACATCGCCGTGGTGAAGGAAGTGCCTGAAGGACTCACCATAACCGATGCCGATGTGGTGTCGAAGTGTGGCTGGACTCCGCTCAACGGCTCCACCGTTCATCACCGGGTGGTGATGACGATGGTCAATGGCGAGGTGGCTTATGCCCACGGCAAGGTGAACGACTCCGTCCGTGGCGAACGCCTCACTTTTAATAATTAAATATAGATGTCAACTTCAGAAAAATTCGGTTCGGGTAGTGTGGCTGGGCTTTCTCAAGCCCAGGTGGAAGAAAGCCGTGCAAAGCACGGTAGCAACACGCTCACACCGCCCGAACGCACTCCGGCTTGGAAGCAATTCCTAACCACATTCAACGACCCACTGATCATCATCTTGCTTGTGGCATTGATGCTGTCGGTGGGTATTGCTCTTTATGAGTTGTTATTTATTCCGAGCAAGGGCTTTGAGGCGCTACTTGAGCCGCTTGGCATTTTCTTCGCCATCATTCTTGCCACGCTGGTGGGATTTCTGGTGGAGTATAATGCCAATAAAAAGTTTGACGTGCTCAACAAAATCAACGACGATGTGCCGGTGAAGGTGGTGCGTGGCATGACCTTGGCTGAGGCTCGCCGAAAGGGCACCATCATGCAAGTGCCACGCCGCGATGTGGTGGTGGGCGACATCGTGCTGGTGGAATCGGGCGAGAAAGTGCCTGCCGACGGCATTTTGCTTGAAAGCATGTCGCTGGGCGTGGACGAAAGTTCGTTCACTGGCGAATCGGTGATTTGCCACAAGTCGGTAGATACCGAAAATGCCAAAAGTTCGTCGGCTTATCCTGTCAACAAACTCTTGCGTGGCTCGAATGTGAAAGAGGGCTATGGCGTGATGCGTGTGGAGGCTGTGGGCGATGCCACGGAATACGGCAGCATCTACAAAGACGCAAAAATTGAGCACGATACCGAAACGCCGCTCATGCGCCAGTTCAACAAGTTGGGCAAACTCATTGCCCAACTTGTTGAACTGGCGCATGAGCGCCTGAAGTTTATCGCCATTTCGGCTTCTAACCTTGATGAATTTTTTATGGTGCGTGTAGCCGGTTTGTGGAGCAATTTTGACAGCGGCGTAGAAAAGCGCGATGCCTCCGGCATGTCGGTGCATGAGCAGTTGGTGGCTATTTCGCAGGCAGCGCATGAGCAGGTGCGCACTCAGACAAAATCGCTGATTGCGCTGATGGCAGAAATGGATGCGGTGAAGCTGCATTTCCGCCGCGTTAAGGATTTGAGTGAGCTGGGCAAGGACTGGCTGGAGGAATATTACCGCGAGGTAGTTTTCCCGGTATTGACGCCGATGGCTGTAGATGCTTCGCGTCCCTTCCCTTTTTTGGCCAATAAAACTCTGAACCTTGCTGTTGAGCTGATTAAGGCTGATGGCGAGCACAGCATGGGCCTGATTCAGGTGCCGAGCGTACTGGACCGCATTGTAGAGGTTGAGCCTGAGGGCAAGC
>OIXU01000329.1_pt1 | contig 16700 bp, 15 predicted proteins | sample 1587921 | NCBI WGS metagenome assembly OIXU01 (sample SAMN03283238) | human gut metagenome | biome: human-associated habitat; material: feces | host: Homo sapiens | place: Peru | collected 2012
TGAGGGAGTTCATCCGCTCTTTCACTGCCAGATCAATCACCGTACAAACGCCCTGAAAATTCTGCTTGATTTCCAGATTGGAGAAGCGAATCACTTTCAGTCCATATTGTTCCAGAATTGCAGTCCGCTCCTTATCCCGTTCCATACCTTGCTCTTTATAGTGCTGGGAACCGTCCAATTCTATGATCAGCTTTGCAGCATGGCAATAGAAGTCCGCAATAAAGTGGTCGATGACCTTTTGCCGCTGAAACCGCACGGGATAGCTGCGCAGAAAATCGTACCAGAGATGATTTTCCTGTTTGGTTGCGCCCTTGCGCAGTTCTTTTGCACGCAGGATCAGCTTGTCCTGATAAGGTAGAGACATAAAATCATCTCCTTGTTGTTGGGACGCCTGCTGAACAAACTCCCTCCGTCTGCTCACTTCGTTCGCATCCACCTCCCTCAAGGAGGGAGACTTTTCGGCACGCCACGTTAAAGGCTCCCTCTTTGAGGGGGCTGTCGCCGTAGGCGACTGGGGGAGTTACCCAAAATACTCCTGCATCAGTGCCTTTTTCATCAATTCCAGCTTTTCAAGGCTCTGCTGTACGGTCTGCTTCTGCTGATCTACTCGCTCCACAAAGGCGGCGAACTGATTTTGAAGGGAAAGTGGCGGAAGAGGAATTTCTAAATCACGACATTGTGCCAAACTAAGATTCAACTGTCGAATTCCCACGGCCTGCCTTAAAAACGGTTTTAAAACTTCTGGCTGCATAAGAGCAAACAACAAATATTTAGGATTCACTTTCTCTTTTGCCCGAAAAATTGCGATAGCCTGGTTTATATTCCATTCCGAAAATTCATCCGTGACAAGTGCAAATTTTCCAAGTGGCGGTCCTACAATATTCATCAGAACATCATTAGGATAAACTTTAGAGCGAGCTAATACACCGTTATGAATATTTTCGGGGACATATTGAGGAGCCGTATCAAAAAGCAACTTACCAGTGAAACTCAAATTATAAACCTTCAAATACGGGACTTTATCACTTGAATATTTCTCGCTAATAAGGTTATTGGGCGGTGTTGTACCCTTGGTTATAAAATCACACACTCTGCTAACTTTCACCTTTAGATAGATGTCATTCCCAAACATCTCCACAAACCGTGCCTTTACCAGCTCGTCCAGTTTGGCAAGCTGTTGCTTGCGAAGAGAAATTAACTGCTCTAGCTTCTTGAATTTTTCTGCAATTTCTTTTTGCTGATTTACTTCAGGTAACGGGATTTCAATATTTTCAACGATGGATTTAGAAATTTCTTTAAAAGTTGCGCCACGTCCCAATGAATTGAGATAGTCTGTTTTTGATTTCAAGAAAAAATAGAGGTATTCATTATAAATCGCATCTGAGCAAATAAGGTTCTTAAATCCTTGATTGCAACACATTTTACAACCGGCAATTGCGGTTTTGCCAATCGGTGCGCGAGACGATAAAATGACTGTTCCTGTCGGCAGATAAGACAATCCTGTTTTTTCTTTTCCCTCTTCAGTAATGTGCCGAACTGAATCCATAATGTAAAAAGTATCTTCGTTCAATTCAGCAGGTGTTATCCATTTGATGTTGCCATCCCAGTAGGACGTAACAGATGTTTTTGGTGTCGAACCGGATACAATAGTACAGACCTCTCCCAACTTCGCCATCACACCATCTCCTCCAACTCTGCCAGACCCTTGGTGATCTCCATTTCCAGCTCATGCAGGTCGGCAAGGATTTCCGTGGTCGAGGGATACTCCACCGGCACGTACTCCGTCTCTTTGTACTTATTGATAGATAAATCGTACCCGTTGGCGGCAATTTCTTCTTTGGGCACAAAGAAGCTCTGCTCGGTGCGCTTGCGGTCAGTTTCGGCGTCGAGGTTCTGGAACCGGGCGATGATGTCCGGGATGTCGTTCTCCTTCACCTCGGTGCGCTTGTCGTCCAGCGAGAAACCGTCGGCTTTCATATCGTAGAACCACACCTTATCGGTGCCGCCCGCGCCGGTCTTGGTAAACACCAACACCGCCGTAGACACGCCTGCGTAGGGCTTGAACACGCCGGAGGGCATGGAAATGACCGCCCGCAGCTGGTGGTTTTCAATCAGTTCTTTTCGGATGCTCTGGTGCGCCTTGCTGGAACCGAACAAAACGCCGTCCGGCACGATGCAGGCGCAGCGTCCGCCGGTTTTGAGCATCCGCAGGAAGAGCGCAAGGAACAGAAGCTCCGTCTTTTTGGTGTTGGTGACGGCTTTCAGGTCGTCGTTGATGCTCTCGGCATCCACAGTGCCCTTGAACGGCGGGTTCGCAAGGCAAACGGTATACTTGCTGCAAATGGAGTTTTGCTTCGACACGCTGTCCTTGTAGTCGATCTCCGGGTTCGTGATGGAGTGGAGCATCAGGTTCATGGCCGAAATGCGCAGCATGGTGCGGTCCATGTCAAAGCCGGTGAACATCGGGCCGGCAAAATGCTGCCACTGCTCCGGGGTCATGCTGTCCTCGTAGTGGGCGCGGAGGTACTGCGCACTGGACACCAGAAAGCCCGCCGTGCCGCAGGCGGGGTCGCAGATGAAGTCGTCCGGCGTGGGCTGCACCAGCTCCACTATCATGTCACGGATGTGCTTGGGCGTGCGGAACTGGCCGTTTTTTCCTGCAATTGCCAGCTTGCCCAGCATATACTCGTACAGGTCGCCCTGCATATCAAGGTCGGCAATGTCGTGGGTGTAAAGATCCTCCAGCCCGGTGATGATCTTTTGCAGCACCTGCGGCGTGGGGATCAGGAACATGGCATCGTCCATGTACCGCGCAAAGGCGGTGTTGCCCTCGTCCGGGCGGGTGGGGTCGTCTGCGATCTCCACCAGCTCGCCGTTTGCGTCAAAATCCGGCAGACGACCATACTTCATCTTTTTGATGGCAGGGAACACCCGCTGCTGCATGGTCAGGAAAATTTCGCGGGAATCTTTGTCCTTGAAGCGGCTCCACCGCATAGACTGTCCTGCCGCGCTGGCCGGGAAGATGTGCTCCATCTTTTCGCCCGCCATGTTCTCAAAATCTTCGGTGGCAAGCTCTTTCTCGTCCAGTGACCGGATGAACATGAGATAGGTCAGCTGTTCAATGACGGTCAGCGGATTGGTAATGCCACCTGCCCAGATGTCTGTCCAGATCTTGTCTACCTTATTTTTAATGGCTCCTGTTACCATGCGTTCCTCCTGAATGTTTGCCAATCGCAAACGCTTTGCATCTTGAATTTTTGGTGATAATATCACAATTTTATTATAGCAGTGTACGATTGCATTTTCAACGTAGAGTGTTTAGCGGAAGTGCTTTCTTGATCGCAAGGCAAAAAGTTAGTGGAACGTTAAAACAGCAATTTGCGATATGCAATTCAACGCTGTTGCTGTTACATGAAGAAGTTGAATTGCTATAAAACGGTAAAGTGGATTTTATCTGCTTTGCCGTTTTTTCTTCACATCTGGACTCCAACATGCCTTTGTGCTATTCAGCGATTCCATCGCGCAGCCTGCGCCGGGACGGTGCAGATTTGAACGGGTTTTGGATTTCCCAACAAGCATTTTGCAGAGCAAAGTTCGCGTTTGCGCAGCGGAGCGGAGCCATGAAAGCCCCAGTGGGGCTTTTAAGCGACGGAGCGGTCTTGCGCAGCAAGATGGAGGGGCTTTGCCCCGACAAGTTCCGCCACGATGCACAGAATGCAGACAATGCAAGGAAAAACACGGCTTTCCCGCCGGTGTGCAAAAAGTGTGCAGAGCCCCAGAAAAAGGAAAATCCCACGAGGAATCTTACGATTCTTCGTGGGATTTTGGTGCGCTCGAGGGAACTCGAATCCCTGGCCCTCTGATTAAAAGAATCCAAGGTGCATCATTCGTCAAATTCCAAAAGCTCGAAGAAACGTTATTTTTATCGTATCATCGCAAAATATGCCTTTGCACGCACCGCATTGTTTGCATACAGTGTAATGCTTTGCAACCGTTATCCAGCTATTCAGGTGTGCAAAAAGTGTGCAAAAATGTGCAGACGGGCAAAACAAAGCCCAATGGACAAATCAACCACCGGTTTTATGGCAGGGTTTAGGACATCCGAACAGACACCGTTTGATATAGAAATGAGGTTCACCATGAATAAACTGCTTTCCTGCCGCTTCAATATGGACACCAACCGGGTGGAAGCCCGGTTTGAAGACGACACCACCCTTGCCATCGACTGCATCGCCGTGGAGGACGAGTACGGCAACACCCCGGCACAGCGGGCAGAACTGGACTGGCTGCTCTACAACAAGCCCTTGGAGTATGCCCAGCTTGTGCTGGGTGGGGAGATTGAGCATTATCTCTCACTTGGTTGCGACCACGGCAGACTGGAAGAGCAATGACATAACAAACACAGCCCCGCTTTGGCGAAGGAGAAGCCAAAGCGGGGCTGTATTCAATGAAGGAGAAATGAAGGGAATATCAGGTTACAGATTCAGCTCAAACTGTTCCACCGTAACAGTTGCTTTGCCATCGGCAGCAAAGGTGATGCCATCGGCAGACTGAGGGGTGTAGATCCATGCGGTCATGGTCTGCTCGCCATCGTTGACAAAGACCTCCACGCTGTTTTTATCCAGCAGGATGCGGAGCTTGAGCGCACCGTTCTGGCTGCGCACCTTGCAGCTGCGGCGGTGTACGATGTCGGCACGGGAACCGGCATAGCTGCGATCCAGCGTCAGCTCGGAAGTGTAGGGATCGTAGGTCAGGCTGGTGTGATGGTCTGCATCGGCGGCCAGCTTCAGGGTGAAGGAGCGGTATTCGCCGGGCTGCACCGTGACGGTCAGGTCGGCCACACGGCCCTTGATGCCTTCCAGAGAAGTTTCGCTTTGCACCGTCACATTTTCGTGGAAGGTGCGCTTACCGTGGACGGCATCCAGCTCCCGCACGGGGGTCTGAATAATGCGCCCATCCTTGATGTGCAGTTCGCGCGGGCAGATGGTCTGCCCGAACCACTTGCAGCCCTTGGGCTTATCCTCGGTGTCCGACCAGGTCTGCAGCCATGCGGTCATGATCCGGCGGCCATCCGGGGCAAGGGTGGTCTGGGTGGCGTAGAAGTCGATGCCGCCATCCATCAGCTGCACATTTTCCTTGGTGAAGGTGTGGGTGGCTTCGTCGTAGCTGCCGATGAAGGCAATGACGTTGTGACCATTGTGGAACTCGCCCTTGGGCAGCATCTCCATGGGGCCGAGCATCAAGATCTGCTTGCCGTCCAGCGGGAAGAAGTCCGGGCACTCCCACATTTTGCCGTACTGATTGTTGCAGCGTTCCAGCACCGTGACAAAGTGCCAGTCGAAGCCGTCCTTGCTCTGGAACAGTGCCGCTGCGCCGCTGCCGTCCTCGGCCAGGCAGACGGTGACGGCGGAGTAGGTGCCGTCGGCCTCACGCCAGATCTTGGGGTCCCGGAAGTCGAACTTGCTGAAGCCTTCCGGCAGGTCTTTCTGGGTCAGCACCGGGTTGCAGGCAGGCTTTTCGTAGTTGAGACCGTCACCAATGGCAATGCTCTGGGTCTGGATGTCCCGCATCTCCCCATTGGGCTGCTTTTCTGCAATCACGCTGGTGTACATCAGCAGCTGCTTGCCGTCATCCATCTCGGTGGCAGAGCCGGAGAAGCAGCCGGGGCCGTTGTCCACCGGGGAATCCGGGGCAAGTGCACAGGGCAGATACTCCCAGTGCAGCAGGTCGGTGCTGACCGCGTGACCCCAGTGCATGGGCGCCCACCGCACATCGTAGGGGTTATACTGATAGAACTGGTGATACTTCCCTTTATAATAAGAGAAACCGTTGGGGTCGTTGAGCCAGCCCACATAGGGGGTCATGTGGTAAGCAGGGCGTTCCTCCGGGGAGATGGCTGCGCCGTGCTCGGCCTCGTAGGCACGGGCTTTTTGTAAAGTCAAATCGTTCATGGAATCCTCCAAAGGAAAGAATTCTTATGCGTAGTAAGCATCCAGATATTTCTGCATAATGCCCAGATAGTCGGACAGGCCGTAGTCTTCCAGCTTGCTCAGATATTCGTTCCACTCTGCATCCGTAGTGCCGTTCATGATCCAGTTTGCCTTCTGCGTATTCATGTAGGTCTGCAGATCTGCCTGCAGGTTAGAGACCTGCTCGGTGTCCTCGTTGCTCATAAAGACATTGGGATAGACATAATCGTTGTTCATATCCGGGGTGTAGATATCCTTGATCCAGTCCAGACGGTACTGTGCATCGTCCGGGCAGGTAACGTATACACCATAGTAATCATCCAGAACCGCCAGAGGCCCGCCGACACACTGCGCCTCACGGACTTCCACGGGAGAAGCATCGCCCAGAGGAGCGTGCTTCAGCATGGGCTCGCCCTTATCGTTGGTGGACAGTTCAAAAATGTTAAAGCCTTCCGCATCGCCGTAAGTACCCCAGTTGTTCTGCGGAGACTGGAGGGGTGCGTACATCTGATCCAGCCATGCACAAACCAGTGCAGGATTAGCCGCCTTTGCGGTGACAACGCATCTACCGCGGGCAAAGCCGCTGGTGAAAGAGCCGTTCTGCGGGGTGATATTGCGGGTATCGGCGGTCAGGGCAGGCAGCGGCTCCCAGTCGGTCAGGTTGTCAATGTTGGCAACATCCCAGCTGAAGCAGACACCATAGCGGCCAGCCTTGCCCTTGGAAACATAGGTGGACCACTCCTGCGTGAAGCACTCCGGGTCAATGAGCTTCTCGGCATACAGCTTGTGCAGCCAGTCCAGACCATCGCGGTAGCCCTGCTGGGTGGCGGCACAGATGACTTTCCGGTCGTTGGTAACGGCGATATGGCGATCCTTGTCAGCGTCGCCGTAGCCTTCGCCAAAGCCATTGATGAGGATGCTGGGGTCCTGATCGCCGTTGTTGACGATGCAGGACATGGGGATGATGTCGCCGTCAATGCCATACTCTGCCTTGATAGAAGCGGCGTTATCACGGAATGCCATCAGCACCTGCTCAAACTCGTCCACCGTGGTGGGCATCGACAGACCGAGGAAGTTCAGCCACTTGGTATTGATGAAGCTCATGTTGCCAATGGTCTGGATGGCGGTCTTTTCTGAGCCGAGCTGCTCGATCCAGGGCAGTGCCCAGATGTGGCCATCGCTGTCGGTGCACATGGTGCGGTACTCCGGGTACTGCTCAAAGACCTTCTGGAGATTAGGCATATTGTTGTCAATGTAGTCTTCCAGATTGAGGATGACACCCTGATCTGCGTAGCGCAGCAGATTGCTGTCGGTAAAATCAGCAGTAAAAACAAAATCCGTCAGGGTGTTGGGGTTGGACATATTCAGGGTGATCTTATCGCTCCACTGGTCGGACTGGATGGCGGTCCAGTCGATGTGCACATTGGTCTGCTCTTCCAGACGCTTGAAGATGGTGCGGTTGTTCGGCTCGGGTTCGCTGCCCACAGGGAAGCTGGTCATACCGGTAAAGGTGACCTTTTCGGACAGCGGAAATGTAACGGCACCGGTCACGTCCACAGCTGCGGCAGCAGAATTGCTGCTGCCGGCGGATTTGCCGCCGCCACAGGCAGACAGAGCAGCGGCAGAGCCCGCCAGAGCGCAGACCTTGAGGAAGTTGCGGCGAGAGATCAGCTTTTTCATGGTATTTTCTCCTTTTTCATGTTTCTTTTTTCGTGTAACAGATGAGCGTACCGGCTCATAAAATTCTGGAATATCCTCAGCCCTTAATGGAACCAGCCATGATGCCGGCATCAAAATACTTCTGGAAGAAGGGATACATCACCAGCAGCGGCAGACTGGAAATAATAATGGTTGCATATTTGAGCAGCTCTGCCATCTTCGCACGTTCGGCAGTGCTCTGGATATCTGCGATCATGCCGGATTCCGGCTGGCTCTGGATCAGGATGGAACGCAGCACCAGCTGCAGCGGCTGCTTCGATGCGCTGTTCAGGTAGATCATGGCGTCAAAGTAGCTGTTCCACATTGCCACGAACTGCCACAGAGCCAGAACTGCCACCACCGGCATACAGACGGGCAGCAGGATCTTGAAGAAGTAAAGCATCTCGCTGGCTCCATCCACATCCGCAGCTTCGCGCAGCTCACGCGGGATGCCTTGATAATAGGTACGGGCAATGATCATGTTCCACACGCTGAATGCTCCCGGCAGAATGACCGCCCACATGGAATCCAGCAGACCCAGATTGTTGATGAGCAGGTAGGTGGGGATCAGACCGCCGCTGAAAAACATCGTGATCACAAACAAGGTGTTGAAGATCGTTTTGCCTTTGAAGTCCGGCAGCGACATGGGATAAGCGGCAAGCATCGTCACGGCTACCGAGATGATGGTGAAGATGATCGAGTAAAGGATTGCGTTCCTGAAGCCGACCCAGATCTGCTTGTCCGAAACGACACGCTGGTAAGCATCCAGACTCCACTTGCTGAAATCAAAGGAGATGCCCTTGTTTTGCAGAGTGACCGGGTCCATAAAGGACGCGATGACGATGTAGATCATCGGAACGATGATCGCCAGCAGGAACAAGCCCAGAAGTGCGTAGCCGCAGTACAGGATGATCTTATCTTGTCTGGTGTAGAGGGCCATTTTTGATTTTTTCTGTTTTGCCATGGTAAACCCCTCCTTACAAGCCCTTGCCATCGTTCATTTTGGCAACGACCTTGTTCACTGCGATCAGCAGGATGACGTTGACAACGGTGTTGAACAGACCGACTGCCGTGGAAAAGCTGTAATCGCCGTCCAACAGGCCCTTTTTATAAACGTACGTTGCAATGATCTCGGCAGTGTTCAGGTTCAGGTCAGTTTGCAGGGCATAGGCTTTTTCAAAACCGATGCTCATGATGTTGCCTGCCTGCAGGATGAACTGAATAACGACCATATCCTTAATGGCGGGCCACTCCACTGTCATGATCTGCTGGATCAGGTTTGCGCCGTCGATCATAGCAGCTTCCTTCAGATCTTTGCTGGCGTTAGAAAGGGATGCGGTGTACATGATGGATGCCCAGCCGGCACCCTGCCAGATGCCGCTGATGATGTAGATGGGGCGGAACGCTTCCGGCAGCGTCATGAAGTTGATGCTGGTGTGAAGCAGGCCGTTCACCGGACCGGTGACACTCAGCAGCACCCGGACGATACCGCACAGCACGATGACCGAGATGAAGTTGGGCATATACAGCACCAGCTGCACCTTCTGCTTGATCTTCTTGCTCTCGATACGGTTGAGCAGGAATGCCAGCAGGATGGGGATCGGGAAGCCCCACAGCAGACCGTAGACGCTCAGCTTCAGGGTGTTGATCAGATAGCGCTGGAAGTCCGGCGAGGACATGAAGCGGGTAAAGTTTTTGAAGCCTACCCACTCGCTGCCCCAGATGCCCTTGAAGGGATTGTACTTCTGGAACGCGATCAGCACACCGCCCATGGGAGCGTACTTGAACACCAGCGTCAGCGCCACGGCAGGCAGCAGGAACAACAGGTAAAGCTGCCAATGCCGTTTGATGTAGACCCATGTGTTGTGCAGCTTGCGTTCTGCTGTCAGCACAGCCGTTTCCGGCGAGGCCGTCTTTGCTTTCATGAATCATTCTCCTCCTTTTTGATTTGCTTGCCGTTTGATTTGCGTTTTACATTTGCACCTTTGAATTTTACGTTTTTTACTTTGATTGTGCAAATGTAAAACTCTGTAATTCATTTATACCACTCATGCAAGCGAATGTCAACGATAATTCATGGTATATATCAAAAAATACTGTGGATTTGTACAGATGCACAAATTCAAAAGTGCGCAAATATGCAAAATGATGATTTGCGTTTTTGCATTTGACTAATTTGTGCATTTGCACTATACTGGAGTCGCAAAGAATAAGATCCGTCACCAGACTTTATCTATAAAAGAAAAAACATCCGCTCCTGTATTATAAAGAAAGAGAATGACTTATGGCAACCAAGGTCACCATTCAGGATATTGCAAACGAACTGCAGCTTTCCCGCAACACAGTTTCAAAGGCCATCAACAACACCGGTGTGCTGGCAGATGCCACACGGGAGAAGATCCTGCGCAAAGCCGCCGAAATGGGCTATAAGCAGTTTGCCTATCTGCCGCTGTTTCAGGAAGACGCTGCAAAAACAGCAGAGCCTTCCATTCTGCCGAGTGATAAACGGGAGATCGCCATGCTGACGACCCAGTTTCTGAGCAACTCTCACTTTTCCTCCATGATGCTGGATCGTTTCCAGTCGGAAATCGACCATCTGCACAGCGGCATGACCATTCATCGCATTTCTCCCATAGAGCTGAAAGAGAAAAAGCTTCCATCTTCTCTCAACATCCAGCACACAGCCGGCATCATCTGCTTTGAAGTATTCGACTATGACTACGCACAGATGCTGTGCGATCTGGATGTTCCGCTGCTGTTTGTAGACACCCCTGTGATGGATATGCGTCCTCCTCTTAAAGCTGACCGCCTTTATATGGAAAACCGCATTGAGATCCAGAATGCGGTGGCCCACATGGTCCAGCGCGGCAAAAAACGCATCAGCTTTGCGGGGGATAAAAACCACTGTCAGTCCTTCTTTGAGCGTTATATGGCTTATAAGGATGCCGTGGAGCACTTTGGTCTGACAGAAGGTCTGAGCACCTGTGCGATGCCATCTGGACAGCAGGACTATCCGGTATCCCTGTACGAAACCATGCGTCGGTTCAAAACGATGCCGGATGCCTTTGTCTGCGCCAATGACTTTGTTGCCATGGATCTGGTCAAGGCATTGAATGAGCTGGGGTATTCGGTTCCCGATGATATCTGGGTCTGCGGCTTCGATGACAGTCAGGAGGCTTCCTACTTTGCCCCCCGTCTGACTTCGATCCATATCCATGGACAGATCATGGGCTACACCGCTGCCAATCTGCTTATGACCCGCATCGAAGAGCCATCGCTGAACTATCGCACCGTCTATACGGAAACCAACCTGATCCTGCGCGAATCCACAGGAGATTGAGCGAAAGGAGAACCCCCATGCGTGACCTGTGCAATACGGACAAGCCGCTGTTTGCTGTGCTGACGAAATTGACTTATAGTGCTTACCTGAACATCTTATGGCTCGTGTGCAGCCTGCCCATCGTTACCATAGGGGCTTCTACGACCGCATTGTTCTACGTCACGCTCAAAATGGCGGAAGATCGGGACGATGGTCTGACCCGGATGTTTTTTAAGGCGTTCCGGGAAAATTTTAAGCCTGCCACAAAACTCTGGCTTATCCTGCTGGCAGTCGGCAGTTTCCTGGCTGCGGATGGCTTTGTGCTGCGCCGAATGTGGAGCGAAAACATTTTCTGGACGCTGCTCACTGCAACGCTTATTGGTGCGGCAGTTCTGTACGGCATCGTTCTGCTGTATGCCTTTCCTCTGCTGGCACGGTTTGAAAACACCACCTTCGGCATCCTGAAAACAGCGTTTCTCGTGGGTGTCCGGTATCTGTTTTGCACCCTGCTGATGGCGGCGATCTATGGCATCATGGGGTACGTCATAGTGTTTGTGTTCACGCCTGCATTCCTGCTGGGCATGGGCTTGTGCGCCATGCTCTGCTCCTTTCTGATGCTTCGGATCCTCTATCTGATCGGTGGAGACCCTGATGCAGTACACGAGGAATACGACCATGACAAAAACTGACCGGGATACGCTCCGCTCCCTCCATGGGCGCAAAAAGTGGGAGCACATCTGGGCATATTACAAGCTGCCCATTGCGATCGTGCTCATCGTCGTCTATATCCTCGGGTATGCAGCCTACCGTCATGTGACGAAAAAAGAGGATGTGCTTTACCTTGGTCTGGTAAATATCACTGCCGGGTCTGATCTGACGGAACAGCTTACCACCGGCTTTGCCGAGGCGCAGGGTCTGACCAAAAAGCAACAGGTCGATCTGCTGTCCGGCTTGCTGCTCAGCGAAAGCGAACACGCAGAGGAGCAGTATGTATATGCTTCGGAGATGAAGCTGCTGGGTGCAGTCAGTGCCCAGCGGTTAGATGTTGTTCTGATGGACGAATATGCACGGGATCGACTGTTGGCAGATGATTATTTTCTCGATCTGCGGACACTGGATGCGTCTTTCCATGCACTGTCGGGTCTGAACGCCGGTGGGACCGTGCTGGATATTTCGGACACGCCGTTTGTCAGGCAGGCAGGTTTTTCTGGCAAGGTCTATCTTGGGGTAGTGCAGAATGCACCGCACCCGGAGCGTGCAGCCGCTTACATTCATTATCTGTTCCAGCGGTAATCGTTGGGTTTCACATCATGAATAAGGAGAAGTATCATGGACATTTTAACGATTGGTGAAGTTTTGATCGACCTGACCCAGACCGGCAAGGATGCGCGCGGCATTCCTCAGTTTGCCGCAAACCCCGGCGGTGCCCCGGCAAATCTGGCTGTGGCTGCTTCCAGACTGGGCGCACAGACCGCCTTTATCGGCAAGGTGGGTGCGGATGCCTTTGGCCGCTACCTGAAAGAGGTTCTGGCAGAAAACAAGGTGGACGTTTCCGGCATGGCGGTGGATGCAGACCACCCCACCACCATGGCGGTGGTCTCGGTAGATGCCACCGGTGAGCGGGATTTCAGTTTCTACCGCAGCGCCAACGCTGACGTGATGCTGAGCAAAGAGGACATTTCGGACGAGGCTCTGAAAGCTGCCAAAATCGTCCACTTTGGTTCTGTCAGCCTGACCGCCGACCCCTCCCGCACCGCTACGCTGGACGCTGCCGCCCGTGCCAAAAAGCTGGGTGCTACCATCACCTACGACCCCAACTACCGTGCCAACCTCTGGAAGAACAAAGAGGATGCTGTGGCACAGATGAAAGCACCCCTGCCGCTGGTGGATATCCTGAAAGTGTCCGATGAAGAGCTGCCCCTGCTCACCGGCACCACCGACTGTGAAAGCGGCACGGCACAGCTGGCACAGAACGGCATCCGGCTGATTTTTGTCACCTTGGGTGCAAACGGCGTATTCTACCGCTTTGGGGACAAGACCGGCCATGTGGCTGGCGTTCCCTGCAAGGTGGGTGACACCAACGGCGCAGGCGATACCTTCTTTGGTGCGGCACTTTCCAAGCTCTGCAAGGAGGAGCTGGACACCCTGACGGTGGACAAACTGGAAAGCATTCTTGCCTTTGCCAACAAGGCGGCAAGCATTACCACCAGCCGGCATGGTGCTATCCCCGCCATGCCCACCCTTGCGGAAGTGGAGGGCTGAACCATGGCAACAAAACAGGAATTTGCATCCCGATTTGCCAAGCACAAGGACGAGCTGGAATGGCTGTTCATGGAGCTGTACCACAACCGGGAAGGGCTGGAGGTTCTGGAGCGGGAGATGGCAGACGCCTACAACGCCCGCAGCGCCGAGCTGAAAGCGCTGGACAAGGCACGCTCTGCCGACCCGGAGTGGTACAAGCGGGGCAATATGTTCGGCATGACCATGTACACCGACCTCTTTGCCGGAAATCTGAAAGAACTGGCAAAGAAACTGCCCTACCTCAAGGAGCAGAAGCTGACCTATCTGCACCTGATGCCCCTTTTGCAGATGCCCCACCCTCACAACGACGGCGGCTATGCGGTGGAGGATTTTGACACCGTAGACCCGGCACTTGGCACCAACAAGGATCTGGAAAACCTGACCCGGGAGCTGCGCAAGGCCGGCATCAGCCTGTGTCTGGATTTTGTCATGAACCACACCGCCAGCACCCACCGCTGGGCCATGGCGGCAAAGGCGGGCGACCCGTGGTTTCAGGCCTATTACCACCTCTACGAGGACCGCACCATCCCCGACCAGTACGAGCAGACCGTGCCGCAGGTGTTCCCCAACACCGCACCCGGCAACTTTACATGGTGCGAGGAGATGCACAAGTGGGTGCTGACCACCTTCCACGACTACCAGTGGGACCTGAACTATGCCAACCCGGCGGTGTTCGTGGACATGACCAAGAGCATCCTGCATCTGGCAAATCTGGGCGTAGAGGTGTTCCGCATTGATGCGGTGCCCTATATCTGGAAGCAGCTGGGCACCACCTGCCGCAATCTGCCGCAGGTGCACACCATCGTGCGGATGCTCCGCATGGTGCTGGAATGCGTCTGCCCGGCGGTCATCCTCAAGGGCGAGGTGGTCATGGCTCCCAAGGAGCTGGCGGCTTATTTCGGCACCCCGGAAAAGCCGGAATGCCACATGCTCTACAACGTGTCCACCATGGTCAACCTGTGGGGTGCCCTTGCCAGCCGGGACACCCGGCTGCTGAAGGCTCAGCTGGATGCCCTGCACGCCCTGCCGGACAACTGCTGGTTCGTGAACTATCTGCGCTGCCACGATGATATCGGCTGGGGTCTGGACGAGGCGGTGGAAAACCGGCTTGGTATCGACCCCCAGAAGCACAAGGAATACCTGTACCACTTCTACGAGGGCAATTTCCCTGGCAGCTGGGCAAAGGGCGAGCTGTACAACTACGACCCTGCCACCGGCGATGCCCGGAGCTGCGGCACCACCGCCAGCCTGTGCGGCGTGGAGCAGGCACTGGAAAAGGACGATAAAACAGCACTGGACTACGCCGTGAAGCGTGACCTTTTGCTGCACACTGCTATGGCGTTCTTGCAGGGCTTCCCCATGCTGAACTGCGGAGATGAGATCGCTCAGCTCAATGGCTGGGATTACAAAAACGACCCCGACCGTGTGGAGGACAGCCGCAATCTGCACCGCAGCAAATTCAACTGGGAGAACGCAAAGCAGCGCACCCGGAAGGGCACGCTGCAAAACCAGCTGTGGCAGGGCATGGAGCAGCTGCGCCAAATGCGGGCAGACCCCTGCTTTGCCCCGGATGCGTGGGTGACCACATGGGACAGCCACAACCCCGGCGTGCTGGCGCTGGTACGCAAGCGCGGCGAGGAAACGCTGGTGGGACTGTTCAACTTTACCGAGTACCCGGCAGGGGCAAGTCTGGACGCTCTGGGCGGCGAGTATCACACCCCGGAGGGCACTTCCGTCTGGCTGGCGGATGTGGAACTGAAACCGTATCAGGCGCTGCTGGTGCACCGCTGAATAGGACGCACCCTGCCAAAAGCCACATACGATAGCGATATGTACAACAGGGCGTTCCCCGTCGGGAACGCTCTGTTTTTCTTCATGTCTACTGATCTTGGGGCGGTTCATTTCTCGAAAAACTTTTACAACTGTTTTCAATTGTTAGAAAACCCTATTTAACGTATTGGGAGACCCTGATAAACCATAGATTTTCCTTGTCCTCCCGGACCGGGTGTGGTATCATGGAATTGCTATTATCCGGCAGCCAGACCGGGGACCAAAGAAGACTCTACCATGCGGAATCTGAATTTTCTCATCAAGCCCGCTTCTGGTCTGTGCAATATGCGCTGCCGATACTGTTTTTACGAGGATGAGGCTGCCAACCGTGCCCGGGTCGAGACCGCCTTCCGGCGATGAAGCTCCACCCCAGAAAGAAAGACGAGAGATCCTATGACCCTGCGCCATATCCGCATCTTTGTGGAAATTTACCGCACCTGCAACATTACCCGCGCCTCCGCTGCTCTGCACATGACCCAGCCTGCTGTGACCAGGGCTCTTCAAGAACTGGAACAGACCTACCATATCCGGCTGTTTGAGCGGATGTACCACCGCCTCATCCCCACCGAAGGCGCCCGACAACTCTATCCCCGGGCGCTCTATCTGCTGGAGAGTTTTGATCGGATCGAGGATGAGCTGAAAAGTTGGGACGAACACGGCTTGCTGCGTGTGGGTGCCACCGTGACCCTGGGCAGCGCCATGCTGCCGGGGCTGGTGAAACGCTTTGCCGAACTCTACCCCAAAACCCGGCTGGAAGTCCAGGTGGCCAACGGCAGCGCCCTGACCGATGCTCTATGTGAGAACCGGCTGGACTTGGCTCTTTTGGAAAACGGCATCTCCTCCAAAGACCTCCGCTGCGAATATCTGGGTTTGGACCAGCTCTGCGCCGCCGCAGCCACCGATTCTCCATGGGCCGGCACCGATGACCTGACCCCTCAGCAGCTGGCGGACAGCCCCCTTTTGGTCCGGGAAAAGGGCAGCACCGCCCGGGCTGTCCTGGAAGCTGCCATGGAAGAAGCGGGGCTGCCTTTTCATCCCGCCTGGGAGAGCGTCAGCGTGGACGCTTTGGTTCAGGCCGCCCGGCTGGGTCTGGGGGTCGCCATTTTGCCAGAATCCATTGTCCGTCAATGTGCCCGGGAAGGCTCTCTCTGCTTGCGGCAGATCCAAGGGATGAACCTCCAGCGCCGCCATATTCTGGTCTGGCACAAAGAAAAATATATCACTCCTCTGATGCAGCAGTTTTTTAACCTCTGTCTGGATCGTTTATAAAATCTGTTTATGCAGACCCGTTTCTCGGTGAAAAGGGTCTTTTTGTATTATGCTTTCTTTTCATTATAGATATAATACAATGGCATTTTACAATTTCCTGCTCATCGGTTATCCTTAAGATAATCTCCGCTGGATAACGGCGACCCTTTTAATGGATACAGGAGGAATCTATGAAAACAGAAAAACGATCCAAAATCCTTATCAAACTCTTTTTCTCCACCCTCTGCCTCAGTGCCTTCACCTTTGGCGGCGGGTACGCGATGCTGCCCATTCTCCAGCGTGAGATCGTAGAGAATAAGCACTGGGGCAGCGAG
>OIXU01000331.1_pt1 | contig 16682 bp, 7 predicted proteins | sample 1587921 | NCBI WGS metagenome assembly OIXU01 (sample SAMN03283238) | human gut metagenome | biome: human-associated habitat; material: feces | host: Homo sapiens | place: Peru | collected 2012
TTTTTCTTGACCAATGTCTGCAGCTCGAAAAGACTTAATAACGCAATAAGTGAGTCAAGACCCAGATTGCCGTCGAGATATGCCCGCGCGCCGTACAGAATTCTCGCCTCCGGCTTGAGCGGGGTACGGCAGTATTCCATATCGAGAAGAAAACAACTCGGCTCTCCGATATAGACGGGGTACTCCAGGGGATATTCAATCTGACAGCCGTAGGCGTACATGTCGCTCGTATCGCCATTTTGCCGATGGTGCCTGAGCAGGTCATCGGCCTTTTTTGCAGCGCACTCCCTGTAGGTGGAAGGCGGAAGCTCATCCATGACCCGCTTCGTGGTCCATGTCTGCATATTGAGAAGTAGCATGGGGTCGCCAGGGTCGCCGTGACGACAAATGATGTCGCCGGCGTGGAATGGCGTCGGGATGTCAAACCACATCAACTCAAAAGCGAAAGTGGGGTCTTCGCCCTCGCGTTCCTTGTCGATGCAACGCAGCTGGCAATCCATGACCTTGCCATTTGCGTCGAGCATGAGCTTATCGGCGGCATAGTAGTCTTCGTCCGGATCGATCGGGCGGCGCGTTATTTCAATCGAGGCAGGATCCTCATCCTCAAGCTCATTCCATATTGCTTCGAAACATTTTTCGTAGCTGGTGTAGGGACCAAAGCTGGATCCGCTCTCATAGGGGCTTCCCGTCCTGTCCTCAAAGAAATACATGTGCTTGCCCGGATGTTTGAATCGGGCGATTTTCTTGCGCTCCCATTTGATGGCGTCGCGAAGAAAGGCATGGAAGTTCGGAATGCTAAGCGTGCCGTGTCGCCTGGTCATCGCGCAATTGGGCATGTTGTCGATAATCTTTTGCCAGGCCTCGATCTTCTGTTGCAGCGTCTTTTCGCTCGAACGGTCGACGATGAACGCCGCCTCGGGCGTGGTGGGCTCGTAGCTGATGCCTTCCAAATGCTCTCTGATATCGGGTGAGTCGAGAAACTCGAGGATGTCCGAACGTATGGCGTTGGCACTGGGACCGGCCGATGTGCGGTATGGCATCAGGCAGTCGTGTGCGGCCAAGCCGTCCGACCATTGCTTGCCGCAGTTGGAATCGTCGTGCAGCTTTTTCGAGAGCTCGAGCATAAAGGAGCAATCATCGGGCAAGTCGCCGATATAGCGTTCGGCGGTGTAGAGCGCAGAGGGTGTGAAGTCGTCGAGGAAGCCGTCCGTGAAATCCCTCAAGCGGAGATTGCCTTCCTCAACGCCGTAGATTTTGCTCGGATAGGCGCACCAAACCTGGCCTTTGAACGAACTATCGTAGTCGTCTTCGAGCACGATGGCGAAACGGGGACCGTGGTCGAAGGGCCGACTATCGATCTTGATGATGTCGCCGGGGACCCAGGGAGTGTAAAAGGCCTCACCATTGGCGCAGAAGTGCTTGCTATTGTTCCACGGCAAGTGATCGATGCTTTGATGCGGAGTCCGCTGATTCCGGCGGTCGCTCAAAAAGACCAAATCGCCAGCCATGGTCGCGGCGAATATCAGCGAGGCTTGAGCGCGCGGGCGGTCGTGTAAGTCTTCGGCGGTATAGAGCTTAATCTGCCAGAATGATTCGGACCAATCTTCATCGGGGTCGTCATCGACGTATTGCTTCATAAGGGTTTGAGCGGCATCCCAAGAGGCAACGGGGAAGGGGCCATCAAAGGTGTCGTGCCCGCGCTCCTCTTCGCTGTAAAATACGCCGGAGACCAGCAAGATACCGCGGTCACGGTCAACGTTGTAAAGCATATCGAGTGCGGTGTTGAGCTGGTCGAGGCCGGAGTCGATCGCTTCAGCGTAATCCGATGAGACCTCTTTGCGAAGCTGCTCGAGCATGGTCCGTTTTTCGTCGAGCGTCTTGAGGGAGCCGCCGATGATGTTGACACAAGAATCCTCTCGCCCGCCGGCGTATTTGAGCATGCGGTCTCGCAACTCGCTGTCTTTGATGCAACTGCAGATGAGCTCTCTGCCAGCTCGGGTGATTATGGTATCGGTCTGGCTGATCATGGCAACCTCCTCTTTGATCGTTGCGGTTAGCATCCGTCAGAGGTTGTGATTTGTAGTCCCATTAACGGGTCCCATATGAATCTCGCGTCAAACATACTTCTGGAAACGCACTGGTACATGGGTGTGCGCGTGCTGAAAGGATTGCCATGGAGAATATGATGCTGGATCTTGTGACGAATAGCGCCGGTATGGCGGAGGCCTGGGAGGACGCATTTAGGGGCTATAGGGGATCAGCCGTGACCGGGTCAACCGTCGCATCGAACAGCTCTGGATAGCGGTCCTTGAGCCAGCTGTCTGCATCCTCGAAGCCGCGTGCCTTTTTCTCCGCCAGCGCCTGCAGCTCGCATGTGCTGGCCATCGCGGTGAGCGAGTCAACCGCCAGGTCGCCTTTGACATACGCCCTGACGCCATAGAGAATTCGCTCCTCTGACTTGAGCGGCTTGCGGTAATAGTTGATGTCCAAAAGAAAGCCCTCAGGCTCCCCAATGTAGAAGGGGAAATGCAAGGCGGATGAGACTTGGCAGCCGTAGGCGTACATGTCGCTGGTGTCGCCGTCATATCGGTGCCAGTGCATTAGCTTGTCGGCCTTTTGAACGAGGCGCTCTTTGTAGACGGAGGAGGCCAGCTCTTTGTCGACTCGTTCGGATCCCCAAGTTTGCAGGTCAAACAGCACCATCGGCTCGTCGGGGCGTTGGAGGTTGCAGACGATGTCTCCGGCATGGAAGGGCGTTGGGATATCAAACCACATGTCCTCGAAATCGCTGGCGGTGCCCGCCTCGTCCCACTCGCTTTTGTTGCGGTAATCGCAAGACATTACTTCGCCGTTCGCATTGAGTAAGACCATGTCGTCGGCATAGTGGTCTTCGTCTGGGTCGATGGGACGACGAGTGATCCTGATGGCTTTGGGATCGTTACCGTCGAGCTCTTTCCAGATTGCATCGAAGCACTTTTGATAACTGCTGTACGGGCCGTAAAGACAGCCACCCTGCCCGCGCCGGTCCCACGAGTAGTCCTCAAAGAAATACAGGCTTTGACCGTCCGTCCTTTTAAAGTGCGCGAGCTTTCTGTGCTCCTGCTTAATGACATTGCGCAGAAAGGCATGGAAGTCCGGGATGTTGACCGTGTCATTTCTGCGGCTCATGGTGCAATTGGGCATATTGTCGATGATCTTTTGCCAGCCTTCGAGCTTTTGCTGCAGCGTCGCTTTATGCGAGCAATTGACGATGAAAGCCGCTACGGGTGTGGTGAGCTCGTAGTTGATTCGTTGAAGATGCTCCTTAATACTGTGCGAGTCTAAAAACTCGAAGATGTCCGGACGAATATCCAGCTCGCTTTGGCTGGCGGGCTTGCGATAAGGCTGCAAACAGTCGTGTCCGACCGAGCCCTCGGACCATTGCTTGCCGTAGTCGGGGTCGTCGTGCAACTTTTGCGAGAGTTCAAGCATAAAGGCGCAGTCGTCCGGCAAGTCACCGGTGTAGCGTTCGACGGTATAGAGCGCGGAGGGGGCGAAGGGGTCCAAAAGGCTGTCGCGGTAGGTGCCGGAAGAAAGTGAGCCTTCCTTAACGCCGCGGTCTTTACTGGGGCCCGCACACCAGATCTGTCCCCGGAGCGTGTGTTCGTAGTCGTTTTCGAGCACAATGGCAAAGCGAGGCCCGTGGTCGAAGGGGTGACCGTCGATTTTGAGGATGTCGCCCGGTGTCCACGGCGTGTAGACGGGCTCGTTGTTCGCGCAGAACCGCCTGCTATCGTTTCGCCGGGCGCTTTCGACATGCGATTTGCGAGTGCGGTGATTGCGCAGATCGCGGAGGAATATAAGCTCGCCGTCCTTGGTGGCCGCAAACGACAGAGAGGGTTGCGCCGTTTGATGCTCGTGCAGGTCTTCCGAGGTGTAGAGATTGATCTTCCAGTACGATTCGGACCAGTCGTCGTCAGGATACTCTTCGATGTAGCGCTTCATGAGCGTTTGCGCGGCGTCCCACGATGCGGTGGGGAAGGGACCGTCGAGGGCGTCGGCGTCACGCTCCTCCTCGTTGTAGAACATGACGTATAGCAGGAGGATTCCACGGTTGCGTTCGACGTTGTCGAGCATGTCGAGCGCGCTGTTGAGCTGGGCGAGATGCGAATCGATATCTTCGATGAGCTCCGATGTGACCTCTTCGCGAAGTTGCTTGAGCATGGCGCGCTTTTCGTCAAGTGTCTTCAGCGACCCGGCGATGATCGGCGCTGGCCAGTATAGGTATTTACGCATGTGGTCGCGCAGCTCTTGACTCTTGATGCAGCTGAGGACAAGGTCCTTGCCAGCATCGGTGATGGCATCGTTTGCCTGGTTGTTCATGTCGGCCTCCTTATCGATCATTACCGGCATGATGCAACGGGTGCGGCGATTGCTGGTCCCATTAACGGGACTAAGCTGCAGCTCGATGTGACAAAGGGACAGTCCCTTTGTCACGTCTCAAATATTGCCTTTACGTGTTGATGCACACGGTGTGCAATAATACTCGCACTGTGCAATAGCGCACAGGCTGAGTAACAAGGAGGACGCTTGTCCCAGCTCGAGAAATGCGACCGCCGGTCCCTTCGCTCGCAGCGTGCCCTTCGCCAGGCACTTGCCAGCGAGCTTGCCGAAGGCGGCGATCTTTCGCGCATTAACGTCGCGTCGCTTACCGAGCGTGCCGGCCTCACGCGCCGCACGTTCTATTCGCACTACCGCGATATCCCCGACTTTATCAGCCAGATCGAGGACGGCTTGCTGACCGAGATCCGCGATTGCGTAGAGCTTATCACCGCAGCTAAACTGCCCGATCTCTATCGCAATATCGACGAGCTCGAGCCGGCGCCCGGTTCGGTTGAGCTGCTGCGCTATCTTGCGGCAAATCGTGATCTTATCGGTGCCCTGCTGGGCCCTGGCGGCGACCAAGCCTTCATTAAAAAGATCATCGATACCGCACGCGAGGCCGTGGTGCCGCGTGCGCAGACAGGCATTTTGGGCCTGGCGTTGGGCACCTTTTTTGACTACTACGTCACCTATGTCGTGAGCGCCGAGGTCGGCATGATCCAACGTTGGTTTGAGCGTGACCTTTCCGAATCGCCCGAGACCATGGCGCGCATCATGACGGTTATCGCCTTTGTGCGCCCCGGCGACCTGTATGGCCAACCCATCGATATCAACGTGCCGGAATACGGCATGAAGCTATTGAACCTGCAGCTCGAGGACGCGGCCGACACCGCCGCAGCCGTCGAGTCCAACAACTAAGAGGAGAGACAATGAGCAAACTCGTCGAGGGCATCAAAGACCGCATGGTCGCTGCCGCGCGCGAGGCCGCGCCTGCCGTGGTGGACGTTGCGCAGAAGGCCGCGACCGCCGCTGCCGAGAAGGTCGCCGAGGCAGTTGCCGAGGCCAAGAATGCGGCAGGGGAGACGCTCGCCGCCGACGCAGCCACGTCCAACGCCACCGAGTCCGTAGCCGTCACCACCGCTCAGACCCCCGAGGGCGCGATCTTCAACCCCGAGGCCGCCCGCGGCAACCTGCACCTGGGCATCGACGTGGGCTCCACCACCGTCAAGCTCGCCGTGCTCAACGACGACAACCAGATCGTCTACGCCAAGTACCAGCGCCACCACACCGACGTCCGTGCCTGCGCCCGCGACCTGTTCGAGGGCGCCGCGACCGTGCTGCCGACGGCCCAGATGACCTGCGCCATCACCGGCTCGGGCGGTCTGCTGCTGTCCCAGTGGCTCGACCTGGAGTTTGTCCAGGAGGTCATCGCCAGCAAGCGTGCCGTCGAGACCCTCATCCCGGCCACCGATGTCGCCATCGAGCTGGGCGGCGAGGACGCCAAGATCATCTACTTCGACAACGGCATCGAGCAGCGCATGAACGGCACCTGCGCCGGCGGCACGGGCGCGTTCATCGACCAGATGGCGACCCTGCTGCACACCGACGCGAGCGGCCTTAACGAGCTCGCGGCCAACGCCACCACCATCTATCCCATCGCCAGCCGCTGCGGCGTCTTTGCCAAGACCGATGTCCAGCCGCTGCTCAACGAGGGCGCCCGCCCCGAGGACGTGGCCGCGTCCATCTTCCAGGCCGTCGTGACCCAGACCATCTCGGGCCTGGCGTGCGGCCGTCCCATCCGCGGCAACGTTGCCTTCCTGGGCGGCCCGCTGCAGTACCTCTCCGAGCTGCGTCACCGCTTCTACCTCACGCTCAACCTGGACGAGGAGCACCGCATCGTGCCCCAAAACGCCCACCTGTTTGTGGCAAGCGGCGCCGCCATGGCGCACGAGTCCAACAAGCTCAGCACGTTCCCGCAGCTCATCGAGGCCATCGATGCTCTGGGCGACACGCAGGGTGCCGAGGTTGAGCGTCTGGATCCGCTCTTTGCCACCGACGAGGACTTTGCCGAGTTCAAGGGCCGCCACGACACCGAGGTCGTCCCCAAGGGCAAGCTCGAAGGCTACACCGGCCGCGTGTTCATCGGCATCGACGCCGGCTCCACCACCATGAAGGCCGCGCTCGTGGGCGAGGACGGTCAGCTGCTGCACACCTGGTACGGCAACAACAACGGCGACATCCTAGGCACGGCCAAGGTCATCATGGCCGATTTCTACAATCACATCCCCGCTGGCTGCACCATCGGCCACGTGACCACCACCGGTTATGGTGAGGCGCTGCTCATCGAGGCCCTCAAGGCCGATTCCGGCGAAATCGAGACCGTTGCGCACCTGCGCGGCGCCAAGGCATTCCTGCCCGGCGTCGAGTTTATTCTGGACATTGGCGGCCAGGACATGAAGTGCCTGCGCGTCAAGGACGGCGTGATCGAGCACATCATGCTCAACGAAGCCTGCTCGTCGGGCTGCGGCAGCTTTATCGAGAGTTTCGCCGTGTCTATGAACATGGACGTGCGCGCATTTGCCGATGCCGCTATTCACGCCAAGGCCCCCGTCGACCTGGGCAGCCGCTGCACGGTCTTTATGAACTCGCGTGTTAAGCAGGCGCAAAAGGAAGGCGCCACGGTGGGCGACATCGCAGCCGGCCTGTCCTACTCCGTCATCAAGAACGCCCTGTTCAAGGTCATTAAGCTGCGCGATCCCAAGGAGATCGGCAGTCAGGTGATCGTCCAGGGCGGCACCTTTATGTCCGACGCTACACTGCGTGCGTTTGAGCAGCTCACCGGCGTTCATGCCGTGCGTCCCGACATCGCCGGCTGCATGGGCGCCTACGGTGCGGCCTTGCTCGCCCGCGATCGTGCCGGCGCCGACGGCACCTCGACCATCCTTTCTGCCGAGGATATCGCGCACCTCACCGTGACGCAAAAGCATGTCCGCTGCGGCCGCTGCTCCAACAACTGCCAGCTCACCGTCAACGACTTTGGCGGCGGCAGGCGCTTTATTACCGGCAATCGCTGCGAGAAGGGTGCCGGCCACAAAAAGCAGAAGACCGAGGCCCCCAACCTCTTCAAAAAGAAAAACGAGCTGCTCTTTAACCGCGAGGTGCTGAGCCCCGACGAGGCCCCGCGCGGCACCGTCGGCATCCCGCGCGCGCTCAACATGTACGAGAACTACCCCTTCTGGCACGCGTTCTTTACGCGCCTGGGCTTTAGCGTGCAGCTGTCCGACCAGTCGAGCAAAAAGACCTACCAGGCGGGCATCGAGTCCATGCCGTCCGAGAGCGTGTGCTATCCGGCCAAGATGAGCCACGGCCACGTGATGAACCTTATCGACCGCGATGTCGACTTCATTTGGATGCCGTGCGTGCGCTGGGAGCGCAAGGAGGATCCGACTGCCGGCAACTGCTATAACTGCCCCATCGTTATGAGCTACCCCACGGCGCTGGCGCTCAACATCGATGAGATTCGCGAGCAGAACATCGAGTTCCTGTATCCGTTTGTGCCGTATCACGACAAGACCGAGCTCAAGCGCCGTTTGTACCAGGTGCTCGCCGTCGACCGCGTGGCCGACGCCGAGGCCGGTCGCGGTCGCGTGCGCGGACCCAAGATCACGCGCTCCGAGGTCGATGCCGCCGTCAACGCCGCCTTTGAGGCCGATGCGCGCTTCCACGAGGATATCCAGACCATGGGCGAGGAGGCCCTTAAGTGGGTCGAGGACCACGGTGGACACGGTATCGTACTCGCCGGTCGCCCCTACCATAACGACCCTGAGATCAACCACGCCCTGCCCGAGCTTATCTCGAGCTTTGGCTTTGCGGTCTTTACCGAGGATTCGCTCGCGCATCTGGTGAAGCCCGAGCGTCCGATCCGCGTTGTTGACCAGTGGATGTACCACAGCCGCCTGTACGCCGTCGCCCGCTTTGTGACGATGCGCAACGACCTGGACCTGATCCAGCTCAACTCCTTCGGCTGCGGCCTGGACGCCCTGACCACCGACCAGGTGCAGGAGATCCTGGAGGCCAGCGGCAAGATCTACACCGTGCTCAAGATCGACGAGGTGTCCAACCTGGGCGCCGCGCGCATCCGCATCCGCTCGCTCATGGCGGCGCTCAAGGACCAGGAGGCCGAGCGCCTGGCTGATGCCACGGCCGCGGGCGAGGCCTATGAGCAGGGTGACGCTGCGCCGGTGGCGCCCTCCACGGATGCCCCCGCGTTCGCAAGCCGTAAGTACACGTTCGAGGCGCAGCGCGAGAGTGCTTCGACCGCGTGGCCCAAGGTGCCCTTTACCGAGCAGATGCGCGACGAGGGCTACACCATCCTGTGCCCGCAGATGGCGCCGATTCACTTTGACCTGGTCAAAGAGGTATTCCGCGGCGCCGGCTACAACTTGGAGCTGCTGCCTTCGACCGATCACGACGCCGTCGAGGCCGGCCTGCGCTACGTGAACAACGACATCTGCTACCCGTCGATTCTGGTGACGGGCCAGATCATGGAGGCCATCGAGAGCGGTCGCTACGACCTGCCCAAGACGGCCGTGGTCATCAGCCAGACCGGTGGCGGCTGCCGCGCCACCAACTACATCGCGCTCATCCGCAAGGCCCTGCGCGAGAGCGGCCACCCCGAGATCCCGGTGATTTCGCTGTCGGCCGTGGCGCTCGGCGAGGACAACCCTGGCTTTAAGCTGACGCCGGCGCTGCTTAAGCAGGCCGTGTACGCCGTGCTCTTTGGCGACGTGATGATGCAGATGCTCTACCGCTGCCGTCCGTACGAGGCCTCGCCCGGTGCCGCCAACGCGCTCTACGAGGAGTACATGGCGCGCGCTCGCAAGCTGGCGCCTAAGTTCAACAGGCGCAACTACACCAAGCTGTGTCGCGAGGCCATCCGCGCGTTCGACACCATGCCGCTTGTGGGCGAGGGCACCAAGCCGCGCGTGGGCGTGGTCGGCGAGATTCTGGTCAAGTTCCACCCCACGGCCAACAACCACGTGGTCGATGTCATCGAGCGCGAGGGCTGCGAGGCCGTGGTGCCGGGCCTGCTCGACTTCTTCCTGTATTCCATGAGCAATGCCGAGCTGCAGAAGGACGAGCTGGGAAGCTCTGCCGCCGCACGCGCTGGTATGCAGGCGCTCATCAAGCTGGTGGATTGGATGCGCACGCCGGTGGAGGAACTGCTCGAGAAGTCCAAGCGCTTTGAGGCACCTGAGCGCATTGGCACTATGGCCGACAAGGCCCGCACGGTGCTTTCGGTATGCAACAACATGGGCGAGGGTTGGCTGCTCACGGCCGAGATGCTCGACCTGATCGACCATGGCGCGCCCAACATCATCTGTACGCAGCCCTTCGCGTGCCTGCCCAACCACGTGGTGGGCAAGGCCGTAATCAAGGAGCTGCGCCGTCAGCACCCCGAGAGCAACATCGTCGCGGTGGACTACGACCCGGGTGCGTCCGAGGTCAACCAGCTCAACCGCATTAAGCTCATGATCAGCGTGGCGAAGGAAAACATGCGCGCCGGCAAGGGCTTTAAGCTCGAGAAGGTGGCGCCGCTCGCGATGGACGAGGTCACCGGCCAGATGCGCGCCCACGATGGCTGCGTGAGCTGTGACTCGGTGAGCGAGGAGGCCGTGGCATCGGTCGCCAAGCGCCTGGGACGCGGCATTAAGAAGTAACTTGCCTGTTTTGGACTAGATGCGAGGCAAACGGATGGTAGCCGAACCGGCTACCATCCGTTTTTGTTGGACATGCGTTGCGTAAATGGCCTTGCCACTGCCTCCCGTGAGCCCAGATTTCGGAAGTATGCGGCAAAATCTGAATAGGTCGAGCACACTGGGTATGTCCAAGCTCTGTACCTGCGGTTTTATTTGCGAAAAACGGGGATGTGCTCGGGGGTTCCAAAATTTGCCGCATACTTCCGAAAACGGCGGTCTAACGGCACGCAAAATGCCCTTCGGAACCCTGAGATAATGAACAGATGTAGCCGTTCGCCGCAAAATACCGTCCGTTTAGAGAACCCACTTTCGCCGAGCGACCTCCTTACGGTTGAATAAATGCACATCTATGGAATTACGTAAGAGAGGACCGTTCCTATGAGCTACAAGACTGTTTGCGTTGCCGGCGGCGGCGTGCTGGGGAGCCAGATTGCCTTCCAGGCTGCCTACTGCGGCTTCGATGTAACGATTTGGCTGCGCAGCGAGGGCAGCATCGGCCGCACCCAGCCCAAGATCGATCATGTGCGCGAGGAGTACATCGCAGCTATCGAGGGCATGGCGGACGGTACGGGCGAGTGGTGCGCCGGCATCGCCGATAGCGACCAGTCCTTCGATAGGGACGCTGCGCTTGCCGCTGTCGAGCGCGCTTACTCCACGCTCAAGCTGGAACTCGATCTTGCAGCCGCCGTGGCCGACGCCGACCTGGTCATCGAGTCCATGGCCGAGGACACCCAGGCAAAAATTGACTTCTACATGAAGCTTGCCCCGGTTCTCCCGCAAAAGACCGTTATCGTGACGAACTTTTCCACGCTGCTGCCGAGCACCTTTGCCAAATACACCGGTCGTCCCGAGAAGTACCTGTCGCTGCACTTTGCCAACTCCATCTGGAAGAACAACATGACCGAGGTCATGGCTCAGGATCAGACCGACAAGCGCTACTTCGATGAACTTGTCGACTTTGCCAGCAATATTCGCATGCTTGCCCTGCCCGTCAACAAGGAAAAGAACGGCTACCTGCTCAATTCCATGCTGGTGCCGTGGCTGCTTTCGGGCCTTGACCTGTACGTTTCGGGCGTGAGCGACCCCAAGAGCATCGACCTCGCATGGACGCGCGGCACCGGCGCTCCCAAGGGCCCGTTCCGCGTATTCGACACCGTGGGCATCCAGACGGCCTACAACATCGTCATGCAGTATCAAAAGGTCCCGGGTCTGGTGAGCCCGCTGCTCAAGAAGATGATGATGCCCTACAACTTTAAGGCCATGGCGTCCGTCCTCAAGAAGATGCTTGACGAAGGCAAGCTGGGTGAAAGCTCGGGCGAGGGCTTCTTTAAGTACTAAAAAATGATCCCTTGGGGACGGAGGAAAACGGATCATTTTCGGCCGCCAACAGTGAGAAGATGGACCCAGAAATAGAAAGGGGCGGCAATGGGCCGGCAAATCGTACTTAAGCAGGATATCCTCGATGCGCTTTCTGCTGTTGGCATGCGCCCGGGACAGACGGTTATGGTCCATTGCTCACTCAGCGCGCTTGGATATGTGTGCGGCGGCGCGCAGCCGGTAATCGAGGCGCTGCTCCAGACGGTGGGCGATGCCGGCACCATCATGATGCCGACGCAGTCGTGGAAAAACCTGGACCCGGCGAGTGGCGTTCATTGGCAAGAGCCGCAAGAATGGTGGCAACTGATTCGTGATAACTGGCCGGCCTATGACAAGCGCATCACGCCTACCAATACGATGGGGGCTGTGGCCGAGATGTTTCGCACGTGGCCGGGTACGCTCCGCAGTGATCATCCAGCACGTTCGGTGGCGGCAAACGGCCTGCATGCGCAGTTCCTAACGGAGAACCACGACCTGAGCAATATCTTTGGCGACGAATCGCCCATCGCGCGCCTGTACGACCTGGACGGCTATGTGCTGCTCGTGGGCGTGGGCTACGACAAGAACACGTCGCTGCATTTAGCAGATGCCCGTGCACAATACCCCGGCAAGCATGATTGCGTGGAGCACAGTGCAATTGTGGAAAACGGTCAGCGCGTGTGGAAGGAATACCGCACGCTCTTTGTCGATGGCGAGGACTTCGATGAGATTGGTGCCGCCTTTGAGCGGGAATGTAGGGTTCACACCGTGCCGCTTGGCAACGGGACGATCCGCTTTATGCGTCAGCGTGAGCTCGTCGATTTTGCCGTGAGCTGGATTGAACGTCATCGCGGTCGCTCCGAGTGATTTGAAGGGGACGGAGGAAAACGGATCATTTTGATTCGCAGGGTCGGACCTTTACCGAGTACAACCGTTATGGACTGCCCATCGCAACCTACGAGATAGAAGCCGAGAAGTACATCTACCGCATGTACAAGTACGAGCTGTAGGCGCGACGGTCGTGCCGAGCCCCATCGCGCCTCCCGGATCACTTCACATCGAACTCCACGCGATCGAGTTCGGGGACGTTGAGGTCGATGAGCTTGCGGGCGACATGGCGGTCGTGTGCCCCAAGCGCCTCGCTCGTTGTCACGTGGGCGACAATCTCGCGCTCGACGATGCCCTCTTCGTTGCCTTCGACGGTTGAGGTCTCGACGGCGACGGTGTAATCCTTAAAGCCCGGCAGCACCGCCGCGAGCTCGCGCGTGGTCTCGGTGACGCCGTAGCCGTCTTGCACGCCGGCCTGCGCCGAGCCGATGGAACCCGCGGTCATAACGATGCAGGGGATAGCAAAGATCACCGTGCCCACAATGATGCGGCGGCGCACCTTGCGCGACAGCTCGTCGACCTCGGCGTCTTCCTCGGCGGTTACGATGCCGTCGCCGTTCAGGTCGCGCTTGAGCGGCACGCGCAAAAGCAGTAGCACGGCTTCGGCCGCGAGCGCGATAAAGACCACGTTGATGCCAAATTCGTAGAGCGCCGAGAGAAACAGCGACCCACTCGCGATGGCGATGCCGTAGCCCGCTGCGCACAGGGGCGGCATGAGTGCGGTCGCCACGGCCACGCCGGCGATGAGCGTGGCGGGCTCCTGGTCGCGTGAGTTGCCCAGACCACCCGCAAAACCGCCCGCGAGGGCGACGACAAGGTCCCAGACGGTGGGCGTCGAGTTGTCGATGATGGCTGCCGTGGTGGTGCCAAGGGGCGAGAGCTTAAAGTACAACGTGGACGTGACCAGGCAAAAGGCCATTTGCAGGGCAAGACCGGCGACGGCCTCGACGGTAATCTCGCGGTCGAGCGTGGCGATGCCGTATGCCATGGCAAGGACCGAGCCCATGAGCGGGCAGATGAGCATGGCGCCCACGATGGCGATGTCCGAGTCGATATCGAGACCGATGCTCGCGATCAACATGGCGATGATGAGGATGCACAGATGCGAGCCGGTCAGCCGTGCCCCGTTTACAAAGCGCTTACGGATCACGTGATAGGGTGCGCGACCCTCGCGAATGTTGAACGCCTGCTTAAGGAAGCGGGTGACGTTCTCCATGGCCTCGCTGTGTGCAGGGCGGATGCCGTGACGCCGGTGATGGCGCTCGCGCAGTCGCTTGATCTGTTGTTTGTCGAGTTCCATGCTTACCTCGTTTGGCGTCCGAGCCGTTTCTCACGTCTATCGTCCTTACTCTACACCGCACTGAGTGAGGTGTCAGGCGAGCTTGGGGACCTGGAAGCCAGGCCAATCGGCGTGGTTCCAAATGCCATGAGGATCTACTAGCACAAATAGACATAAAAAGCGCGGAGCCGGATAGATTCCGACCCCGCGCTCTGCGTTGATGCGTTGTGGTTCGGCTTAGCCCAGCAGGCTCAGGCCAACAGAGACAAACGCCAGGATAACACCGACGATAGACTCGCCGCCCAGCAGGCCGCTGGCGACGACCAGACCTTGCTCCTGGGAGGCAGCGTCCTTGGCGGCCTTTTCCTCGTCAGAAAGACCGGCCTGGGCGTCGCGGTGCGCGGCCCACTTGTCGTAGGCGAGCTTGACGCAGGAGCCCAGGAAGGCCGTGAGCGACATGTAGAACGGCAGGTACACGCCCAGGCCGATCATCATGGCAGGAATGCCAAGCCAATACATGACGATACCGGCGATAAAGCCGCCTGCGAACCACGGCACGCTCGGGATGCCCGAGACCATGGTGGCAACTACGCTTGCCTGCGCGGCAACGAAGCTCTTGTCGGGGCCAAAGGCGTCCGGACCATAAGCGGTGACGAGCGCGACCATGACGGCGGCGGCGACCAGGGCACCCACGATGCCACCGATGGCCTGGCCGATCCACTGCGCGCGCGGGTTGGTACCCAGTACGGCGCCGGCCTTAAAGTCGTTCATGACGTCGCCCGCAAGGCCGCACGCCACGGCCACGATGCCGGCGATAAAGAACAGCTTGACCTGTGCGAGCTGCGCGAAGGCTGCCACGATGAGCATGACGATGAGGCCAAAGATCTCCATGGGGTCGATGCCCGTCTGGCCGCAGCTCTGCGCGCTCATGATAGTGGTTACAAAGGTGAAGAGCGTCACGATGACGGCCGGAACGGGGCCGAGGTCGAGTGCGATGGCGACGACAACGGCGATGGCGGCGGTGCCCAGACCGATGATTCCGGCGTCGAGCTTAAGGGAGCCCGAGATAAGCGATTGCTCGTCGGTGTCGGTGGAGCTGTCGGCGGCTAGGCCACGGACGATGCCGGCAACCTGCGGAAGGATGTCCTTAAGGACGACGGCGACGCCAAAGCCCATCATAAGGCCCATGCCCAGCGACTTGACGATACCCTGGGCGCCCGCGACGTCAAAGAGCCCGGCAGCGGTGCCGCCGACGATGATGCCAAAGTTGCCCAGCAGCGCGCCGGCAAACCAGAATGCCACAGGGGCGAAGCCCACGAGGAAGCCGATGGAGAGCAGCATGGGCGAGTTGTAGATGGCAAAGCTCACGCCGGGGATATTGAGCGTGCACAGCATGCTGGGCACCACGCCCAGGGCATCGCGCAACACGGTATAGATGCCGGCGAGGGCCATGGAGCCAAAGAGCTGTTTGCCGGTCTTGCCGCCAGCCTCGGTCGCGCGCAGGGTCTGTGCCGCGGCGTTGCCGGTGGGAAACTCCAGTGCGGCGTCCACGATAAAGTGACGGTGGATGAGTGCCGTGGCGAACAGGCCCAGGATGGTGCCGGCGAGTGCCACGATAAACATGTCGAGCCAGCTGATCTGGTCGGCATAGCCCAGCATCCAGGCGCCCGGGATGGTAAACGCCAGGCCGCCGGCGACCATGGCGCCTGCGGACATGATGGTGTGGGTGACGTTGGCCTCGTTGAGGCTGGCGTTGCCCATGAGCTTAAGGAAGAACAGCGAGATGATGGCAGCGAAGATGATCGGCCAGGGGAGCGCGCCCATCTTGAGGGCAGTGTAGGCCGAGCTTGCCGTGATGATCACGCAGCCAAGGACGCCGATAATGACGCCGCGCAGCGTGAGTTGCCCGCGCATCGAGGCGCGGTTCGAGGGATTGCTCATATATAACTCCTTTGCGTATATCCGCTTCCCCCGGGAGCGTCGCTACGGATACGACGCGGGAAGTCGGGTTACCAAGGGCCGCCGCGTGAGCTCGCAAGCGGCCGCGCACCAGTATAGCCGCAAGCTAGTTCATTTGGGACGGCGCTTTTTAACTGCCCCAAGCTCGACCAAAGGATGATTTTTCCGGGACGGGGATTAAATAATCATTCGGTACACAATGATTATTTAATCCCCGTCCCGGAAAAATCATCCGGAAAGCGGGGGTGGCTAAAAAGCCCTGTCCCAAATGAGCTGATTTGCATACGGGATATACTGCTGGTCAGACGAAAGGAGCGCCGACGATGCTAAATGGGTGCGCATATATATTGACGGTCGACGTGGGCAACACGTTCATTCGCTTTGGCCTGTTTGCCGAGGATTCGGCGGCGGCGCAGGAATGCCCGCTTGCGACGTGCGAGATCACGACGCCGCCGAGCATCACGGCCGACGAGGCGCGCATGAGGCTCGCGCAGGTCATGGGCGCGCTGTCAGCCGATGCGGGCAAGCCGGGTGCGCTCGTTCCCGCAGCCGCAGTGCTGAGTTGCGTGGTGCCGGCGCTCGAGCGCCCGTGGAAGGCGGCACTTTCCCGTACCTGCACGGGGCGCGTGCTCACGGTCGGGCCGGGACTTAAGACCGGCATGCCTGTGCACTACGACGACCCGGCAGAGATCGGCCCCGACCGCATTGCCGATGCCGTTGCGGTGAAGAGCCGATATGGCGCGCCGGTTGTGGTGGTTGACTTTGGCACGGCCACGAACATCGAGGTTATCGACAAGAACGGCGTGTTCATCGGCGGCATCATCGCACCGGGTGTTCAGACGTCGGCTTCCGCTTTGTTCTCGCATGCCACGAAGCTGGCGGCCACCGAGCTGATTGATCCCGGCACCGCTATCGGCCGCTCGTCTGCCGAGGCCATTCAGATCGGCGTCGTTCGTGGTGAGGTTGCCCGCGTGGACGGCTTGGTAAGCGGCATCTTCAAACAGTTGGGCTACACTGCGCCGGTTGTTGCAACGGGCGGTCTTGCCGTGCGTGTTGCCAAGGCGTCAAGCACCATCACC
>OIXU01000332.1_pt1 | contig 16664 bp, 13 predicted proteins | sample 1587921 | NCBI WGS metagenome assembly OIXU01 (sample SAMN03283238) | human gut metagenome | biome: human-associated habitat; material: feces | host: Homo sapiens | place: Peru | collected 2012
TATCCATACAGAGATGTGTTAGTTCAATAAAATTAAAACACCAATGTTGTACAATAATGTGCTTCGATTGGTGTTTTTTATCAACATTGATGTATTAATTTTCTAATGTATTAAATTATATATACGCGACTTTATGGATTTAATAATTATAAATTTTTTTATTTATCACTATTTTGTGTGCCTTTTTTGTTAAACCAACATAACAGAAAAAACACTGCAACAATGATAGCAATACCAATATATGGAGATTTCATAATTGTCATTACAGCCATAACATCTAAACAGTCGTGACCTACACCAGCGGCTCCATAAGCTGCATAGTCGAAGATTGTAGATAAGAAGCCTGAGCCTAAAATCAATAAGAAACCATAGATAAATCCAGAAATAATAGCTCCACGTGTACCACCTCTTGCATTACCGAAGATACCTGCTACACCTCCTGTGAAGAAAGCTCCAATGATTGAAACTAATGGTACAGCATGGAATAACAATGAAGATGCAAACATACCAACAAGCATTCCTAAAACAGCTGTGACAAATCCAATCATTAAACTGTTAGGAGCAAATGCAAATAATGCAGGAACGTCTAGTGCAGGGATAGCACCTGGTACAAGTTTGTCTGAAATACCTTTAAATGCAGGAACCAATTCTCCTAAGAACATTCTTACACCCTGTAACAAAATCAAGATTCCTGATGTAAATCCTAATGCTTTAAGAATACCAAATACAACATAATTTTGTGTTCCGGCATAAGTTGCTACAGCCTTAGGGCCAGCTAATATTACTACGATTAAATAGAACACACCCATTACAATAGATACAGACATAGAAGTGTCTTTAAAGAATTCTAATGATTCTGGTAATTTGATTTCTTCTGCATTTTTACTCTTATCGCCTAATAAACCACCAATGTACGCAGCTGGGATAGTTCCAAGTGTTGTTAAATGGGCCATAGCAAATTGATCTGAACCAGTAACTTTTTTTACAGTCGGTTGAGCAATAGCAGGTAATACTACCATTAATAAACCTTGTAATAAAGAACCAACTAGGATAATCATTGTATCGTTAAATCCAGCTACATATAGACTTCCAGCAACAGCAACAGATAAAATCCACATCATGTGACCAGTTAAGAAAATGTACTTTAAAGGACTGAATCTTGCAATAACTACATTAACCAAGAACCCGATAGCCATAATAAGTGCACTTGTACTAGCGATGACTGGTACTGTACTCTGCATTGCCCCAACTACTGCTTCTGATGAGGTTGCAAAACCTTGAAGATTAAATACTTGTGAGAACAAATCTACGAATGGTAAGATTTCTGAAACGATTAAGCTTGAACCGGCAGCAAGAACCAACATACCTAATGCTGTTTTTACGGTTCCAGAAAATACTTGTCCTACACTTTTGTGCTGCAATAATAAACCAATAAGCGCAACAAGACCTAAAACAATTGCAGGTGTTTCAAGAATGTTGATTAGAAAATCTAGCATTTAAATATCCTCCTTAAATAATTCCTTTACTTTTTAAATATTTTTCTAATTTATCTTTTGCTTCGCCAACATTTACCATATTTTCAAGATAAACAACATTATCTTGGCCAGCAAAGTTTTTTCTAAATTCATCAGTTGTAACAATTAAGTCACAAGGTTTCCCTTTTACTGTTCCCATATCCCAGTGTTCAATGTTACATTTAACACCTAATTGACTCATGGCAGAGTCTACTGTCATTTTCATAATTAGAGATGATCCTACCCCTAATCCACAAACAGTTATAATTTTTAACATTATACATACCTCCTATAAACAAGTTACTAAATCGTGATATTGTTTAATATATTCTGCATTAATGTCATCTCCAGAATCTAAGTTGGAGCTTACATAAACTGGTGGAACGTATCCTTGCTCGACACATAATTCGATTGTTCTAGCCATAATGGAGTCCATTACAGTCATTCCAAGGATAGTTGATGTTCCTGTAAATTTATCTCTCATACCAGACATTGATAAACATGCATCTCCAGATACACATTTAATGTCGATAACAACATCAGCAACATCTTTTAAGTTTTTACCAGAAGAATGTCTACTCGTAACACTATTTGAGAATTCTTTTGATGTTAATGCAATTACTTTCATGCCGATTTTCTTTGCTTCTAACGCCATATCTACAACACCTGCGTTTCTACCTGAGATAGAAACAATTATCATTGTGTCATCTTTTGAAGTATTTTCAAGTCCTAAATATTCTGCACTAAATCCTTCAACTCTTTCTTGGATTGTGCTTAATTTAGCTTTTGGAAATAAAGCTAGATGAGGGATAAGCATAGCGTTAACAGGAACTAGGCCACCTGCACGATAGAACACTTCCATAGCAAACATTTGAGAATGGCCGCAACCAAAGACATGGATTAATCTTTTTTTCATTACTGAAGCAGCACAAATTTGTGCAACTTTTTCAATGCTATCGCCTTCCTCTGTTACTTGGCGTTCTAATTGTTCTTTTAAAATCTCGTAATATTCTTTTTGTTTCATTTTGCTCTCCTTGTTTATTAATATGCAGCTATTTTTTTCATGATTTCTTCTTTTGGAGCATTATTAGTTATCATAGTTATGAATTCTTCATCTTGTAAAATGCTTGCAACATTTGTAATCATTTCCATGTGTGAGTCTTTATCGACAGCTCCGAATGCAAATGCACAATTAATTTGTTGATTGTTAAATTCTTTAAAGTAAACAGGATTCTTGAATACTGTTAATGATAGACAAGCCTCTTTAACATTTGGACCTGGTTCTCCATGAAAAAAACATACTTTAGGTACTAATATCATATAAGGACCATACTTATTAACTGTATCTATCATCGATTGAATAAATTCTGGTTTGACTTTTCCTTGTTTTACAAGAATATTTCCATTATAGGTAGCTGCTTCTTGCCAACTATTTATTTCGACATTAGTTTCCACATAATCGCTCATTAGATAATCTTTAATCATTTTCAACACCTCCTAACATTATAACGTTATAACCAGTTAATAGTAAATGGTAAGCGGGTTTCCCCGCTACTATTCACCTAATACTACAGAGAACTCAAATATGTCACCCTTAGAAACAATTGATGAACAACATATAATGCGATCTTTGGAATATGATACACGTTTTACAAGTAGTCCATATTGATTTTTTGGGCAATTTAGTAATTTACATTCATAAGCATTTAGTTGAGTGGCTTTGAATGTTTCAATGGCTTTATTAAATTTAATCCCATAATCTTCATCAAGTGTTTTATATAAACCTTTTTTTGTAAAATCTATATCTTTTAAAAATGGTACTACATTATAGATGAACCAAGTTTTTTCAACCATAATAGCAACATTCTCTGCAAGTCGTAATCTTTCAATATATAAAATCTTTTCTCCGACTGGCACTCGTAATTTAGTAGAGAGTTTGTCATCAGCTTCGATTATATCCCTTTTAATAATTTTTGTAGATGAGACTTGCCCTTGTTTATCCATCTCTCCAGAATAGCTATAAACTTTATTAAGATTTTGAACAATGCTTTTAGAAAGGACATACGTTCCCTTTCCTTGAACTTTTTCAAGCTTACCGTTTTTAACTAATTCATCAATAGCCAACCTAACAGTCATTCTAGAGACATCATAAATTTCACATAATTCTCTTTCTGAAGGTATTTTGGTACCTTTTTCATAAACGCCATTGTTTATTTGATCCTCAATAGTTTCGGCTAGTTTATAATATAATGGAATCTTATCGTAAGAGTTAATCACAACTGCTCCTTTCATTACAACTTCATTTTAACTGGTTATAACCAGTGTGTCAAGATTTTATTTATAATTTTTTTACTCAAATAGAATAAACTCAAAATCATTAATTTTTATATGCAGTGGCTTGGCTAAAAGAATAAAATCCGTTTTTAGTGTTGGTAGTCTATGCTTGAATAATAACGTATTAATGGGGTATGCTTAGAATAGTATAACGTCAAAATGAAATTATAGACCGAATGTGTTCAGATAGTAATTTTCTGGCATATAGAGTATAATACAAGTTAGAAAACTACAATTAAGCCAGGTATTTTTCTCTGAAAGTATCTGGTTTTAGTTGACTATTGGGAGGGTTAAGATGCTTAAGTATATATGCAAAAATTGTGATCTAGAATGTGAAACAAGTGTCTGCCCTAAATGTGGAAACAGAACAGAATTAGTAAATTCTACGATTTTTTGGTCTAGTAAATTGAATATACCAGTGTTTGATAATTATTGTTTTGAAACGGCTGAATATTGTGAACCAATCGCGAGTGATATAAGACCAGTATTTGCAGAAGAGCGTTTGTTGCTTGAAATACTTGCAGGAAAGCCAATGGCTTATGCAGGAAAATCAGTATGGAATTCGGGTGGGAATCGATTTATTGTAGATGGTAAAAAGATGATTTTACCGTTTAATCAATATATAAAAAGCTCGAATAGAGATGATATAATCAAACAATTAAACAAATATAGTGAAGAAAACCAAAAATATGTTGATGGTTTCATGGAACAAGATTATATAAAAAACTTCATAAGAATTAATAGGACAAGACTAAGTTTAATTACAGATGAGGCATGTAATTATATTCAGGAAAGAGCTAAGGGATGGGAAGAAAATGAAATGTTTGTGAGTTTCAGTGGAGGAAAAGATTCCACTGTTACTAGTCATTTGGCAATGCGAGCATTAAATAATAAGAACTTAGTGCATATTTACGGGGATACAACATTAGAATATCCTGCATCTAAGGAATATTTGAATCGTCTAAAACTATCTGATGATGGACCAAGTATTATGATGATTGCAAAGAACAAAGATCAAGATTTCAATAATCTTTGTGAAGTTATAGGACCTCCTAGTAGGGTGATGCGTTGGTGTTGCACGATTTTCAAAACAGGTGCGATTACTAAGAAAATTGAATCAACTTTTAAAGATGAAAAACGTATCTTGACTTTCCAAGGAATTCGAAGAAATGAGTCAAAATCAAGAAGTAAATATGATAGAGATTCGAATGATTCAAAGATCAAAAAACAAGAGGTTATTTCACCAATCATTGATTGGTTGGATTTTGATGTATGGTTATACATACTTTCTAACAATATTGATTTTAATGATGCATATAAACAAGGATTCGCGAGAGTTGGATGTTGGTGTTGCCCAAATAACAGTAGCTGGTCTGGTTTTTTATCAAGTATTTATATGCCTAAGGAATATGATAAATTCTATGATATTCTATATAAATTTGCTCAAAATGTTGGTAAAGAAGATTGGAAAGACTATATTGATGATGGAAAATGGAAGGCTCGTCAAGGTGGTAATGGTTTAGAGATGAGTAAGAATGCGGTTGTTTCTTTTGCACCATGTGCTTTAGAAGAAAACACATATAATTTTATGTTATCTAAACCTATTGATGAATCTTTATATACATTGTTTAAACCTTTTGGAATATTAGATTTTAATATTGGAAATAAACGTTTAGGTGAGGTTTATGTTTTAGATAGAAAAACAAAACAACCACTATTAAAACTAAGAGGGCGTATTGGTAAAAATGAATTGAAAATATCTGTTTTGAATATGACCACAATATTTAAAAACAAACAGACTGCTGAAAATTTAATTAAAGATCAGATTACTAAATATCAAACATGTATCGGTTGTAGCGCCTGCCAAAGCGTTTGTAGATTTGATGCTTTGAAAGTAATGAATTTAGAAAAAGGAAATGTATCTAATGATACTATTTTATATACGATAGATGAAAATAAATGCGTAGGCTGTTTAGAGTGTGTAAAACATTTTAATAACGGATGTTACATGAAAAAAGTATTACGAGTGAAGAAAGGGAATTAGTATGGCAAAGTTGCGTCTTAAAAGACATGGAACCTTCTCAATCCGTGAGGGTTGGCTAGAAAAAGCAATTCATATTATTGCGAATAGCGATGACAATAAATCATTATTTTCAAAAGATAATGGGGTAATTGAATTTGGAATTGGTTCGATGATGGTAACTTCTCTTAGATATTGGTTGATTGCAACGGATATTATTGATGAAAGAACAAATCAATTAAGTGAATTTGGTCGATTGTTATTGGAATTTGATCCATATTTAGATGATGACTTTTCTTGGTGGATGATTCATGAGAAATTAGCATCTAATTATAAGGATGCTCCTATTTTAAATATTATTCTTAATGAATTTAAGGTTAAGAATTTCCAAAAAAAAGATTTAAATGAATTTGTATTAGAATATTTGAAAGATAATGCCATTGAATTTAGTAGTGAAAATGGTGTGGATTCTGATATTGGTGTATTTTTAAAGACTTATACGAATGAAGTTGTAACAGATCCAGAAGATAATTTAAATTCACCTCTTGGAAAATTGGATTTGATTCAAAAGGATAAAGATGGTTCATATAGTTTTATACAACCACGTCATGATCGTCTGAATTATTTGGTTGTTTATTATAACGTTTTGAATTGTTTAGGAAATAGCGATTCAGCACATATTAGTGAATTAATGGATTCAAATAATTCTCCTACTAAATTATTGAAAATGGATAAAAATTTATTTTATTTATATTTAAATGAATTTAAAAGAGAAGGTTTAATTACTGTTAATAGAACAGCTGGGTTGAATATGGTATATATTCATGAGAAATTGAGTGAAAGACAAATATTCGAAAAATATTTTATGGAGTGTGAGTAATGGTGCGTTCAGATATAGAAAGAGAATATACTGAGAGAACAAGAAGATATTCAGATATAGTAAGTATTAATGAACAATTTAAAAATTCAGTGAATATCGAGTATGACTTGAACTCGTATCACAAATTATCTGAATATATTCCAACCGATGATATATGTGAAGTAATGCAGTATTTTTTCAATGCTGCTGAAGTTAATAAGAACAATAGAGCAAATATATTAGTGGGTCCTTATGGTAAAGGGAAATCATATTTAGTTTTGTCTTTATTACAACTTTTTATGTTGGATAAAGATGATGAAAATGTAACAGTATTTTTGGATAAATTAAAACAAGTTAATAGCGAGTTGTACAATCAATATATAAGAATCAAGAATAGTGGATTGAAATTATTACCGGTTATTATTAATAGTAATTACACACATTTGGCACAAGCATTAAATGTGGCTCTTAAAGAAACTTTAGATACTGCTGGATTGAATGGCGTTTTTCCGGATACAGCATTTGATGTTTCTTTAAAAGTATTAGCACAATGGAATGATGATCCAACGTATAAAGAAAACGTTGATCAATGCTTAAAAAAATTAGGTATGAATTTAAAGACCATTAAAAATGGTTTGAAAGAATATGATATTCAAGCATTGAAGAGCTTTGAAACTTTATATAACTGCGTAATCAATGGATTGGAATTTAACCCATTAACAAATGACGATGTTGTGAAGAACTATCAAGATATATCTGTGAAGTTGAAAGATTATGGGTATAGTGGATTATTTGTTGTATTTGATGAGTTTAGCAAATTTATAGATGCAGATAATGATTCTCTTCTTTTAGATTTGAAAATACTACAAGATTTAGCAGAAGCAGCTCAACGTTCAGGTAAGGATTCTCAATTGCATTTATGTTGTATAACTCATAAGAGTTTAAATGCTTATTATGGAAATAAAAAGGAAGCTACTGTAAATGCATTTAGAACAGTGGAAGGCAGATTTAAAGAAGTTAATTTTACTCGTAGTATGGATCAAAGTTATCAAATTATTTCTTTGGCAATTAATAAAAAGGAAGGATTTGATAAAGCTATAGGTGCATATTATGTCGCAAATCAAGATTTTTACAATGAACTTTCTGTACTAGACTTATTTGCAGATACTTCATTAAAGTCCATAGGAAAAGGATGCTTTCCAATGAATCCATTAACAACTTATGCGGTTGTAGAAGTGTCAGAAAAAGTGGCTCAAAACGAAAGAACGCTATTCACGTTTATATCTGATAATGATTCAAATAGCTTGTCTACGTTTATTAGAAATAATGGAACAGGATTATTTAATGTGGATAAAATCTATGACTATTTTAAAGAATTATTTAAAAAGTCAGATGATAAAACAATTAGAGAAATTGAGCGAAAAGCAGAAATTAATTTATTTAAGACAGGAGATCTTTTAGAGAAGAAAATTATTAAAGTATTAGCTATTATGAAAATAGTAGGCAATACATTATTTGTTCCCGTTGTGGATATGCTAGCTAATAGTTTAGAGATTTCTAGAGAAGAGGCACTAAGTGCTTTAAACAGTCTTGTAGAAAAGAAAATGTTGAAAAAACATTTAGCTACAGAACAATATGATTTTGCATTAGCAAGCAGTAAAAACATTACGAACAAGGTAGATTTAATTTTAGCTTCTAAGTCTAAAATAGATAAATTATCTTTGATTTTAAATGAATGTTTTAAAAGTCAATTTGTATTACCGAGAAAATATAATGCAGTAAAGAAGATGACTAGATTCTATAAGGAAAAATATATTTCTGATTTTGAACTTTTTGCATTAAATTCTTTTGAAGTCTTTTACAAAGATGAATTTTGTGACGGATTGATTTTTAATGTTATTAATACAATGAATGATGTTGATAAAGTAAGAAGTCATTTTAAGAATATGCAGTATTCAAATACTGTGATATTAAAGATGCAGCCTTCTCCAATTTCAGAAAGTGTGAAATCGGCTATTTATCATTTGAATGCATTAAAAGAAGTGTTGTTAGACAAGGGATTAGATGATTTAGATAAAGAGCAAACTAAAATTATTTATGATGATGAAGTTAATGAATTAAAAAGCGCATTGGGCTTAGTATTTAATACTAAAATAGTGGATGTTATCAGTCAGTATGATGTTTCTGACTATAATGAACTATTGTCTTTGATTATGGAAAAAGAATATGCTCTTACACCAATTTTCAATGTTGAAATGATTAACAAAGAAAATCGAGTTTCTTCGCAGTATATTAAACCTAGAAATAAAGTGGTTGATTTTTACATTAATAACGAAGTGGATTTGAATCAAGAGTATTTAGAAGATTATTCTTTGTCTAGTCCAGAAAATACTGTTTACAGGGCTTTAAAACATTCGGATTCTCCAGAATTAAGAGAAGTATTAGATGGAATAAAAGAATTCTTCAAAAGCACTGAAATAACTAGAATGTCAGCTGTGGATTTAATTAGCAAATTGAAGAAAGCACCATATGGAATTCGTAATGGTGTCTTGCCTTTGTACATTGGTGTAGCTATTAGTGAATTAAATGGTGATTTGATCATGTATAATGGATCTAGAGAAGTGGATTTAAATGCGGATAATATTAATAAAATGATTGCACAGCCTAGTAATTATTATTTGAATCTAAAAGAGGGCTCTAATGAAAAGACAAAATATTTAAATGATATGTTAAGTGTATTTGATTTGGTTGGTGCAAATAATTTTAAACAAGACATGGATATTGCCATTAAATATTTGCAAAAAATGGTAATGAATCAGCCACAAATTGTTAGATGTTTAAATACAAAAAATGACTTTATTGATTTAGAAGATAGTTATGTACGATTAAATTCAGTATTTAATAATTTTAATTTAAATAAATATGACACTTTGTTTGAAACAATTCCAGAATTATTTGGTAACAATTTTGAGGATACAATCAATAAATTAAAGTTATATTCAGATGAAGTTAATCGTTGTATAGAATATTATTCGAAATCTATTGCGGATAGTATCAAGGATATGTTTGATTCATGTAAAGATGAGAGTTTATTCAATTCAATAGATGCTTGGATAGAAAATAATGATATTAGATCAAAAATATTAGAAAACAAAGAGAAAGATTTTGTTAGAATCTTTGATGTTCAGAATTATAATGATGTTAACTTGGTTAATTCGATTTCTAAAGTCGTTTTAGGTACTAGAATTACGGATTGGAATAAAGATAAAAAAGAAGAATTGTTGGCGCAGTTAAAATTAATCAAAGAAGGTTCTGTAAAGAGAGCTAAAGTTAGCGTTAATATTAGTGATAATTTGAATACAGTTGAATATCAAAATGTTGAGATTTCGAAGATTGGAAAATTGTTGAAAAACAATGTCGAAGATATTTTCGATGAATTTGGTGATTCTGTTTCAAATGAGGAAAAAATTAGTATTTTAAATAGTCTTATAAAAGAGTTATTGTAATGATAAGGAGTGAGTATTTTGATATATTTAGATAATGCAGCTACAACTTTTCCAAAGCCAGAGGAAGTTTATGAAGCATTAGATTATGCAAATAGAAATATGGCTTTTAATGCAGGTAGAGGAGAATATCAACAGAGTACGAAGGCGTTTAATTTAATTCAAGATACTCGTGAAAAATTAGCCTCTTTTGTTAATAGAGATGCAAATGAAGTGGTTTTTACTTCGTCTGCAACTGAGAGTTTAAATTTAATTATCAATGGGATAACTATCGAATCAGGGGATCATGTATATGTATCCCCTTTTGAGCATAATGCCGTAATGCGACCATTGAAGTTATTACAAGAAAAAGTGAACTTCGAATTAAAGGTTCTTCCTTTTGATGAAGTAACTTGGGAACCAGATTTAAATAGCATAAAGAATGAATTTGCCTTGTATCATCCAAAAGCAATATTTATATCACACATCAGTAATGTCACTGGTTATGTGGTGCCATATAAAGAAATTTTTGAATATGGCATGCAATGGAATTCGATTAATGTCCTAGATTGTTCACAAAGCTTTGGCGTAAAAAATCCAGATAATTTGGATTTGGTGAATTACTTGGTGTTTGCAGGACACAAGTCGTTGTACACTTCATTTGGAATCGCTGGTTTTTTTATATTAAAGGATGATGATTTAAAAGTTGTTAAAGCAGGTGGAACAGGATCGGATAGTTTAAATCTTGATATGCCATTAGAAAAACCATACAGATACGAATCAGGGAGTCCTAATATAGTAGCTATATATGGATTAAACAAAAGTATAGATTGGTTAAAGAATAATGATATTGAAAGTAAAGAAGAAGAGTTGTTGCAATATCTATATGAAAAAATAAAAGATATTGATGGTATTGAGATTTATAAACCAGAACAAAAGTTACCATTTGGTATATTATCAATAAATTTAGATGGTTATAAATCTGATGAGTTAGCAGAGATTTTAAATGAAGATTATGATATTTGTGTACGATCAGGTTATCATTGTGCACCTTTAGTCCATGATTTTCTTGATTCTAAGAAATATAATGGTACAGTAAGAGTAAGTATTAGTGTATTTACAACAATGAATGAAATTGAAAGACTAATTTATGCTCTTTCTGAGGTGTCTAATGAGCTTTAAAAATAGTTTAGATAATATCCTTTTAGAATATAGAACCCTGGAAGATGAAGTGGTAGATTCATTTTATATCCCTGCTCTATCTGAAGCTGTTGTATATAAGAGGGCTGTAGGATTTTTCTCTTCATCTGTATTACTTCAAATTAGTAAAGGTTTAGGGACTATTGCATCTAGAGAAGGAAAAATAAAATTATTAATATCTCCACAATTAGATGAAAAAGATTATAAGGCAATTAAAGAGGGATATGAGTTAAGATTACTTGTTAATGATAAGTTAGATAAGTTGTTTGATGAAGATATTGATTTTGATCAAAAAATTGAACGATTTACTTTGTTATCTTATCTAATTGCTAAAGATATTTTAGATATAAAAATAGCGATTGTAGAAGAACAAAAAAATGATAAAGCAATATATCATGAAAAATTAGGAGTCATGATTGATTCGGATGGTGATATACTTTCATTTTCTGGATCAGCTAATGAAACGGGACAAGCATTCGATGTAAATTATGAATGTATTGATGTTTATTGTTCATGGAAATCAGATGAAGCATACCAAAGGTGTCAAATAAAGGATTTTAGATTTGACCAAATGTGGGATGATTCAGACAAATCCTTAATAGTTATTCCATTTCCTCAAGTTATAAAAGATAAGATTTTAAAGTACAATGAATATGATAAATATGACTTTAGACAACTAGATATTGATCTTTCAAAAATTCATTTAAAGAAAAAACTGAGATCAGATGGTCCTAGTACAGGAACAATAACATTTCATGATTATCAAGAATTAGCTATTAATAACTGGGTGAAGAATAATTACCGAGGAATATTTGATATGGCGACAGGAACCGGAAAAACTTTTACAGGGTTGGGTGCTCTATGTAAATTATATAATGATAAAAAAAGAATTGTAGCAGTCATTTGTGCTCCATATATACATCTTGTTGATCAATGGGATGAAGAAGCAAAAAAATTTAATATAAACCCTATAAAATGTTATGGAGCTACAGATTATAAAACTAAATTAAAAAATCAAATTCAAAAATTTATTGTAGAGGAATATGACAACTATGTAGTGTTGAAACAATATTTATCAAATGAAATTGATTTGGTAGAAATTCCTGCAAAAATCAATAATAAGAATGTCACTATTGTTGGAGATTGTTGTTTTTTTAACCATCCTGAAATTATAGATGTTTACTTTTCTTCTGCAATTCAATCTATCGGTAACGCTGCTTTTGCCTATTGCAAAGGAATAAGCAAGTTGGATTTGCCTGATTCAATTAAAAAAATTGGTGTATCTGCATTTAGAGATTGCACCGGTTTGAATAGAGTTGTAATGCCAAAACATTTGAAAGTTTTAAGTGCAGGTTTGTTTGCTTTCTGCCACTTGAATTGTGATGCAGAAGTTGTTCTGCCACATGAACTTGAGAAAATAGATGTTCACGCTTTTTATAGCGGTGGTTCTTTTGAATTGAAAATTCCTGATAGCGTCAAAAGAATTGCGGTAGGTGCATTTAATGGAGGACCAAAAGTTATTACCTCACTTCCGTATGATAAAGGTTGGTATCTTGATTGGCCTTATGGAGAAAAAATTGTTTTTTCAGATGGACAAGAAGGCATTGTTTCAAACATTACATATGTAGGCATTGATTGTACAAATTCCGAAATTTTGGAAGTTACAATCGGTAATAAGAAACAAAACATTTTTTATCCCAGTTGTGGAGAAAATGTTTATAAATTTGAAAATATTCATAGTCAACAGATGATGCAAGAGGATATTAAAAATTATCCTGAAGTAGAAGAATTATATCAAGCATGGCTTAACGGTTTGGTATGATTATTTATGCATTATGTGAAGAATTTTTGTAAAGATAATTATTTAAAACAAGGCGTTATCGCAGAATGTGAAATTCCTTTTCAAACGGTGCAAAGGGTAGTACAACAAGCACAGGCGGTAAAGTAACAGTCGATAATTCACCTGCAACAGAAGAGGACGGTTACTATCAGTATCTCGGAACAACTTCACTCAAGGTTGAAAATCCGACAAGTGAGAATAACTCCGCATTCTTTACAGGCTTTGCTCATCAGTTCAAAGAAACAACTTTCAACGGCAAAGATGTAACTTTCTCCGCATATGTAAAGACAAAGAATGTGAAGCAGATTTACAGCGGCGGCTCAGTCGGAGCAATCCTCAAAGTTAAGTGTCTTGATTCATCAGGCAACCTTACATCTGTTAAAAACGGTGATTCTGAAAACTTATATACATACAGCGGTTTAGGCTCTGTATCAAAAATCACACACAATGGTTTTGACTACTCATTTAACTACGATGTTTTCTACAATCTTGTGTCAACTAAAATCGGCAATGTAACTGTTGCAAGTCATACATATGACAGTAACGGTAATCTTACAAAGACTGCTTTTGCAAACGGTGATTATCTTGAATATGCTTACGATAACTATGGCGATATTTCTGTAATCACAGGAGAAACAGGCAAAATTGCCGAGATGATTTACAACAAGCAGGGGCTTGTTACAAAGGCGGTTGACTATTCAAGCGGCGAAACCTCATATTACTATTATACATTTGACGGTTCACTTGAAAGCGAATACCGCACATCATCTGACGGCAGCCTTGCTCACTACATCATTACCGATTCAGACGGTAATACGGTAGAAAAGACATCTGTAAACGGTCAGACAAAGACTATTACAACAGGCTCAGATGATGACGGAAAATCATTTGTAAATAATGATGGTGTAATAAACGAAACCTCAATAGATGATTTTGGCAGAGTGTCAACTGTAACAACAAAACAGAACAAGAGCGATGCCGTATTTACAAAGCAGTATTCTTATTATCACGGCAGTGAAAGTAATGCTACTACCAATATGGTTGGCGGTATCAGTTATAAGTTGAGTTCTGATAGGGTTCTGGATTACAGCTATAATTACAACGATACAGGTAATGTAGAGAATGTGTATGAAAACGGTAAAAAGGTAGCCGTATATACATACGATGAACTAAATCAGCTTGTATGGTATGCAGATACCCGAACAGGTCGCTATATCAGAATAGTTTATGATAACTACGGTAACATTCAAAAAATGGAATCGTATTCACTCGGAACTAACTGGGCACCTGTAAAATTACTTGAAACAAGAACTTATTCATATGGCGACACTAACTGGAAAGATAAACTTACTGAGTTTGACGGCGACAGTATCACATATGACAAGAACGGCAACCCATTGACATACCGTGATGATATGACTTTTGAGTGGGAGAACGGAAGAATCCTCAAGAAGATAACTACTTCCGAAAAAGCTATTCAGATGAATTATGACTCAAACGGTATGAGAACGCAGAAGTCTGTTGACGGAGTGAAAACTAATTATTACTACGATAGCAGTAATAACCTTTTTGCACTCACTCAGGGCAGTGATACGCTGTTTTTCTATTACGATAATTCGGGTGAAGTAATGTCAGTTTCCTGCAATGGTACTATGTATTTCTATATCAAAGACCTGCAGGGTGATATTACCGAAATCGTTGACAAAGACGACAAAGCAGTTGCAGAGTATGCCTATGATGCGTGGGGCAATATGCTCACCGAATATAACGGCACACTGACAGTCGGAAAACTGAACCCGTTCCGCTATCGTGGCTATGTTTATGATGAAGAAACAGGCTTGTACTATCTCCAAAGCCGTTATTATGACCCACTCACAGGCAGATTTGTTAATGCGGATGTGTATGCTGACACTCAATCAGGTACACCGCTCAGTACAAATATGTTTGCTTATTGTGAGAATAATAGTATTAATTTTACTAATGAAAAAGGCGAAGCAAAACGATATAAATATAATATCAACAAATTTAATTGTTATGCTTATGCATTTGGTGTTTATGACAAGTGGTTGAAACCCGGTCATAAAAGTAGTATGCCACAATATTATTTATTAAAAAATACAATAAAATGGGTTTTAAAGGATTTTAGTAATGCTAGAAAAATTGCTAATAAAAACAGTAAATTAAAGAAAGGCGAGTATAGAATTGCATTAAGAATATGTACTTACACGATCCTGATAAAACTAAACAAAAAGGTTGGCGACTTTTAGATGAAAAAGGTAAGTTGTATGATGTTAGAGGAACAGGAAAAACTATTAGAGGCCCATTGTACTACAATAGTGTTACAGCATATTTTGCTTATAAAGGAAAATTTACAAGTAGGGGGTAATTTTGAATATGAAAAAACTTTTTTGTACTGTAATATCGACATTTGTAGTAATTGCGTTTGCGGTTGTTTTATCAGGTTGTTCAGGAAATACAAATAAAAATAATTCTAATGAACAGCCTAAAACATCCGTTACAGAGAAAGTTTCAGATAATGATGACGCCAACCGAGTGCTGTCTGATGACATTCAGGATTATACGGTAGTAACAGATAAAAACACTCCACTTAAAGTTAATGAATTGTCAAGCAAAGATTATAGTGACCTTTTAGACCATATAAAAAGTTACGGTTCTTTGAGTAGTGATGTGTTTAAAATCTCTTATCTAAAACCTTGGTGTTCATCAATTGAGTTTAGGCAGTTTAATGTAGATAGTTCTGATAGCGAAGAAACTGAGCCGTATTATTATTGCGTTTTTTCTGATGCCTATAACGGTGATGTTGCATATCTTATCTTTGGGGAGATAGTGACAGGTGAGTCGGATAAAACTTATTCATGTGCAAGTTATGTGACTGCAAATAAAAATGAAATTTCGGAATATCCTGATAGTTCATTTGATTGGTACTCATACATATGTGATTCTGATTTGTCATCATAAAAGATTATAGTTTATTAGTTTTGCAAGGAGGCTCTTTTGAGTCTCCTTGTGCTAAGGCAGAGTAAACTCATATTGTCACCTATCTAATGCCAATCATGAGTATGCAGACAGTAAGGCTGAAAATTCAACAACTAATCTTATCAGCAAGTTTAGCCAGTCGTATGGCGGTGACAGCGTTTTATCCTACGATTATTCTTATGATAGCAACGGCAATATTACCGAGATTAGACAGAACGGCGAACTCATAAATAAATATACTTATGACAGCCCCTTATGATAATTTTTTTATTATCATAAGGGGTGATTTTTTTATTGTACATTTTGGGAGATTAGTTAAATGAATTTATCTGACAGAGAATGCATAAAATAGCAATAAAATAGTTTGACTAATATATAATATTGTGTTAAAATTATGCGAAAAGGAGGGTGACAGCCC
>OIXU01000335.1_pt1 | contig 16555 bp, 16 predicted proteins | sample 1587921 | NCBI WGS metagenome assembly OIXU01 (sample SAMN03283238) | human gut metagenome | biome: human-associated habitat; material: feces | host: Homo sapiens | place: Peru | collected 2012
ACCTGATTTCCTACGATGAAAATTCTTACAACGAAGGCTGCTCCGCCCTTTCGGACTTTGAAAATTTAAACAGCTCAACAAATCTGCTCGGAACGCTGATGCTGGATAAGGCGAATATGGCAAACGGAAAATTCATCAACGTCCTGAACAAAGCCTACAAGCAGCTTGCAAAAGAAGCGCGCGTAAACGCATTCAAAGCAAAAAAAGATGCTGATGCAGTAAAAGCAGGCGTCGCGGCAAAAGCAGACTACAAAAAGGCTGTGGAAGAATTCAAATCCGGCGACCAGAATTATGCAATGCAGAACGCGGAATCGGCGTACAACCATTACCTGAAATCTGAAGAGCAATTCGCATCCCTGGCAGCAACCGTCGCAGAAAAACGCGCGGCAGCCCAAAAAGCAATTGACGAGGCAAGGGCTAAAGTTGAAGCAGCCGCAAATTACGCGGCAAAAGCCGACATGGAAAAACCTCTTGAGGGCGACAACATAGAAGGAATTGAAGCAGAAGATGCGGTTCTGCTTGAAGCAGATTCTTATGAAGCGCCAGAAACGCATGAAGCGGAAATTCCAGAAACGATTGAGGATTTTGAAGTTGAAGACTTCAAAGGAAACGACTCTTCTCTTGAAGGTCTTGTAAATGATGCGGTTGATTCTCTCAACGATGCAGTAACATCAACATCGGAGGCAAAATAATGAAAAAACTTATTGCAGCCACAGCAGTCTTGATTGCAGCCGCTTCAATTTTTGCTGTTAGTTACAAAAACAACACTTACCAGAAACTTGCTGACGAATATGACCAGAAAGCGCGCATTGCATTTGACGCAGGCGAATATGACGATGCCGTTGAGTATTCAAAAAAAGCCGCCGAGAACGCATCGCTTTCCCAGGCTTATATTGATTCTATGATGGCGCGCTACAACGCAGAACAGCAGCTCAAGCTTGCCGCAAACAAAATCAAGTGGGCCGAAGGAATCGGATGTGAAAAAACATTCCCGATGGCATACACCGCGGCAAAAGAAGCGTATGGAAATGCTGAATCCGCGTTCGGAAAAGAAGATTTCGCCGCATCGCAGGATTACGCAAAGCAGGCAATCGCAGCGCTGGACGGTGTTTATGCTGTAACTCCACTTCCTGAATATTATATTGTTCACCCTTGGGCAGAAACAAAGGACTGCTTCTGGAATATCGCAGGCCGTCCTTACGTTTACAACAACCCGCTTCTCTGGGAAAACCTTTACCAGGAAAACAAGAACAATATTCCGCAGCCTAACAATCCAAACCTGATAATGCCTGGAATGAAAATGAAGATTCCTAGCCTTACTGGTGAATACAGAGAAGGAACCTACTCGCCTTCTAAAAAATACGAGGCATACGGAAGTAAATAAAAAAATCGGGCTGTCCGGAAATAAGCAAATCGGAACAGCCCGTTTTTTTTAGAACAATTTTTTCAATTCTTCAACAATATCCTTAAATGTATCGCATGCGGCCTGAACCGGCTCTGTGCTTTCCATATCAACACCGGCAATCCGCAGGCTTTCAATAGGATAGCGGCTTCCCCCGGACTTTAAGAATTCAAAATAATCATCGCGTTCTTTTTTACCGCCTGAAGCAACGCGCCTTGCCAAAGCCAGTGCAGCCGAAATTCCTGTAGCATATTTGTACACATAGAACGCATTGTAAAAATGAGGAATCCTTAATCCTTCCATGTCGCTGTTTTCCTCAAAATGCATTTCCGGTCCAAAATAGAATTCAAGAAGCTCCCTGTAAGTTTTACGCAAGAGCGTTGCCGTCAGCGGAGTTCCGTTTTCCACAAGCTCGTGCGTCTTAAGCTCAAATTCCGCAAACATTGTCTGACGGTGCAAAGTCGCCAGAATATCATCCGCGCGCATCGCCAGAAGATATTTTTTTTCATCTTCTGTTTTTGCATTTTTCAAAAGATACTCGAACACCAGCTCCTCGTTGAAAGTAGAGGCAACTTCCGCCTCGAAAATCGTATAATCATAAGAAAGGAACGGATTGTTGTGAACTGAATACCAGCTGTGCATAGAATGGCCGCCTTCATGAGCCATTGTAAACACATCGCGAATATCATTCTCATCGTAATTCAAAAGAATATAAGGGTCGCCGATATACGAACCGCTTGAAAATGCTCCGCTCCGCTTGCCCGCGTTCTCGTAACGGTCTACCCATCCGTTCTTAAGACCAGAGCAAAGGCGTTCCGTATATTCTGTTCCCAACGGAGCAAGCGCATTTCTTATAATCTCAACAGACTCATCGTAGCTGTGCTGCATTTTTACGGACTTTACAAGAGGAACATAAACATCATAATGCCTCAGTTCCTGCAATCCCATGATTTTTTTCCGCAATGAATAATATTCGTGCAAGGTCTTAATATTCTTGTGAACGCAATCTATAAGATTGTGGTAAACCGAAAGCGGAACTTTATTTCCATAAAGCGCGGCCTGCAGGCAAGAGTCATATCCGCGGGCACGCACCCTAAAAACATCCTGATTAACGTTGCCTGCATAAAGCGCGGAAATCACATTCTGAAAATCCTCGAACTTTTTATAGAACTGCCTGTATGTTGTTTCCCGGACTTTTCTGTCCTGGTTTTTAAGAAGAGTTGTAAACGTTGTCTGTGTCAACGGCTTTTCTTCACCGTTAACGTTCACGCTTCCAAACTGCCTGTTCAAGTCGACATTTTCAAGCACGCTGAACGCATTGTAGGCAGTTTCCGCAGGCTGCGCCTGAAGGGAAAGGATTCTTTCCTCTTTTTCGCTCAAAGTATAACTGTTAAAATGCATGAGCTTTTCAACATAAATCTTGTAATCCTTGAATTCCGGCGCAGAAATCCACTCTTTCAAGGATTTTTCAGGAATCGCAAGAATTTCAGGATTCATAAAACTTATCTCAGACTGCATTTTTGTGTAAGCCATCATCGCCCGGCCTTCCCGGTCTGTCGCTTCAGAATCATCTTCGTCCGCCTCATGCTGAAGGCTTGCATAGTGATAGACTGTTTCCATTTTCAACTCAGCCTGCTCAAAGGCCTTTAACGCGGAAAGAAAAGTCTCCGGGCAGGAACCAAGCTTTCCTTTAAATTGAACAACTTTTTCAGTAAGAACAGGAATCTCCGACAGGGCGTTTTCCCATTCCAAATTTGATTTATAAATTGAAGACAAGTCCCATTTATCTGTTTCCGGAACTTCTGAACGTAGTGGAATTTTATTACTCATACAGAAAGTATACCGCATTTTCAAAAAATTTTGCACTTCTTGAACAACTGTATTGAACAAATGGGCAGATAAATCAGGGAAAAATTCGCATTTCTATATTTTTATAGATTGAAAGAAACGCCTATAAACGGAGAAAACTTCAAAAGCAAAAAATTTTCGTAATCAAGGTAATAAAGAGCGCCATCAACATCAACAAAATCGCGGCAAAAAAAACTCACGGAAAAATCAATACCCAGAAGCGGAGAAACCCTCCGGCTCTGCATAAGAAAAAAGAATACGGATGTGCCTGCGCCAAGCAGAATTCTGTACTCATCCGCAGAGCCTGTTCCAAAAGATGTTTTTCCATATTTTTCGATATTCTGATTTTTTTCAAATTCAAAGCCCAGCCTAAAAAATGGAGAAGCCTGAATCCGCAAAAAATCATTGGGCGCGGCACAAAACGCAGGCCCCGCGGCAAATTCCGCTCCAAAAAAATCTCCGGCTTGAAACGAAAGCCTTTCAAAAAATCCAAAATGGTCTTCTTCACCAAAAAAATTAAAATTTGAAACAGAGAATTCTCCGCCGCGGAAACCAGAGTCAAAAAATCTGTTATCCGAGACAGAATATTCAAAATCCGTAAAAAAAAGTCCTGAGAAAAGCTGCACGTCGCTTTTCTTTGCAAATGCGGCAGAGAAAAAAAACAATGCGGCTATCCCAAAAAAACATTTTTTATTCATCACAATAATTCAGCTCAGAAGAAAAATTCCGCAAGCGCAACGCTAAGGGGCAGCGTAACCACGCAGACCAACGAAGTCGCAAGAACGCCAAGCCCCGAATAGGATTCATCCTTGTCAAAAAGAACCGCGAAACTGGAAACGCTCATTGCGACCGGGCAAAGCGCCGCGATATACGTTACGTAACAAATCAGACGGATGTCCGGAACGCCTGCAAAAACCCTTGACGCCGCCAGAATAATCAAAAATACAAAAATCAGAACCACCGCAAAACGAAGCACGCAGAGTTTTACAAGATGCATTGTATAAGTCTTCTTAAATCCGTGGAAATCCGCAAAGAGCATACCCAAAAGGAACATCGCCATCGCCGTATTCATTCCGGAAATATGGCGGAACGGCTCTGAAATAACTTCAGGCAGCCTGAACGGACTGCAAAAAAGAATAAATCCGGCGACAACCGCAATTATATTCGGATTCAAGAGAAGTTTTTTAAAATTCACGCGACCGCCAAAAGTCCTGTAACCAAAAGTCCACAGAAAAATATTGAACGTCACAATAAATGGAAGCAGATAGAAAATCGCATTCGTTCCCGGAAAAATTCCATCAATCAGAGGAATTCCTATAAAACTACAGTTCGTAAAAACAACGCTGAGCCGGTCAATCTGATCAAGCTCTTTTTCCTCCGCACGCCTTGAGCGGCAAAAGACAAGCGCCAGGGCGACCATCACAAAATGGATTATGACAGACAAAAGAAACACAATACCGAAATTTCTAAGACTTTCAGCATCAAAATCCATGTCGAATTTAAAAAAAACCAGGCTGGGGTTTACAAAATAGATAAGAACCTTTGAAACAAACTGCTGCTCCAGCGCGCCAAACTTAAACTGCCGGGAAACAAAGAATCCGCATGCAGCAATCAAAAACATAATAAAAAGTTGCTTAATAACCAGTAAATACATACGCAAATTATACGCAAGCAGATAAAAAAAATCTATAAAATATGAAACCAATTTTTTGCAAATAACTATATTTTTTTTTTAAGAACTGCTAGACTTTTCCAAGTGGGAATTATGAAAAAAACAACAGCGTTCATTCTTATTTTTGCCGCGGCTTTTTTTATTTCATCATGCGGAAAAAAAACTGAAAAAAGATTTTCAGACTCAAGGCTTATAACTTTATGCGAAGCGGCGGAAGATTCAACAGCGCTTGCACTTCCAAGCCAGATCTGGCACAAATCGAATAAAAATATCGTTGTATTTTTCGGCTACGGATACAATGACGAAACGTTTGTAAAAAAAATGAAAGACTCGCTTTTTCAAAAATACGGAAATTCAAACGAGGGCGGAAAACTGCTTGCGCTCGTATTTCCAGACGATTTTAAGCACGGCGCAAGAACCTACACAACAAACCTTGCAAATATCCTGGACGACAAAGAAGTTTCCGGAATTGTTATTCTTGGCGCGCCGGAAGGAACCTACAAAGCAATAACCAGAATTCAGGACGAATACAACGGAAAGCTGCCGTTCCCGGTAATTTCACTTTTCAGCCAGGATGATGTGCTTGGAACTGAATACACTTCGGACATTGTAATCGACAAAAAGCAGAAGGCGAAGATGAACGGAATTTTAGAAACAGAATCGGAACAGGAATTCGCCGGAGAAGCCGTTTCTATAATTGAAAAAGCCGTTCTTTTCGCGGATATTGCGGAAGCGCCGTTTGAAAAAGACGCAAATCTCTTTAATATCGCAAAAATGCTTGCCGGAAACTCAAAAATTTCAAGATATGTGGATTCTGAAACCGGACTCATTCCAATCAACCATTTTGTGCTGGACTAGGCGATGAACTTTCTTTCTCAGCTTGAAAATGGAATTTTTGCATCAAAAAAAGACCTGGAGAAGTTTTCAAAAAACGAAAACGCGAAAATACTTGTAATTTCAGACAGCCACGGCGCAAAAGAAACTTTTTTATCGATTGTACAGACATTCGGTTCAAAAGCTGACGCGCTGATATTCGCAGGCGACGGAATTTTCGACCTTCTTTTTGTAATTGAAAAAGCAAAAAATCATTTTTCCACGGCAAGCTGGCTTCCGCCGGTAATCGCTTTTGTAAAAGGAAACAACGACCCTTCATTTTGCTCAGCAGATTTTTCAAAAGACATAATCGTTCCGCCAAAAATCACGATGCAGGCCGGAAAACGGACAATTCTTGTAAGCCACGGACATTCAGAAGGCGTTTACTACGATTATTCCGCAGTACAGGCAACAGCGCAAGTCTTTGGAGCGGACACAGCAATTTTCGGGCACACGCACGTTCCGGCGGAACTTATGGGAACAACATACATAATGAACCCCGGAAGCATTTCCCTTCCAAGGCACAGAAGTTCCGCAGGATTCGCAATGCTTGAAATCACAGGAAAAAACATCAGCTCAATTTTTTACAGGATTGAAAATGGCCAAAAACCGGAATTCATTCCATATCATCCCGAACAGTTCTACGGATAAAGTTTCAGCGGAATAAAAAGCGGAATAAAAAAACAGATTAAAAACTGTCCTGCTTATTTTCAGAAAGGGCAAAACCCGCATAATCATGTCCGGGATAAACCAGAACATCATCAGGCAAAGAAGAATAGATTCTTTCCAGCGATTTTACCATTTTACGCTCGCTTCCGCCCGGAAAATCCGTGCGACCCCAGCTGTGGTAAAAAATTGTATCGCCGGTAATCAATATTTTCTCTTTTTCATTGTAATAACAGACAGAACCTTCAGTGTGGCCCGGCGTATGCAGAACTTTCCATGCAGAAAGCGCGTCCGCCACATCCGGGTCTTTTGCCTCTATAACAGAAGAAAGCAACGGCTCGCCGGAAAAAGCGGCATCAGGCTCCGGAAGCCCTTTCAGAGCCGGAACAATCATTCCAAGCCCCATCGCTTCCAGCTGATTTTTCTGAGAGTCCGCCGCGGAAGCCCCCACTATCGGCAAATCTTCTTTATGAAGCGCAAGCGGCGCATCCGGGAAAAACGACTTACAGATTCCAGTTCCCGTAATATGGTCAAAATGCCCATGGGTCAGCAAAAACGCAGCCGGCTCAAGGTTATTCGCTTTTAGAAAATTTACAATCTCAAGAGAATCGTTTGTAACAGAACAGGCCGCAGGATCAAAAACAAGAACTTTATTCTTGCAAAGCTCCACAATCCAAGTGTTTATGCGGAAAGGACCTGTATTTAAAACCGAAATATTCATAGACAAAAAAAACGGGCCGCCAGAAAGCAAAATTCACATTCTGGACAGCCCCGTAATACAATTACATTTCAGAATCGTCAGAAGGCTCTACATGAGGCGCGCCAAACGCTTCGTTGCCAGAAGCCTTTGTTGCAGCAGCGTATGCCGCAGCATCCTCAGCAGCAGCCCTTTCATCAAAACCATCGGACATAGAAACTGCCTCGTCATCCAGCATCTCGTCATCCTTTGTGCGGCTGTAGCTTACGGCAAGCTTTCGGCCGCGGTAATCATAACCGTTCAAAACAGAAATAGCCTTTTCTGCGTCTTCCTTAAAAAGCTGGACAAAAGAATAATTTGCAAGAACACGGATATCGCCTATTCTATCGCGGTCAAGACCAGCGCCGCCAACAAGAAGACCAACTAAATCGCGCGGGAAAACGCGGCGGTTTCGTCCAATACTGATAAAAATAGTCGCCGCCAGCTCAGGATCAATCTGAACGCGCGGACGCGGCTGTCTTTCTTCCACCGGATTTTCAGAAATCTTCTGTTCGCGAACATTTCTGTCCCGGAATGTCTTTTTATTATCGCGATAGTCGTTCTTGCGCGAACGGTAAGCGCCATGAAAATGCTTTACTGTTTCTTTTACAAGATACGCTGCAACATAATTTCTAAGAGTAAGAGGAACATTTTTCTTAAAAACTTTTTTAAGTTCCGTAAGAAGATCAAGATTTTCCTGAGTCTTAACCTTTTCTACTGAATCCTGAAGGAAAGCAGCCACTGAATTCATATCAATTTCTGATTCACGTCTGTTATACATAATAAATTGCTCCTAAGCAAAAAAGTTTAAAGTTCTGCTACAAAACCAGATCCAATTCTTTTAAAACCATTTCTAGTTAACAAAGGCATTAAAGAATCCGGGACAATCGTGTTGGTCAGCAAAACCCATTTTTTTTTCCGGTCTCTCAAAGCATTCATGAACAGTTCCATAAGTTCACTTCCAATGCCAAGACCTCTGAATTTTTCAAGAACATAAAAACTTGTTAAAATTACAATTTTATCTGTTCCGCGGGAATTTTTATTCCCTGCCGCAGGCTTAGCTGTAATACATCCGGCAAACTCATCAGAATTTGAATGGCATACAATTCCAGTCTGATTTTGCGGACCGCCGCTTTCAAACTGCTGTATCCATAAGTCAAACAATGCTTCATCTAATTCCGGTGTTGCCGAATTTTCAATCTCGCCTGACGCTGCGTATTTTAAATTTAAAAGAACCTCTTCCTGATTTGATGATGAATAACTTTCAAAATTAAAGTCATCCTGAATCAAATCTCCAGTTTCTTCAGGTTCATGGTCTAACTTTTCCAAGCCCCATATTTCGCGCAGCTGATTATACCATCCGTTGATGTAAAGCCGCATTTTTCTATTCTTAAACCCATGCCAAAGCTTTTCAACTTCCGGATATTTTTTTAACGTATCCTTAAAATTTCTGAATACCCCCCTTCCAGAATGGAGAATCCGCTGCAGTTCATCTTTTGCAATCGGGGAATGCAAAGCGCTTACAAAGTCTTCCATAAGATTAAATCCATCGGAAGAATTCCATTCGGGCAAAGCAAAAAAACTGTATTCATCGGCGCTGATTTTTTCCGAAGAAACCAAAACCGAATTTTGAGCGTCAACTAAAAATTTCTGTTCCTGGTTTTCCAAAGCCTGAAGAATTTCTGATTCAAGCTTTTCGGTCAGCGCGAACACCATAAACTATTTTACCAAATCTTTTCTTGAATTTATAATCCTTGAAACAAGACCATATTCAACAGACTCTTCGGAATTCAACCAATAATCGCGGTTTGTGTCAGCAGCAACCTGTTCAAAAGATTTTCCGGTCTGCTCAGAAATAATTTTATTAAGAACCGCCTTTGTGCGCTCCATTTCCTTCGCATGAATCTCAATGTCGGTCGCAACACCGCGCATTCCAGAAGATGGCTGATGAATAAGATAACGGCTGTGCGGCAACGCAAGGCGATGCTCCTTGTCAACCGCAAGAAGAATCAACGCAGCGGCGCTTGCAATAAGCCCCATTCCAATAAGGAAAACAGGACAACTTACAAAACGAATCATGTCAAAAATAGCAAAGCCAGCATCAACATCACCGCCAGGCGAATCAATATAAATATAAACAGGCTTTGCCGCATCATCCGCTTCAAGAACCAATAGCTGACGCACAATTTTTTCAGCTAAATCCTTGTTAATTTCACCAGAAAGAATAATCTGGCGCGTCTTAATAAATTTTTCTGCAAGAGGATCTGGCATTTCAGGAGCTTTCTTTTTTGCATCCTCTTCTTCGTCAAAACGAATTTCTTTCATTTAACATCCCAAAAATATAATGATTTATATTAATATAACAAAAAAACAAAGCGTTTTCAATTTATATTCACATTTATTTACATCCACGTCTACTCTTCCAGAATCAAACCAGTTTTTTCTTTCCCCATTCCTGAATAAATTTCGCAGGATCTTTAGAAAACAGAACTTTTGCAAGCAGCACAGCGGCCTGCGGAAAAACCTGGCTCAGCACAATCTGCTCATCCCCGGTAAATTTTCCCAGGACATAATCGGCAATATCCCGGCCTACCGGCTTCGTAAGCCCAAAACGCAGCCGCCAGAAATCCGCAGTTCCAAACACCTGCCTGGTTGAGCGCAATCCGTTATGACCGCCAAGCCCGCCGCTCCATTTTAGGCTTACAGTTCCAAGCGGCAGCTCCAGCTCATCGTGAACAACAAGCGTTTCCTCCGGCTTGATTTTATAAAAACCGCATATTTCAATTATGCTCTCGCCGGAAAGATTCATATAAGTCTCGGGCTTTAAAAAATAAATTTTTTCCATTTCGGGCGGAACAATCACCGCAGAACCGTCCTTTTTAGAAAGAATTCCAGATTCCGCACACCACCCGGCAAGCAATTCCGGCTCAACCACCGCAAAATTGCCCTTAAATTTCTTCTGCCAGCTCAATTTTTCGGCAAACGGCAGTGAATCTTCAAACTGCCACGCCACATTGTGCCTTGTTTTCTCATATTCCTTGCCATAATTTCCAAGAAATGCAACCAGTTTTATCATATTTTCAGTATACCGGATTTTTAAAAAAGTTGAAATTAATCAGACAACAATCGGATAGAATCAACCAACAGAACCAATCAGACATTAACAGACTGAACAAACCGCATCCAATCACGCTAATCCATCGCCTGCAGCTCAATCGCAATCTCCTCCATCTCGCGGTCGGTCATGGCAATCGTTTCCGCAACCCTGAAAAGCTCACGCCGGACAGAATCAGGAATTTTCTGCTCGTTCTTGTACTTAAGCTCATGCTCAAGGCTCGCCCAAAAATCCATAGCGATAGTGCGCAGCTGTATTTCAACCCTTACATTGTGCTTTGTCTGGCTAAGATAAACCGGAACTTCCACAACAATATGCAGGCTTCTGTAGCCGCTCGGCTTAGGATTTTCAATATAATCTTTCTGCTCAATAAGCTTTATGTCCGGCTGCTTAAGCAAAATATCCTTTACATTGTAAATATCCGAAATATACGGACAAATAACGCGGACACCGGCAATATCCTGCAAATTTTCAGTCATCGTCTTAAAATTTACAGAAAGCCCCTTCTTTTCAAGTTTTTTAGCAATGCTGTCAGGCGACTTTATCCTGGACTTAATGGTTTCTATCGGATTCCTTCGCCCGGTAACCTTGTATTCCTTGTTTAAAATCTCCAGTTTTGTCTCAAGCTGCTTTATGGCGCTCTCGTAAATCATCATAATTTCCTGAAACTGGAACGCCATCTTATAAAAATCTTCGTTGCTCTGAAGCCCCTTGCTTACAACAGAAGGCAAATCCGCCTCCTTTTCCATCGCCTCAGAGATTTCATCAGTAACCACGGCAGCATCAATCTCTTTCATAATTTTTTTCATATATTTAAAAAATAATCATAAATCACAAAGGTTTCAAATTCTTTCAATAAAAAAGGGGATTCTTCATCAGAAAATCCCCTTTATAAAAATTTTCAGCGCAGGAAGATTTTCCTTCCCACGCACACACTGCTCCACCGCAAAAAAATTATTTCATCAGCTCGCGGTACTTAAGCGCAAGCCGCTTTGACTTAACAGCCGCAAGTCCGCAATAATTAGAAGGATGCTCAAAGAAATTCGCCGGGTCGGCAACTCCAAGTTTTTCAAGCTGCGCAGTAATCTTTTCATACGCGTCTTTGTGAGTCTTCAAAACCTCAAAGAACGTCTTTCCAGTCTGCTCAGCCTCAAGCGTAATCTTGCGGATAACCTCGTGGCCGTCGTTCACGCCGGCTTCGCCCAAAAGAATATACGCCGGTTCAGCCAAAACGCCGCCCTTTACCTTTCCGCCGGCATTTTCAAGATTTTTAGCCATATTTTCGCGGTCAGCCTGCAGACCCTTTACAACAGAATTCATTCTTGCAACAGCCATTGTAAATCCGCTTACGTAGTCGGCAATAAAACGCTGGCTTGCAGAATTAGTCAAATCACGCTGATGCTCAGAAATCTGGTCCATATAGAACGTAATCACGCGCGGACACATCGCCTTCCACAAAGACTTCACGTGCTCGCTGTTCCATGGATTTCGTTTCTGCGGCATAGTCGAAGAGCCAACCTGCGTTGACGCAAAATATTCAAAAACCTCGCCTATTTCAGAACGCTGCAGATTGCGCAGGTCGTCTGCCAGGTTCGCAATAATCCCGAACGCCACGTTCATCTCCAGCAAAAGGCGAAGAACATATTCCGGCTCAACAAGCTGGTTCGAATACTCAGAAGGATTCAGCCCCAGGAATTCAACATAAGTTTTTTCAAGCTCCTCAGGATTTTTCACAATCATAGAAGGCCCGTTGTAAGAACCAACCGGACCGGCCAGTTTTCCAACCAGCTGATTAGAAAGCTCCTCGATGCGCAGAATAGATTTTCCCAAGCGGCTTACAAATTCCGCAATCGACCAGCCAAAAGTAATCGGAACAGCGTGCTGTCCATGCGTTCTGCCAACCTGCGGAGTCGCGCATTCGCGCTCAGCAATATCGCAAAGATAGTTTTCAAGTTTCTTAAGCTCCGGAAGAACAACATTCTGAGTAACATCACGCATTCGGCAAGAAAGCGCAGTGTCCAAAATATCAACAGAAGTCGCGCCCAGATGAATCAGCGGTCCTGTCTTAGAATCAACCTTTGTTTTCATCACGTTCACAAGCGCGCGGATATTGTGCTTGGTTTTTTCCTCTTCAGCGTAAACTTCCTGCGGGTCAATCGCCGCCGCAACGTCATCAAGATTTTTCGCAGCCTGTTCATCAAGCTCGCCGCGAATCTTCAAATGAGCCTTTACCAGAGCCGCCTCGCATTTTGCGCACGAACGGATGCTGGCCTCTTCAGAAATATACTTAGAAAGCCCGGCAAACACCTCAGCTTCCGACAAAGAATATCGATGATCGATACAAGAAAGATTTTCAAAAATATTACGTGTTTCCATAAAAACATTATAAAGAATTGCAGGAATAATAACAACTTTTAAAAAATTCCGTACGCTAAGATTCCATCCCGCGGCAAATCCCGCGCGCCTGCTTCATTCCTCCAGAAAACCGGCCTTCCAGAGCCCGCTGACGCTAGGTCTCGCTGCGCTCGCCTGCCTTCGGCACTCTTCCACGCCGGCGTAAGACCATTCTGTGCATACGCACGCCCCAATTAAAGCGCCATAAGCCGCTTTTGCGCCTTTCCCCGAATCCTTCACGCCTACAGGCCGGCGAAAATTCCTTTGGCAAAAAAAAATCCGCCGCAAAAGCACAATTGCTTCCTCAGCGGACATAAAGCATATCAAAATGCCAGAGAGTGTTTTTTAGTTATAAAGACTCATTTTACCCAGCTCTAATTCTGCATCAATATAATTTTTAACTTCTCCCTCAATGATTGTAGATAGTCTTTTTCCATCGTTAGAAATAGTGTAAGGTGCTTCTATGTTTGCACCCTCAAATTCAAAGTAGATTTTTGCACTGTCTACATTACGATAATGCCATGGTTTTCTTGTAGAGTCTACATATCTGCAAGAAAAACTTCCCATCACACATTCAAAGCTAAAATCAAAATCTTTTTCAGAATTATATTGTTTATAACACGTATCGCCATTTAAAGAAATAAATTTTGAAAGATCCTTTCCCCATGTATTTCTTTCTATAAGAACAGCAGCTCCGGCCGCATCGCTAGAAAGGTCATGCTGGAATACAGTACCAAATAGTTTTCGAGCTAAACCCTGCATTTTTTGTTTTGCAGCATCAACCAGCGCTTCATCTGTGGTATATGACTCTAAACCTAACTGTTTAGCGATTTCGTCTTTTAACTTAGCTTTATATTCAGGAGGAATTTCTTCGTCATTAATACTTTTTAAGAAGTTTTCCGCATATCCAGTATTTATAAACTGCACAAACTCTTCATAAGTATACAATTTACCCGAACCAGGAGTCATATCACTGATTTTATTGTAAGTCATGTATACAATCTTTCCATCGTCGCTAAAAGAATAGTTTATAACAGCATCGGCAGATGTTCCGTCTGAGTCATCATTTTTATTATAGATTTCCACAGTTCCATCTGTCGAAAACACGTATTTTGTGTAAGATTCCGCAGTTTCTTTTTCAACTGAATCATAAAAGGTTTTTCCTGCAAAAGTATCCTTTTCGTTGCCTGTTCCACCTTTTATTCCAGGCAAAACAGGATTTCCCTCAGACTCTCCACCTGAACCAGTCGTGCCGCCAGGTTCTGTTGAACCTCCGGTCTCACCTGCCCCACCAGTTCCGGTTGAGCCACCTGTTTCACCAGAGCCACCCGACGCAGTTGAGCCGCCAGCTCCAGTTGAACCGCTTGATTCAGCAGGAGGTTTTGAATCATCCGTGTCTGTGTCGCAGGAAATAAATGCAAAAGAAATAAGAGCGGTTGCCAGGATTGCAATTTTTTTTGAAAGTTTCATAAAAATCTCCCATAAAAAGCCAACGAAAAGTCATGACTTCCGTCCGGCCTTTCAATTTGTTTTTTAAAGAACGAACATTTCTGTTTCATTCTTAGATTTTGGAACAACAAAATTTTCGCAGCGATAGCAAAGGCCTTGTTTTAGCCCATTTTACCTCTCATTGTACCCCCCCCCCGAAATTTGTCAAGTCCTTTTTGTTATTTTTTGTTCCCGCTCTTTGCACAACAAAACCAGAACGTTTTTTATAAAACCAGCGTTAAAAAAAACGCAAGAAGCCGCTTTCGCGCCATTCCCAGAACCCACCTCACTTGTAGGCCAGCGAAAATTCCTTTGGTAAAAAAAAATAGCAGCTGAAAATTCGGCTGCTATTTTCTATTTTTTTCAACTCATTAATTTATGGATTCAAAAAACTCACTATTCAGATTGCTCAACAAATTTATCCGGGCTTTTGTCGCCAAAATTAAACGCGACACCAAAATAAATCTTGTGCCGCTGACCGCCAAGAACATCGGCTTCTTCAAAATCACCAAATGAGCTTGTTTCAAGAGGCACGCTCAAATCATATCCAACATCAAAACCAAAATGGAATCCAGTCTTGTTCACAATCCAAACCCTGTAGCCCAAATCAAGGTTAAAATCAAATGAAGAAAAACCGCCGGAAAAACTTTCCTCATAATTACCATCTTTAATATTATATCCCAAAACAGAAATGTTATATCCAAATCCCGGAGAAAAATAAAGCGAATGCATTTTTCCAAGATTAAAACGAACAGCCGGTCCTAATGTAAAGAAAAAATCAAAAACAATAGAATCGTCAGGCTTAGAAAAATTATCATTAATTCCTATTTCCACGCCGGAAGCACCAATATCAATTCCATCAGAAAGGCTCATTCCAATATCAAGCCATTTTACAGGCGAACCAAAATAAAAACCAAACTGGCTTTCAAAGCCTGCAGGATTTCCCTGGCGCAGCTTCACATCGTTTTCAATTTCATATTCAGAAAACGGCGTTCCATACATGTTCAAATCCATCTCTACATTTGCAAATGCCGAAGTCACCGCAAAACCTGCGACAGCCAACAAACCAAACAATTTTTTCATAAAAAAACTCCTTTTGAAAAACTGTTTTAGTCTACCCCCCCCCATAATTTTGTCAAGCCAATGCAATTCTTTGCAATTTTTTTTTAACAAATGACATGCAAACTGCACAGCAAAACCAGAGCGTTTTTTATAAAACCAGCGTTAAAAAAACTCAAGAAAAACTATCCCAACAAATAATTTTCTGTTAAGATAAGAATATGGCTACTGTAAAAAAAACAAATGCAATCCGTATTCTTGAAACATTAAAAATTCCTTATGAAGCAAAAGCCTACGACGATGACGGAGAACATCCGCTTGCAAAGGGCGCCGCAAACCGCACCGCAGAAAAACTTGGAATCGCGCCGGCAACAGTTTATAAAACAATCGTAATGCGGACAGACACAAAAGAACTCTGCGTGTTTCTTCAGTCATCGCTCCACGAAATAAACCTAAAAAAAGCCAGAAACGCCGCCGGCTGCAAGGAAATCGCCCCTATAAAACCAGAAGAACTTCTTTCCGCAACAGGCTATGTCCGCGGCGGATGCTCTCCTCTCGGAATGAAGAAAAAACTCCGCACATTCATAGACTCTTCCGCAATGAGCCTTGAAAAAATCCACATCAGCGCAGGAATACGCGGAATGCAGCTTTCCCTTTCCCCGGCCGACCTTGTAAAAGCCTGCGACGCAACAGTCGTTGACCTGATTTTAGAATAATATTTATTTGGGTGGCTTTTTGTCCGTTTGCTGGCCGCAAACTCCCAAAAAACAGGCTTTCCGGGGTTCCGGCTCCGCCTCATTCCTACGCTACGCTCCGGAACGGTTCACCACCGCCCCTCCAATCCTTGCCACATCACCACCATTCGCCAAACCCCCAGAATATCGTGAAAGCGTGGTCGCGTCGAATCTTCGATTCTTACGACCACGAATAATTGCGTAAAATGCAGTTGGTTCAAAAGATTATATTGCCTGCGCCAGCAATCCAGATATCATGAATGCGTGGTCGCATAAAACTTCGTTTTTCACGACCACGAATAATTGCGTAAAGTATAAATATTTTCAAATACTATATTGCTTGTGCCAAAAGACTAGAAATTGTGAATGCGTGGTCGCGTCGAATCTTCGATTCTTACGACCATGAATAATTGCGTAAAGTGCAGTTGGTTCAAAAGATTATATCGCTTGCGCCAACAATCCGGATATTGTGAATGCATGGTCGCCGATTTTTTCGATTTGTCTTACGATGTCAAGATACAAAAGTTCGGATTTTACGTCTGCGCCGCTTTCAAGGCGTTTTCGGGCC
>OIXU01000336.1_pt1 | contig 16540 bp, 10 predicted proteins | sample 1587921 | NCBI WGS metagenome assembly OIXU01 (sample SAMN03283238) | human gut metagenome | biome: human-associated habitat; material: feces | host: Homo sapiens | place: Peru | collected 2012
GCTGTTACATGATGGTGCTGAGATAACAGGGTTGCTATACTCAGACCTACGTAGCCGGTACCGGCTACTGCTACTTTTATATTCTTAAAATCATTCATAATGATATTGTGTTTGTTTTTTTTTATTCTAAATCATCCCAGCCTTCTTTAGCATCATAAATCTTTTTATACCAGTTATTCCAAATCTTGTAAATTTGCCTATAATCTTCTTTTGTGACCGTTCGGTCTTTTGACGGAAGATTTGGACTTTCATAATCCTCCGGGGTGAAATAACCGCTGGCGCTCTTTCCCTTGATGAAGGTTCTTATTACCGACCACACGATGTCAGAAGAGTAATTCTTGCTTTCCGGCAGTTTACAAGAGTGATAAAGTTGTTTAAATCGTCTGTAATCGATATAATTAGAGGACAAGTAGTCATTTCTTTCCTCTGTGGAAAGAAGTTTGTACTTTAAAAACTCCTGAAATGGTTGAAAACTGCCATCAAATTCCAGACTCGACTTTTTGTCAGTAAAAATAGATGCGCCATTGTAGGCAGAATGGTTACAAAGGATAGATTTAACAATGTTTTTAGCATTCTGCACGAGTTTATTTGAGTAGCTCAGGAACAACAATGGATGTTTTGGATGGTTCTTGAATTCATATTCATAGATATGCGCATATAGATAATAGAGAATCGTTGACTTTCCACTACCAGCCAAACCGCTCACGAAAAATGGATAATTGATGTCCTGAAGGATGTCCAACTCTTCGTCAGAAAGGGCAAGGTTCGCTTGGCTATCATCTTCTATTGCATTCCAAGACTTGAAATCCAGAAGGAGGAAAGCTGGATAGCATTTTGCCGCTTTACGTCTGAGCAATGTCACGTCTTTACAATTGTACTTGTGTTCAACGAGTTCTTCTCTGTTGTCTGAATCAGAAATCTGAAGAAGGTACAAACCCTTTAAATAACCACCTGTGGAAGAAGTATCCAGCCATAGCACTAGCGTATACTCTCCTATTTCAGAGATATAAAAGCCATTGTTATCACGCTTAAACTTTTCTTCGTAACCGACATTGTCCTTTTGCAAAACAATTGCTTCCAATTCTTCTTGGACTTTTATCTGTAACTGTTTATTATCTACATCCGCATATCCATTCACCCATTCGGGCATCTCATAAACAATCACATCCTTTGAAGCCTCAAAGTGCCTAGGTCTTTCCTCATACTTACGATACTCATCGGGGAGGATGTCCTTTGTTACCTTTTCCTTAAGGCTCTCAAACTTGTAATCGATATCCTTACGCTCTTCTTCATCGTAGTCATACCATTTGTACCATATATTCTTGTCAATATGATCGAATTTCAGAGTATTTGCATCGTGATTTTCATAAATCATCCTCAGCACATAGACGGTAATATCGCCTCGTATCTCTTCAAAGTAGATGAAACGAGGACCTCCATTAGTCTTCCATTTATGAACCTTAATTTTAGGATGACCACAGTAAGAATATTTCTCATCAAGAGGTCTAACGGAAGTTCTGTCCTTTTCCAAGTCTTCTGCCACCTTGGGAGGTAGTGTTTGTTTGGAAAGTTCCTTCTCAATCTTGTTGGTTATCAAATAAGCGTATTTCATAATATTAGTGGTAAACTTGCATTGACAAATTTAATAAAAAACTATACGTCCTATTACTTTTCCTCACTTATCTTCGAAACATCCATAAACCATCAGTGAATAACAATCTCACCTATTGCCCTTGATGTTTTGTTTCGGAGACACACTTCGGTCTTACGTACAGTTATGACACATAAGAAACTGACCACTCTTTTGACAGTAAGGCAAAAAGCCAGAACCATTTCTCGCCAAGTTGCACAATATGGATGGCACTAAGGCGAAGTCCAGCCATCAGCTATCCCAGTGGCACATAATAATATGCCACGCCTTGTCCTGAGCATCGGTGACGATTCGAAGACAGATCAACTTTGCGAAATGCTGGCGAGCGAGAGCCATTTGAACGCACTGTGGGTGGGGGTGTTCTGCCAGCTACCGCTTTATTAGGCATAGCTGGCAGAAACCACCCCTTTGCAAGGGCGTAGAACGGTGATTGTTCGCCAGCATTTCACAAAGCCTATTGCGGATCAGTGATTGCCTCATCTGGAGAGGTTCGGCGACACCTTGCCGAGCCTGAGACACTGGATTATGCATCCTATCAATGTCTTCACATCTCACGACAAGAGCGAAAACGAGCCGAATCGTTCCCGTCGCGGTCCATATAGCCTGCGACGGGAACATATTCATTGAATATCGCGCTTGTTATGGGGGCAGAAAAAGAGTCACGTGGATTCAGGTGAAACATTGCGCAAAGACTCCCAACGTCAGCATTATAAGCCATTCTTTCTGAGTTCGTACTGCATCGGGGTGGCATAATTGCCGTAGTCCCAGCCCCGGAGGATATGGCGATCCTCACAGGCAAGGAAGAAAAGGTGGTTAAGAGCGTCGTCATCATCAGGATGGCTCTGAATATGGCGGAGCACTGTGTTTACGCAGATTCCACGGATTTTCGAGTAATAGGCGTTAGGAATCACGGAGCTGTTGGAAAGGCCAAAGTAGGAATCCTGAACGTTCACCCTCCAATTTTCCCAGACTTCAACGAGGTAGCGGGAATATTCCCTTGACTCTATCAGGGCTCCGAGGACATCGATGCCCTCATCACTCATAATGTGCGAGAGTTCAATCGCATAGACGCACTTCGTGTCAAAATCCATCTCTGGCTTAAGGCGACTCGCGATCTCGGCGACAGGATCCTCGTAAGCGAAGGACGTGCTGTCGCCAAAGGCATAGTAGTTCTGAAAATACTTGATGTCAGGGACAAAACGGGACTTATCGTTGTATTCTTTCCGATTCTTGTCAGCATTGCTCAACCGCAACGTGTCAAAAGGGAATTCGTAAGTATAAGGATAGCTTACAAAGGACTCGTAGATGGGAACAGTGCTGTCTTCAAAATCAGAGTTGCGACGAATCTTGGTGAGCAAATCCGACAAAAGGCTTCTTAATTTACGGTCGGGAAACACATTCGTAAGCTTCATTTCCGAAGGTCGCAAAGTTCCGTCTAAAGGAGACGGATGCCTGCTGGCAGACACAGAATCACAGTAAAACAACTCATAAGCCACTCTAAGCTCATAAAGCGAAATATAATAATTCAGAACCGAGTTCCTGTCATACAACTCCTTCACTGCCAAAGCAAAAGTGTCTCTCGCGACACCATCCTCAAAATCAAGGAATATGTCATCGGCGAACTTGTCCTCAAGAGCGCACAAGTCGATGTCATAATAAAAGTCTTGCTCCAAGGCCTTGAGGGAATCATTTACCGGAAAAGAGAGTTCCGAAATCTCCGCCAGATACTTCTCACCAGTAAGGCTCGTTTTCCCGAAGATTTCTTCACAAACCTTGTCGGGAAGCGAGTCTGTAACCTTGTCCGAAGAATGGAATAAGCGAGCGACCGACACTTTGCCTTGCTCCTGAGAAGCCGAACGCGCTTTCTTCCCTTTGCACCCTGTGGAAAAGACGGCGAGAGGCAACGCTATGGCTGCCACAAGAATAGCTTTTACGATGGTTGAGTGTGTTTGTCCAATGCTGTTCATATCTTTATGTTTATTAAATTTCAACGGTACAAAGTTCAGCAATAAGACGTTAGGTTCAAAATGAGTTGTGTGAAACGAAAGACTGGTGTACGAAATCCGAGTCAGACGGATTTCGTACACCAGTCGGTGTTTTCATACAAAAAGCCTTTAGTTGTTCACCGGCCTGAGGACGAAGTTGAACTCTCGCTCGGCGGATGGAATCATATAGGTGTCAAGTGGGAGAGTACCCCAGGAGTGAACGCCGCCGACACCCATCTGCCTGAGGTCGAAGTTGACGTATGTCGTGCCGTTGGCGCGGTCGTTCTCGTGCGCCTTGGCCTTAAGGTTCAGGGAATGGCGGGCCTCGCCGTTCTGGGTGTTGGTCTTGTTGGCACGCTTCGGAGTACCGTTCTCAAGGCAGTCCAGATCCCTCATCGAGAACGGGAGGGCGGAGGCGGAGAACCTCTCGTCAGCGGTGACCTCAAGGCCGGTGCCGTTTGAGTCAAGGAGACGGAAATATCTCAGGCCGGTCTTCGTGCCGGACTCCTGAGTGCGGACATAGCCGTAGTGGTACTGGTCGTTGACACTCTGCACATAACGGCCGACAACGGCGGCGGAGTTCCTGTCGGAGTAGTTCTCCCAAGGGCCTTTGCCGTAGAAATCCACGGTGGAGAAACGGCCCGGCATCGCGAACTTCATACCAAAACGCATAAGAGCCGGAGCCTTGGCCAGACCGCCGGCATCCTTCATCGTCTCTGTCGCCTTGATGCTTCCGTCAGGAAATATCTCGTAGAACATCCTGACGGTGGCCGCCCCGCCGGCTATAGGCTCATATTCAGCGGACAAAGCCATAAGGCCGACACCATCGGTCGCCTTGTCAACAACAAGCGAACCGGCTTTCAGTTTATAGACAGGATAACGCCAGGTGTTGTACATCTCGCGGATCGTCTTCGCACCCATATCGTTCTCGTTAGGGGCGCGGGCGAACTCCGGAGTCAACGGCTCGGACAGCATCTGGACACCGTTCACGGTGTAACCGGTGAGGAATCCTGTGGCCTTGTCGAACGTAGCGGTCCAGTCGCCGACACGGTCAGCCTGCGTGCCGGCGAAAGCGAAGGAGCCGGAGAACACATAAGCGTCGGCGGTCTCGCTGTGAGCCAATGACTTGCCGCTAACTGAAGCGGATCCGGCGACGAAAGCGGCACCTGACTTTTCCCTAAGCATAATCTGGTCATAAGCCACCTCGGTTCCGGCCGGAAGCACACCGTCGGCAGTCTTGAGGACATACGAAACGTTAAGGAATATGTCAGCGTCGGCCTGAGGGATGGTCTTGAAGCCAAGGTCCACGGTCTCGGTCTTCTGCGGGGCGATGTTCAGGTTCTCAACGACTCCCGAGGACACGGCCTCACCGTCAACGGAAATGTTCCAGAGCATCCGATACTGGCTCAGATCCTTGAAGAAATATTCATTGTAAACGTTCACGCGGCCCTGGCCTGCAAGTGATGTATGAATATTCCTGTGCTGGTAGCGGACCTCGTAGGCGTGAGGGTGCAGGGTCCTGTCGGCGGCGATGACGCCGTTGCAGTTGAACGAGCCGTCCGAAGGATCATATTCATTGAAATCACCCCCGAAGGCGAAGATGTGGTCTGTGCCGCCCTCGTTGGAAGGCCAGCGGAGCGCCTGATCCACGAAGTCCCAGATGAAGCCTCCCTGGTAGGTCGGGTATTTGCGGATGAGGTCCCAATATTCCTTGAAATTGCCCATCGAGTTGCCCATCGCGTGGGCATATTCGCACTGTATCAGCGGTCTGTCAGGGTTTCCTTTTGCGAAATCCTCACACCACTTCGGAGAGGCATACATCGGGCAGATGATGTCATTCTGACTGGCCTTCTCGGCTCTTTCGTACTGAACCGGTCTGGTAGGATCATTCGCTTTGAGCCAGTCGTAGCAGGCGACGAAAGTATCGCCGAATCCGGCCTCGTTGCCAAGGCTCCAGATAATAACCGACGGGTGGTTGAAGTCTCTTCGCATCATCCTCTGGTCACGGATGAGGTGGGCGGCCTTGTAATCCGGTCTCTTCGCCAGAGTCTTGTCGCCGTACCCAATTCCGTGGGACTCGATGTTGCCCTCATCCACCACATAGAGGCCGTACTTGTCGCAGAGGGCGTACCAGCGAGGGTCATTCGGATAATGGCAGGTGCGCACTGCGTTCATATTCAGTTCCTTCATTATGCGGATGTCGTTGATCATGTCCTCCTCGGAGACGACATAGCCCTTGTCGGCGTTCATCTCGTGGCGATTCGCGCCCTTGATGAGGACAGGCTGGCCGTTGACAAGCAGCTGGCCGTTCTTGATCTCGACAGTTCTGAATCCGAAATCGATGGACGTGCTTTCCACAACGTTCTTCCTGTCGGAGGCAGTCACTTTCAAAGTGTAGAGGTTCGGGATCTCAGCGCTCCAGAGATCAGGATTCTGAACCATTCCATTCAGGATGGCCTCCCCTTTTACCGGAGTCGCCTCCCTGTAAGCCACCTGGTTGCCGTTCCTGTCGATGACGGCGACACGGACGTTCCTCACGCCCTTGGTGACCTTCGCGTTGACAGTGAAGTTCCCGTCCATCCCGGCGATGATGTTCACATCCTCGATGCGCTCCCTCTCGCGGGTATAGACATAGACCCCGCGGGCTATTCCGCTGAGCCTCCAGAAGTCCTGGTCCTCAAGATACGAGCCGTCGCACCAGCGGAAGATCTCAAGGGCGATGAGGTTCTCGCCTGCCTTGACGTACTTGGTCAGGTCGAAGCGGGCCTCCAGCTTGCTGTCCTCGCTGTAGCCGACCATCTTTCCGTTGACCCAGACACGGACGTTGGAGGTGGCGGAGCCGATGCAGAGGCAGATCTGTTTCCCGATCCACGACTTGTCAACGTTGAACATGCGGCGATACTGACCGACGTAGTTGTGCTCAGTCGGAGGGTACGGAGGATTGTTCTCGTAGTGCCCCCTCCAGGCGAAGCCGACGTTAAGGTAGATCGGGTCGTTGTACCCGTTCAGCTCCCACATTCCAGGGACCGGGATCGTGCCCCAGTCCGTGTCGTTGTAGTCCACGGCCTCGAAGCCTTTTGTGCGGCCCTCGATGGTCTCGTTCCATTTGAACTTCCAGACTCCGTTCAGAGTCAGGGTCTTCTGCTGGTCGGTGACAAAGGTGGCGGCCATCGGCAAGCGGTTCTCCTCGAACACGTTAGGATCCTGCCAAGGCTCCATCTTGCCGTTCTTGCCCGCAAAAAGCGGGGTCGCGGCTAAGGCTGCCGCCAGAATCAGTAGTGTTTTTTTCATATTCGATAATATAACTATTCACTTTATTATGGTCACTTCATTCTAAGCCGCTATCTGCGCAGCAATGTCACTGTTCCGTCCATTGTGGAGGCGAGAATGTAAGTCACTTCCCCTTCGCTCCAGACCTCCATCGGATTCACAAGCGCGATGGAGATCTTGCGGGCCCAAAGCCTGCTGCCGTCCTCAGCGCCAAAGCCAATTATGTTGCCCTTGTCTGTCGGCATAATCACCTCATTTCCAATGCGGACGATAGAAGTCGGCGAAATCTCGTACCCAGCCCCAGTCTCAGCGCACCAATCCACCTCAAGGCTCGCCGCATCCACGGAAGTAATTGTGTGCCACATAGATTTGCAATAGACCTTCTTCCCGTCCGGCGAGACACCTACCGCCTCACGAGCAGACTTCTCATAATGCCGGAGTTCCTTTCCGGTCGCCGCGTCAAGCGCATAAAGCCTCCTGTCCGGAACAGCTATGAATATCTTCCCTGATGCCTTGACTGGCCACACGGCCGCCGGGGAGTACATCCTCGAAGGCTTCTCGCATTTCCACTCCCATTGGAGCGCACCAGTCTGAGGATCAAGCGAATAAAGTCTGTTTCCCCAAGTGCCGAACACAACCTGATCCCGATCGACATAGGCGCGGCACTCAACGAATCCCTGCACGTCTGAATATGTCCACACAGCCTTTCCGGTCTTCAAGTCAAGGGCCCTGAAGCAACCGTCCGAAGCGCCGACATAGACCCTGCCATTGAATATCACAGGACTGCCCAGCACGGATTTCCTTGCGGCATATTTCCAGATCGTCCTTCCGTTTTTGGCGTTCAGCGCATAGATGTTGCCGTCGGTGCAGCCGAAGACAAGGTATTTTCCCTGCACGGCCGGAGTCGAGAATATCTTGCCCGGAAACTTCTTCGTCCATATTCGCTTGCCGTCCTTGACGCTTACGCAGCGCACATTGCCGGAAGCGGTGGTGTACCAGGCGCGGTTTCCATTTCTTGCGAAGCCAGCGACTATATTGCTCTCATCCTTCAGCTTCCAGACCTCCTTGACAGGGCTGTCGCCATTGACATCGTAGCGCATCCACGGGTATGATGCCGGCAGGCCGTCGGCATCGTATGTCACGGTGTCTTTCACCTCTGTCAGTTTCCTCGTGTACCAAGGCTCCATCTGCACAGTCGTGGATCCATAAAGTCTTCTTTCAGAGACGGTCACACTGTCGTTCTGGATTGTGAACACATTGTAGCCCGGCTGCCTTCCGGCCGTCAGAGTCGAGCGGTCAAGAACGCCCGGCAGACCGTCATAATCCAGCGCCACATTCCTGTGCCAGTGTCCTCCAATCTCGAACCGAGTGCCGATCCTCTTGAGCTCACGCGTCACATCAAAATAGTTGAGCACCGATGTGTCCTGCGGGTAATGGTTTATGAATATCGTCTTCTTTCCCGGCTTGAGGCCTTTGAGCCATTCCATACTCTCCTGAGGAATCAGCGCGGGAGCCATCCTCATATCCGGCCCGCAGTTGCAGCCGATGAACCGCCAACCCTTGCACTCAAACTCGTAGTTTTCGTACCCGAACACCTTCAGGAAAGTGTTGCATCCACTCTCCGACCATTTGGCGTCATGGTTTCCAGCCACGACATAGTACTTGTACCTGAGCGAGTCCAACATCTGCTTCACCGCCGCGATCTCCTCGTCAGTCCCGAAGTCCGTCAAATCACCGCCTACCAGGACGAAATCCAACCCGTCCAATGTGTTGACATCCTTGACACAACGGCTGAGGTCCTTTACGGAACCGCTTCCAGCCGAATAATGCAGGTCAGTCAGGAACGCGAACTTGACCGGTGACTCCTGCGCCACAGCCACCACCGCGGACACCCACACGGCAGCCATCAATGACATTACCTTTCTCATATTCATTTTAGCATCATTTATTTCAATTTCTGTTCTCGGTCGCTGAGCCAACTGTTGCCAAACATCCAGCCATCGAGCTTATAGTCACCGCATTTGCAGTCGCCGAGCCTATCGAAGCGTCCTTCACCGACATCCTTCCACAATTGTCACTTCGACAAGCTCAGTGACCGTGTATATCGCTTTGGCGGACTCTATAACCGAACCAGCCAGCCACGTTTTTCAACACGCCAGCCTACAAATTTACTTAATTATAAGGAATATTCAACCAGCCCGTCATCATATTCCAAAGTTTTTCCAACCGTTTTAGGGCAGAAATATTTGCGGATAACAGAAAAAGCGTTATCTTTGCATTCCCAATCAACGGTGCTTTGGCCGAGCGGTTAGGCACAGGTCTGCAAAACCTGCTACAGCGGTTCGATTCCGCTAGGCACCTCTGGAAAAGCCTTTGACGAATTATTGTCAGAGGCTTTTTGATATACATACGAGTTGACCACAAAATATAGCCAATCGATAATTGTCAGCATATCCAGTCAATGACACATTGCATATAATTATCTTAATATTAGTGCGATACGCCAAAAGATAGTCAATCCCCAAATTTGCCCGTCGTCCTTTAAAAGCAGGAATATGACGGAAAAACGCTCGTAAAGAAATCATTGCCCTTCTAAAAGCGCGATTTACACAAAGTAACGCCTGTGAAATAGTTCGTTTAACAGACAATGCAGGCTCCACAGACTATTCCACAATATGCCCATAGCACTCAGGTGTGCGAACATATTCACACCTGGAAGAGCAATTCACTGGCTATCAAGCCTATGGTGTTCCAGGTGCGTCTGGTTTCTCGCACTTGGAAGTCCGGAACACCAATAGAACACTCTGAACATCTACAGAAGACACATAGCGCCTAAAGTGTAATGTACTTTAAGCAGAGTACCAACCGAAGGCCAAGCAGCGTTTTGGCAGCTTGGCGGACAACTGGCTGATAATCAAGAGAAAACACAAACTCCTGGTACAGGATTCGGCACCAGGAGTTTATTTAATCAGTTGATTGTCAAAGGCGTAAATGCCACGTCATTCAGCGGTATCTGATGACATCATCGCTACTCCACGTAGAGAAGGAGTCCCTTGAGGTACTCGCCTTCCGGGTGGTAGATGTTGACGGCGTGGTCAGCGGGCTGGTTCAGACGATCGAGGATACGGACGCTGCGGCCGGTCTGGGCGGCGGCGGAGAACACGGCGAGGGCAAAGGCCTCCTTGTCAACGACTTGCGAGCAGCTGAACGTGAAGACCAAGCCTCCGGGAGCGACCTTGGAGATCGCGGCGGCGTTCAGACGCTGATAGGCACGGAGGGCGTTGTTCAGGGCACCTCTATGCTTGGCGAATGCCGGAGGATCCACGATCATCAGATCGTACTTGTCCTCTGGGACGTTGCGCAGGAACTCGATGGCATCGGCGCAATAGCCTGTGTGTCGGGATGGCTCGAAACCGTTCAGGAACATATTCCTTTCTACCATATCGATGGCCTTGCGGGAGCTGTCCACGGAATCAACGTGAACTGCGCCGGCGCCGAGGGCATAGACGGAGAAGCCTCCGGTGTAGCAGAAGAGGTTCAGGACGTTGCGGCCTCGGGAATATTTCCCGACAAGGGCCCGGTTCTCCCTTTGGTCGAGGAAGAAGCCGGTCTTCTGGCCTTCGGTCCAGTTGACAAAGAATTTATGGCCGTTCTCAAGGACGATCTGCTCGTCATCGGAGAAGTTCTCGGAGCGGTAAAGGTAGCCGTCAACAAGGTCGAGGCCGGCCTTGAACGGGGCTGTGCCGGAGCTCTTGTCATAGACTGCCTTCAAGGACGGGCCATAGACGGATTTCAGGGCCTCGCAGATCGCGCCTTTCGCACGGAACATTCCTACGGAGTGGGCCTGCATAACGCAGACGCCATCGTAATAGTCTATGATCAGGCCGGGGAGACCGTCGCCTTCGCCGTGGATAAGGCGGTAGCAGTTGGTGAGAACGGGTTCTCTGACAAGACCAGTCGCTTCGACAGGCTCAGCGACCGGAGAGACAGGCTCAGCGGCCGAAGAAACAGGCTCGGCGGCCGGAGAGACAGGTTCAGCGGCCGGAGAGACAGGCTCAGCGGCCGAAGAAACCGGGCAGGCCAGTCCAACGGCGACACGTACCCGGAGCGCCCGGGCGATCATATTCTTCCAAAAGTCTGGCGAAAGGACATCCTCGCCGGCGAAACTCAGCACACGGACGGCGATAGATCCTATCTGATAGTGCCCGTAAGCCAGAAAATCCCCGCCCTGAGAGAACACACCGACGATGTCACCTTCAGCCGGCTCGCCGACAATCTGGGCGATGGCACCAGAGAATACCCACGGATGGAATCTCAAAAGAGAGTCCTCTCTACCTTTCTTTAATATTATCTTTGTCATTTTCAGTGTGTTTTGGAGGGTTTGGAAGCATCTGCTCCGGAGTCAACGGATTCTTCTCCGAGGCCAATAGCTTGTAGTACATCTCACGGCATATCCAAGCGTCTGTCGCGGCATAGGCCTGCTGCGAATCCGAGAGGACATCCGCCTCCCAGTTGGAAAGCTGCTGGGTCTTGGAAATCCGCACCCCAAGGATTATCGCGGCCATTTTCTTGACACTCTTGTCCTTGATGCCATATTCCCAGACCATCTTCTGGAGATCGACGAAGGATTTCGGCTCGAAATCGTGATGCTTCTTCAATCCGCGGACATCATCAGTGACCGCTGCTCCCACCTTGATTATTTCTTTGTTACCCAGTATCTTGCGAAGGGACTTAGGGATTCCGCCCATAAGCTTCACCCTGAACAGGAAAGCCCTCTCCTTGCCGGAAAGCTGCAACAGAGAGACCCCGTAATGCGGCTGGTTCGCCGAGAAACAAGGTCGGGACTCCGTGTCGAAACCGATAACCTTCTGCCGCCTCAGATAACTGATGGCCTTGAGAAACTCAAAGCCTTGGTTGTCAATGACCTTAATCTTACCTGGAAAGCTCGAAGGCTCCAGCTGTTCCATTTCCTCCGGACTAATGCTGATTTTGTACGACATAGGAATAATAAGTGTTTGGAGCAAGAACCCCGACCGTGTCTGGGTACGAAGCCGGGACAAGACTGTCAATGAACGGAAGGACGGACACCTTGGAATCCAAGGAATCACGCACCGCCATATAAAGCCTTGAGACAGGGTATGCAATGTTGTGCGTGAAAGCGTCCCTTTCCCTCATCTTTCGGAAGCAAGCCTCAGTGAATGAAAACGTTGTGTCAGACGAACATATTACCGGGACATCGCAGCCTATCCTTTCGAAGAGATCGCTGACATCGCTCCCGCCATATTCAGAAAGAATCGGGTTGCAGATGATGAGGATCTTGCAGCGGGAAGGAATTTTGAGAGCGGCGAGCGCGCCGTTTACCGTCAACTCCCGCAAGACAGTCTGTCCGTCTTTCGTGGCAGGCCGGTTCATATAGGCGGTGTCGGCGAAATTCAGGATAGAGACGATTGTCTCCCCCGCAAAGTCCGGCAGGCCGTCGCTGATTTTCCGCGCGTCAATATTGTCGAAATCGTCACAGATCATCATCCTTTCGCTGAGACGAAGGCACCCCGACGGATCGCCGACCAGAACTATCGTCCCCGAGGATTTGCCGTTGCTTTCAGCCAATGTCCGCAGTTCCGGAAGGGAATCCGTCAGGAGGGAATTGACGTAGGCTATTGTTCTATAGCCATTTTCAACCCGCCTTGAACAGCTGGAAGCCGCAATGACGGATAGAGCCAACAATATTACCGCAAAAAATCTCTTCACTGTCATCAAATACCTTCCAGACGGCATAGCCGCCCGGACCACTCTTAAATTCGTACAATTCCGAACCGTTGTCTTGATCTGTCCGCCTAAAGATTTCTCACCTTTAAAACATTTCAGACAAATTAAAACTGATTCAGACTGCAAAGGTAAAAAAATCTTCACTATCTTTGAAGATAGTAAGCCTTAAAAAATAAGTTGATAAAGATTTGGCAGTATTTTCGAGGATATAGTTCTTTTGGAAGAAGGAGTGTGCCGGTGGCACATAACTGATGAGAAAAGAAATATAGACCGAAAAGACAATCAAAGATTATCAAGTAATCTTTTAAGGATTGCTTAGTTGTGTATAAAACTCCTTGACAAGATGGTTAAAGTCTCAAAAAAATCGAGCCTGATGCCGGCTTCCGCTATCAGAAAGCTTGTGCCGTTCGCCGACGCGGCCCAAAACGACGGCATCAAAGTCTATCACCTCAATGTCGGCGCACCTGACATCAAATCCCCCGAATGCGCCCTTGAGGCGGTGCGCAAAAACACTCTCGACCACGTTTCCTACACCAATTCGGCGGGCCTGCCGGAACTGCGCAAGGGACTGGCGGAGAAATACTACCGAAGCATCGGCATCGAGGTCTCCGTCCCCGAGATCATCGTCACCGTGGCAGGAAGCGAGGCGGTCAACCTCGCGCTTCAGATAGCCTGCGACGAAGGCGACGAGCTCATCGTGATCGAACCTTTCTACACGAACTACAACACGTTCTGTTTTGAAAGCGGGATCATTCTCAAAGCGGTCCACACCGACATCGAAAGCGGCTTCAAGGTCCCTCCGATCGCAGAGTTCGAGAAACTCGTGACACCTCGCACGAAAGCCATCCTCATCAGCAACCCCGGCAACCCGACCGGAACATTGTACTCGAAAGAGGATATGCTCGCGCTCGGCGAGGTGGCCAGAAAGCACAACCTTTTCCTGATTTCAGACGAGGTCTATCGCGAGTTCTGCTACACCGACGAACCTCATTTCTCGGCGATGAATATACCCGGTCTCGCCGACAATGTCATTCTTGTAGATTCAGTCTCAAAGCGTTACAATCTCTGCGGCTGCCGCGTCGGCTGCATCGTCTCACATAACAAGGAGGTGATGGAAGCGGCGATGAAATATGCCCAGTCCCGCCTCTGCCCGCCGGTTTACGGCCAGCTCGCCTCGATCGGAGCGCTCGACACCCCGCAATCCTATTTCACGGAAGTGAGGAATGAATATGTCGCCAGACGTGACTATGCGATCTCCAGGCTCAATGCGATGGAGGGGGTATATTCCCCTACCCCGATGGGTGCGTTCTACACAATCGCCCGCATTCCGGTGGACGATGCCGAGAAGTTTGCGAAATGGATGCTGACGGATTTCAGACTTGACGGCCAGACCACGATGGTGACTCCGGCGAAGTCCTTCTACAAGACTCCTGGATTCGGAGCCGACCAGATCAGGTTGACCTACGTCCTTGGAGTTCCGGAACTTGAAAAAGCGTTCGACGCGCTGGAGGCCGGGCTAAAGGAATATCCCGGGAGAACTGTCTGACAAAAACAGTTCAGCCAAGTAATCCAAAGGTTTTATGAAAGCGATCATCGCCATAGATTCTTTCAAGGGATGCCTGACCTCGGCCGAGGCCGGGAAGGCGGCTCTTAAAGCATTTGCCGATGGAGAGGCCGAAGTCATTCCGGTTTCTGATGGCGGTGAAGGATTTTCGACAATTCTGACGGAGAGTCTGGGCGGATCATTCAGGACGGTTTCCTGCCACGATCCGCTCGGGCGTTCCATCAAAGCGAGATACGGAATCATCGGAAGGACCGCTATCATCGAAACCGCCGCGGCCAGCGGACTTGGCCTCCTTCGCAAGGATGAGCTCAATCCCCTTCTGGCAACCTCCTACGGCACAGGCGAACTGATCTCGGACGCTCTTGAATATGGCTGTGAGGAGATTTGGCTGGGGCTTGGCGGCAGCGCCACCTGCGACGGCGGGACCGGAATGCTGCAAGCGTTGGGCTACAGATTTCTGCCGGACGATAGCGGCTCATTCGTTTCTGGGGATGTCCAGCGAGCCGCTCCAAGAGAAGAGTCCGTTTCAAGGAATATCCCCAATGTCATTCTCAAAGACATTCACGGAATAGACATCTCGGGGCGTAACAAATTGCTGGATTCCTGCAAGATAACCGGCTTCTACGATGTTTCCGTACCATTCTGTGGTCCTGGTGGGGCGGCAAGGATGTTCGCGCCGCAGAAAGGAGCGGATCCCGAAATGGTCGAATCGTTGGATGTCTGGCTCACAATGCTTTGCGAAGTCTATTCAAAATATTCAGGAAAAGATGTCTTGAATATTCCGGGAGCGGGGGCAGCCGGAGGAATCGGAGGGGCGCTTGGCGGAGTGCTCGGAGCGTCAATGGTTCAAGGGATTCAAAAGGTTCTGGACATTTCAGGTTTGGACAGCAAGCTGGAGTCCTGCGACATTGTCATCACCGGCGAAGGTCGGGCGGACGCACAGACCCTCCGTGGCAAAGTACCTGTCGGGGTTCTTGAATATGTCAGAGCGCATACTGTTCCGGTTCATCGTCCCAAGGTCATCCTGATCGCCGGCCAAGTCTCTGACCGACAGCAGATTCTCAATGCCGGATTCGATGCCGTGCTCCAAATCACACCGGAAGGGATGCCTCTCTCCGAGGCCCTTGATCCAGTCACGGCCTCAGCCAACATCACGCAATCAATGCAGTCCTATCTCCAGCAAAGATGCTCGGGTGAAAAGTAAAGTATTTCTCACCCCACAATCCATTCAAGACTACTTTCGGGTGAAAAACCGGTCACTATTCACCCGATATTCCTAAAACCTCATAGATCTTAGGAATGAGGAACGAGAGAATATATTCATACTCCATAAAGTGAGTGCCGTCGTAGATGGTCCAGGTGCCGTCGCCGAAGTATTTTTTCCAGGTGCGGATGGAGACAACGCCGCTGCGCCGGTAATGGTCACGGGTGCCGAAAAAGGCATAGAAATAGTCCTTGCCACCGTTGCGTGGGGTGTTTTGCAAAGCGTCGCCGAGAACCCGCCTCCACTTTTTCAAAGGCTTATAGGTGAAATGCAGTTTCTGGCGGTCACCCGGTTTTGGCCTGTAAATCCTGTCGAACAGAGCCGTGACGCCAGGAATCAAAGTCAGCCAGGCCAAGGCAATGAAATATCGCGGAGCGTTCAGTGACGGGGAAACGAAAAGATGCGGATAACCCCTCAGCGCGATGGCGTGCGTGGCACCCATACTCTCCCCTATCACAAGCTCCGGCCGGACCTCCTCCGCCCAAGCGGCCAGCTGGCCTTGAGCGATTTCCGGATCAAAATCGTAAGTCCTGATGATGACCTCGAAATCAGGTCCCAGATTATCCTTCAAAATGGACGGGATGCGGCTGTCACCGCCCCCGCCCATTCCGTGGACATAAAGTATAACGTATTTTCGCATCCGCTATTTTTTGGCGACCAAGTCGCTCATCGCCAGATTGATAAGTATGTACCCCAGGAAACTGGTCAGGAATATGAACGACCAGTGGGAACGTTCGACAAGCGCGATGATGACCGCCAGTCCAACGATGACCAGAAAGGCGATCCGCTTCGCCACCTCCAGTTTAGAGGCTTTCTTTCCGCCACCGAACTTCATCGAGAACATCGGGATCTCGCAGATCAGAAGGTAGCACAGAATAAGTGTCAGAACCGGAATGAAAACCGGTCCCTGGCACCAATGCGCCAGAAAGCAGTCCGGCCTCACGGTCACCAAGGTCGCCAACGAGCCGCAGATCATCGCCGCCGCCGGAGTAGGCAGCCCGATGAAGCTGTCGTGCTGACGCTCGTCAAGGTTGAACTTG
>OIXU01000337.1_pt1 | contig 16534 bp, 16 predicted proteins | sample 1587921 | NCBI WGS metagenome assembly OIXU01 (sample SAMN03283238) | human gut metagenome | biome: human-associated habitat; material: feces | host: Homo sapiens | place: Peru | collected 2012
CAGTAGCATACGCACAATGGTGGTCTTGCCGGCGCCGGTCTCGCCCAATATTGCTGTACACGTGCCCGGAGCAAAGTCGAACGAGAGATTGTCGACAACATTGCGCGTGCCGTCCTCGTATCTGTACGTCACGTTCTGAAGCCGCAATCCGCACGGTGCCTGCATACGCTGGGGCTCGCCCTGCGGTTCAAGAGGTTCTTCGAGCAGTTCGATAAGTCGCTCGGCTGCGGTGAGCACGCCTACAAATGCCGGCGCGAGCTTGGTCAGATTGCGTGCCGGAGTCTGTATCTTGTTGACCAACTGCAGGAAGGCAGTCATGCCGCCAAACGTCAGCGTGCCTGCCGACATGCGCACGGCAGCCCATAAGAAGGCTACGAGATAGCCGCAGGCGAAGCCGAAGTTGAGTACGAAGTTGGAGAAAACCGAGAACTTGGTGCGGTTGACGACGTTGCTGCGTAGCTCCGACTGCGTTGCTTCGAGCCTTGCAATCATCGCATGCGTAGCCTCAAGCGTCTTCACCACCATGCGGTGCTGCACGGTCTCCTGCATCGACTCCTGCACACGACTGTCCGATTCGCGCACACGGCGCGAGAGTTGTCGCATGCGGCGCATGTATACCTTGCTCACGAGCACGAATATCGGAATTATCACGACCAGTATCAGCGCCAGCGTGCTGTCCATCATGTACATGCAGGCAAAGGCGCCCACGAACATTAGTACGGTGGAGAGCGTGCTCGGCAGCGTCTCGGTGAGGAACGTCGTGACGTTAGCCACGTCAAGCTCCAAGCGGTTGAGCACGTCGCCCGAGTGGAAATGCTCGCGGCTGTGCCACTCCGACTGTAGTATGCGTTGCAGCGCAGCCTGCTGCATGCGGTTCTGCGCCCTCACGCCGAGTATGTTGCGCACCCACACGCCTGCGATATTCACCGCAAAGTTGAGCAGTATAAGCGCACCCATGAGCCCCACAGCCCAGTATATAGAGCCGCGGTCGGAGCCAGAAGCCACGTCGATGGCGTGCTTTATCGCCCACACCTGCGCCAAACTCAGCACCACATCAGCCACGCCAAGCAACGCGTTCAGCGTAGCCTGCAACCGATTGCCGCGCCATGCCTGCCAGAGCCATCGCAGTATCTGCTTCACCGTGTATTTGTCCGAAGTCTTTATCTTCATCAAAACTCAAAATTCAAAATTCAAAACTCAAAATTGCGACATCGGTCGCAACAACTCAAAATTCAAAATTCAAAACTCAAAATTGCGTCAGCGTCGCTACCGCTTATCCACTCCCCACATCATCTTTTCTCTTAACGATGTGAAGTATTTTCTGCCATTCGGCTTCACAATCATCGTCGAGAACGGCGCCTTCTGTATGCTCACCTTCGTGCCTTCGTGCATCGTATAGCTGCGTCCGTCCACAGCCACGAGGAAGTTGTGCGCGTCGCTTCAGAAACGCCTGCAGCTCGTCCATGGAAACGGTTTTTCCGGCGGGCACGCCCGTCAGCGTCATGCCCACGGAGGGGCCGTGGGAGCGGCCGAAAAGTGTCAGACGGAGGGTGCTTCCGATGGAGCCGGACATGGCGTTTCTCCTTTCAGTGAGTTGAAGTCGTCCCAAAAGGCGGGATAGGATTTCTGCACGCATTGGCTGCCCGAAACGGTGACGGGTGCGTCTGCCGCCAGCGCCGCCAGAGCGGCGGCCATGGCCAGCCGGTGGTCGCCGAGGGGGTCGATAGCGCCGCCCCGCAGACGGGACACGCCGCAGATCACAAGGCTGTCGGGCGTTTCCTGCACGCGGCCGCCCAGCACGGCCAGCAGGGAGGCCAGGCCGGCCAGCCGGTCGGACTCCTTCAGCCGCAGGCGGCGGGCATTCTGAATATAAGTATGCCCCTCGGCCACGGCGGCCAGAACGCACAGGGGAGGAATGAGGTCGGGCATGGAGCGGGCGTCCACGGGGATGCTCCGCAGCGCTCCGGCGCGGACGGTGACGCCGCCGGAGGAAACGGACACCTGCGCCCCCATAGACCGCAGCAGGGACAAAACGACGCTGTCACCCTGCGCTGTGGGGAGGGACAATCCTTTCACGGTGACGCCGCTCCGGCTTAGGGCACCGGCGCAGAGGAACACGGCGGCGGCAGACCAGTCCCCCTCTACGGTTTGGCAGGCGGGGAGGGCATAGCGCTGACGGCCGGAAAATTCATAGCGATCCCCGCTGCGGCTGCAGGCCACGCCGGCGGCGGAGAGGACCCCCTCCGTCATGGCGATGTACGGCGCGGACTCCGGCGGGGAGGTGAGGGTAAGGGTGCTGCGCCCTGCCAGCAGCGGCAGCGCCAGCAGCAGACCCGACTCGAACTGGGAGGAGACATCTCCTGCGATAGAAAAATCGCCGGCGGACAGGCGGCCTTGGCAGTAAAGGTCGTCGCCTTGCGCCCAGATAGTCATGCCGCGGCGGCACAGCTCCTCGGAAAGAGGCGCAATGGGGCGCTGCGGCAGTCGGCCTTGCCGCTTAAACACGGCGCGCGCGCCCAGCGCCCCCGCCACAGGCAGCAGAAAGCGCAGCGTGGCGCCGCTCTCGCCGCAGGGCAGGACGCAAAGCCCCTCGGTTGGGGCGGATAGGGGCGTGACGATATAAATATCCGGCTCCGCTTGGTAAATGTCCGCCCCCAAAGCCCGCAGGCAGGCGAGGGTGGCGCTTACGTCGGCGGACAGCCCCGAACAGCGGATGCGCACAGGCGCGCGGCCCAAAGCGGCGGCAATGAAGAGCCGGTGCGCCATGGATTTGGAGGCGGGGGCGGTGACGACGCCTGTGCGGGAGCCGGAGAAAAGGACCTGCTTCATGCCAGCCCTCCGTCCCGCAGCCAGAGGACAAATTCCTCCGCCGGTATGGTCTCCACGCGGCAGCGACCCACGGCCTCCGGCAGGACAAGGGACAGGGACTCGCCCCGACGCTTCTTGTCGGACAGGGCAGCCGCGGCCAGCGCCTGCGCCGAAAACGCCGTGGTATCGGGGAGACCGTAGGCGTCCAAAAGATGCCGCAGAGCGCTGAGGGTGTCCGCGCCGCAAAGGCCGCGGCGGCAGGCGGCGCGGGTGAGAACGGCCATGCCTGCGGCCACGGCAAAGCCATGGGGCACGGCGTATCCGGAGCAGCTTTCTATGGCGTGCCCCACCGTGTGGCCGAAGTTCAAAAGTCGGCGGCAGCCGGCGTCATATTCATCCGCCTGCACCAGATCGCGCTTTATTTCCACGCAGGCGGCGATCACCCGCTCCACGGGGGCGTGGGGCAGGGAGGAAAACAGCGGTTCGCCGGAGAGCATGGCGCATTTGACCACCTCGGCGCAGCCGTTTTTATATTCATTATCCGGCAAAGTGGCCAGCAGCGACGGGTCACACAGCACCAGAGCGGGCTGGGAGAACGCTCCCACCTGATTTTTGCCGCCGGCAAGGTTTACGCCGGTCTTGCCGCCCACGGAGGCGTCCACCATGGCTAAAAGCGTGGTGGGAACCTGCACGCAGGCAAGACCCCGCTGACAGGTGGCGGCGGCGAAGCCCGCCAGATCTCCCGCAACGCCGCCGCCCAAGGCGACAACTACATCGCTGCGGGTAAAATTCTTCTCAAAAAGCGCCTGCTGCAGGGCGGCGTAGGTGGAGAGCGTTTTGGAATTCTCTCCGTGGGGAAAAACGAAATGCTCCGTGCGGAAGCCCGCCGAACGGAGAGAGGACTCCGCCGCCGCACCATAGAGGGCGTACACCGAGTCGTCCGACACCAGCATGACGGCGCAGGGAGCGCCGAAGCGGGTCAGAAGCTGCGCACCCAGCGAGGGGAGCAGGCCGCTCTCGATGCGCACCTCATAGCTGCGTGAGGCGTGGACGGGGATCACCTTCACCGCCGAACCACCTCCAGCAGCGCCGCCACGCGGCGGCTCAGGTCGGCAAATTCCGCAGGCAGCAGCGCCTGCCCGCCGTCGCACAGGGTATGGAGCGGGTCGTTATGCACCTCGATGAGCAGACCGTCGCACCCGCAGGCGGCGGCGGCCAGCGCCATGGGAGGCACCAGACGGGACTTACCGGTGGCGTGGCTGGGATCCACGATCACGGGCAGGTGGGTCAGCTCATGGAGAAGGGGCACGGCGGTGAGATCCAGGGTGCTGCGCACGCCGCCGGAAAAGGTGCGGATGCCCCGCTCGCAGAGGATGACGTTTTTATTGCCGCCGGCGAGGATGTATTCGGCGCTGAGGAGCAGCTCCTGCACCGTGGCGGCAGAGCCTCTTTTCAAAAGAACGGGCTTATGGCAGCGCCCCAAGGCGCGCAGAAGGTCGTAGTTCTGCATATTGCGGGCGCCCACCTGCAAAACATCGATGTCCTCAAACAGGGGGAGGTCGGCGGCGCTCATGATCTCGGACACCACCGGCAGACCCGTTTCCCGCCGCGCCTTGCGCAGAAGCTCCAGCCCCTTTTCCCGCAGGCCGGAGAAGTCATAGGGGGAGGTGCGGGGCTTGTAGGCGCCGCCCCGCAGGAGCTGCGCGCCGGAGGCTTTGACGCTGCGCGCCACGGCCAGAAGCTGCTCCTCGGACTCCACGGTGCAGGGGCCGGCCATCATGCAGAAACGGCCGCCGCCGATGGAGGCCTCGCCCACCTGCACCACCGTGTCCGCCGGATGGGAGCGGCGGGAGGCCAGGGGCAGAGGATCCGCCGTGGGGAGGACGCTTTCCACCATGGGCAGGGACGAAAGAAGACCGCTGTCCACCCGCTCCGTGCCGCCGGAGAGCAGCCAGACGGCGCTGCCTTCGCAGGCTTCACGGGTCACGGCAAGCCCCAGCTGCTCCAGATAGGCCAGAAGCTGCGCTTCCTGTCGGGGCGTCGTGTCTTTTTTCAGCACAAGGATCATGGTGTTCTTCCTCCGATTTTTTACATGAAAAAACGCACAGGCAAAGCCCGTGCGCAACTTGTCAAAAAAGCCTCGCAGAGTTTGCCGCCCGCAGACTGCAAGCCTTTTGGCAGAAAAAACGAAGTTTTTTCGCCAGTTTTCTCACAGGCATAGCCCGTGCGGCAAGGTCGGACAGCGGTGGCCGGCCAAATGATCGTTACAGGCCATGGCTGTATATTTTTAATATATGTAATTTTACCACGGTTTACAGGGGGTGTCAACCTTTTCCCCCTAAAACGCCTAAAACAGACAGGCGGGCGGTATTGCAATGGCAAAAAAAGTGTGTTATACTATAAAATCCAGAGAAAACCAGCCGGAGAAAGGAGGCGCTCCATGGAGAAGAAAGGCGTCAAGATCGCCGCCCAGAACCGCAAGGCGTTCCACGACTACTTCGTGGAGGAGCGCTACGAGGCCGGCGTGGAGCTGTTCGGCACGGAGGTCAAGAGCATCCGAGCCGGCACGCTGAACCTGAAGGATTCCTACTGCCAGACCAAGGAGGGAGAAATTTTCGCCTACGGCGTGCATATCTCCCCCTATGACAAGGGCAACATTTTCAACAAGGATCCCGACCGCCCCAAGCGTCTGCTGATGCACAAGCGGGAGATCCGCAAGCTGCACGACCTGCAAAAGCAGCAAGGCTACGCCCTGATCCCCCTGTCCGTGTATTTTAAGGACAGCCGCGTGAAGGTGGAGCTTGGCCTCTGCAAGGGCAAGAAGACCTACGACAAGCGAGAGGCCGTGGCCAAGCGGGACGCCAAGCGGGAAATGGAGCGAGCCATGCGGGAAAAGAACAGATAAAAGGAGACAGACTATGGAAAACAATCCCATTGTGACCATTACCATGGAAGACGGCGGCAAGATCGTGGCGGAGCTGTACCCCGATGTGGCGCCCCAGAGCGTATACAATTTCATTTCCCTTATCAAAAAAGGGTTTTACAACGGCCTCATCTTCCACCGCTGCATTTACGGCTTCATGATCCAGGGCGGCTGCCCCGACGGCACCGGTATGGGCGGCCCCGGGTACTGCATCAAGGGCGAGTTCAAGTCCAACGGCTTTAATAACGACCTGCGCCACTCAAGAGGCGTTTTGAGTATGGCGCGGGCGCAGGCGCCGGACTCCGCCGGCAGCCAGTTCTTCATCATGCACAAGGACAGCCCCCATCTGGACGGGGACTACGCCGCCTTCGGCATGGTCATTGAGGGCATGGACGTGGTGGACGCCATCGCTTCGGCGCCCCGCAACATGATCACCAACAAGCCCAAGAAGCCCCAGGTGATGGCCTCCGTTACCGTGGACACCAAGGGCGTGGAGTATCCGGAGCCGGAGAAGCTGCCGGATCCCTACGGGCGGTAAAAAATCTGTATTCTGCCCGCGTGCCGGATGCGTTTTCCGGCACGCGGGGGAAGATATAGCTTTCATATCTGCGGCAGCAGCCTGCAACCCCTCTGCCGGAAAATCCCATAGGGATTTTCGGCAATGCGACATGGGGGCGTACCGGTTTCGACGGGGGTGTGGAGGCAGGATAAGCGGGCGGTGGCGCCTGGCCACCATAAAACGGGCAATTAAAAATGAACTGACAACACGAATACTGTTGCCGTCGCAGCTTAAGCTGTGACCGTCTGAACCGGAGAGGCCACAGGCCGGGGAAGGCGTCGTTTATGTGGCGTCCGTGCGGCGGGTAAGAGTTGCCCCGCCCACGCATCATGACTCTACTGAATCGCGCAGTCTGTTATGTGCCTGCGCGAGGAGGGAATGCTGAAACGTAACTGCGCCCGGAGAAAGTCCTGTTAAAGCGCTTTCGGACAGGGGTTCGACTCCCCTCGCCTCCACCATAAGTCCACCGTAATTTTGATAGAATTACGGTGGACTTTTTCTATGCCCGAAAACCGCTTGAAATAGGGCTTTTCGGCTGTTCAGGCTCATAAATGAACCCCGCTGCAGGCAATTCTGCGGCGGGGTTTTGTGCGTTTTAGGAGGATTGTAGCTTTCTGTGCCGTTGTAATCGTTAAACGGCTGAGGTAATCGTTGAAATGCTGGAGTATTCGTTAAACTACCGAGGTAATCGTTAAACAGCCGAGTTCTGATAATACTCCTTATGAGAAAATCGGCGATGAAGTGCGGTCACTGGCGGATGAGGTACCGTTTGACATCCCCGATTCGTGGGAGTGGGTTCGGCTGAGCACCATTTCGTCCTATGCAGAAACCAAGCAGAAAATAAATGCAGCAAGCGCCGATCCTTCGATTTGGGGACTGGATTTGGAGGACATCGAGAAAGGCGGCAGGCTTTTAGAGCATAAAACAGTCGGTGAACGCAAAGCAGTTGGTGATAAGACCGTATTTGCGAAGGGGGATATTCTCTACAGCAAGTTACGCCCGTATCTATTGAAAATTCTTGTCGCCCCCGATGACGGCATTTGTACGCCAGAAATCGTACCATTCCGTGTATACGGCGGAATCAATCCGAACTACATCGTAAATTATCTAAAATAGCCGATCATGTAAAACGGAAGCAGATATTCCTTTTTTCTGAAATGCGGATAGGAGATCAGCATGACAATCAGCAGCAGTGTGTTCAGTGCAGATTCGTAGAAGAACGTCGCCTGGTGCCACTGCCCGAGTTCCTCTATGTAAACACCATACGGAAAGAATTGGAGATCTGGATTTGTGATCAGATTTCCGTAAGCCTCCTGATTCACAAAATTCCCCCAACGCCCGATGGCTTGTCCAAGAACAAGGCTGGGAATCAGCGTATCTGCAAGCGACCAGAAGGAAAGCTTTTTGACCTTGCAGTAAATCAGTACAACAGCAACACCGCCGAGGATGCCTCCATAAATGGCAAGCCCGCCCTTATTGATTTGAAAAACGGAGAGAAGGTTATCCTTGTACTGCTCCCACTCAAAAAGCACATAGTATGCTCTGGCACAGAGAATACACACGGGAATCAGCCAAAGCACGAGATTATATAAGTGATCCGGTTCAACTCCGGTTTTTTGCACCGGCGAAGTGCCAGCATAAATCCGAGGATCATGCCGAATGTGATGATGAAACCGTACCATGCGATGTTCAGCCCTTCTATGCCAGACAGGTTTTCAACAGCATAATGATTCATAGATTTTTTGAAAGCCTCCCTGCTATTCGACGCGGAGCATCCGATAGCCGATTCCGATGTGCGTTTGTATGTATTGCTGCCCGTCTTTTCCGCGTTCCAGCTTTTTGCGCAGGGTCGCCATGAACACCCGCAGAGAAGCAATATCGTTTTCCCAACTGCTGCCCCAAATCTGCTGTGTGATGTAGGTGTGGGTCAGAACCTTGCCCACATTTTTTGAGAGCAGACACAACAGCTTGTATTCGATGGGCGTCAAGTGCAGTTCTGCACCGTCAAGATATGCGCAGCCTGCCGCATAGTCGATTTTCAGCGCACCGTTCGTAAAAATCGGAGATTCCTGCGCTGCGTCTGTTTTCATCAGCGACAGTCTCCGCTGCGTCACTCGCAGCCGCGCCAGCAGTTCATCCACGGAAAAGGGCTTGGTGAGATAATCGTCCGCCCCGGCATCCAGCGCCACGATTTTATCAGAATCCTCTGTTCTGGCGCTGATCACAATGATCGGCATATTTGACCACGAACGGATTTTTCGGATGATCTCCACGCCGTCCATATCTGGCAGTCCCAAATCAAGCAGCACAATGTCAGGGTTGTGAGACAGCGCCTCCATCACGGCGCTTGCGCCGTTTTGCGCAGAAAGATACCTGTATTCATGGGTTTTCAGCGTTGTTGTGATCAGATTGCGCACCGGCGTATCATCTTCTACAACGAGGACGAGCGGCTTATTCATTTAGGTTCACCTCACTGAGCGGTACTGTAAAGGAAAAGATGCAGCCATGCGGCGAATTATCTTTCAATGTCATTTCGCCATTATGGGCATGAATGATGGCTTGGCAGAGCGTAAGCCCAAGCCCAAGACTTCGGCGGCTGTCGCCAATCGGATTGCCCCCAGTAAAAAACATTTCAAAAACACGTTCCTTCAGTTCATCCGGGATACCGAGACCGTTGTCGCTGACGCATATTTCGGCCATATTTTCTCGCGGGATTGCTGTGATCCGGATGTTCGAGCCAGCCGGAGTATATTTGACTGCGTTGTTCACCAAGTTGATAAGCACCTGCACGATGAGTCCTGCATCCACCCGCACCAGCAGCGGCTCATCTCCGCAATCTACTGTAATGTGATGCTCCGCCGACCTTCGGTCGATATGCCGGAGCGCTTCCGACACAATATCGTCCACGACCTGATCGGAAAGGCGCAGCTTGACGCTGCCGTCCGCGATTTTCGTAATGGAAAGTAAATTCTCAACCAGTCCGGTCAGCCATTGCGCATCGTCATAAATGTCCGTAAAAATCTGTTTCCGCGTTTGTTCATCCAGCACGTTATAGCTGTGCAGCAGCGTATCCGCGTTGCCGGAAATGGAGGTCAGCGGGGTCCTAAGGTCATGGGAAATCGAACGCAAAAGATTGGCGCGAAGCTGCTCGTTCTTTGCAAGGACGGCGGCTTTTTCCTTTTCTTCGGCGTTGCGTAGGCTTTCCAGCGCCAGAGCGCACTCGCCGAGAATGGAAAACAGCACGCTGGATGTAAATGCGTCAGGCTGCGTTTGCTTCTCCATCGGAATCCCGACAACGCCGAAAATCTGCTGCCCGGTACGAATGGCAAGATACAGCCGTTTTGCCTTTGGAAAGTTTTGCGTCGTTGCGCCGGCACGCTTTCGGTTTTGCCAGACCCATTGAATCACGTTCTGTTCCTGATCAGTATCCGGGATGCAATATGGGCTGCTTCCGTCTGCCGGATAAACATTCCCATCCAGCAGCGCGTCGCCTTGTGCCGGATAAATCAAAACGTCCCGCTGCATGAGCTTCTGTATCTGCGTCGCGGTCATCTGATAGACCTCATCCGGTGTTTCCGCCTTTTGAAGCTGCCTGTTCATATCAAAAAGGAGTTTTGTCCGATAGGCATCCCGCGCGGATAGCTGCGCATGGGCTTTGAGCTTTGCGGCAAGCGTACCGGTCAAAAGCGCCGCTGCAAACATGACGGCAAAGGTTATTGGGTATTTGCTGCCATAGGCTGCCAAAGACAGCCGGGGTTCCGTCAGAAAATAATTGAACAGGATGACACTCAAAAAAGCGGACAGCACACCGCAGGTATATCCGCTGGTAAAAGCGGAAGTCAGAAGCACCCCCAGCAGGTAAACCATGATGATATTGGCATTTGCAAAGCCGAGCCGCAGAAAGACCCATCCGATGACCGTCGCAGCTGCCAGAATCCCGATGGTCAGAAGCAGTTCCCATGCGGTCGGAAACGCCGGACGGATGGTAAGCAGCCGTTTCCTGCGGTAGCTCTTATAGGCTTCCACATCCGGAATGATATGAATGTCCACCTCTGGTGCAAGCGCAATGAGCCGTTCTGTCAGCGTCGGTTCACTCCAAAAATGCCGCCGCTGTACGCCGCTTCGCCCAATCACAATTTTGGTCACATCAGAGAGCCGCGCATATTCCGCGATCTGTGTTGCCACATCTTCACCATGCGTTGTGACGATCTCTGCGCCAAGCTGCTGAGCCAGACGCATATTCGCCTGCAAGCGAACGGTATCTTCCGCATTCATATCAGCATCTCCGGGTGTCTGCACGTAAAGCGCGGTAAGGCTGCCACTAAATGCCTGTGCCATTTTCCCTGCCATTCGTACAATGCGTTCATTGGATGGAGACGAGGACAGGCACACAAGAATATGCTCTTTTGGCAGTTCGCTTCCTTTGTTCTGCACATTTTCACCACCCCTCTTAAACGATATTATAGCACCAAAATGTGAAGGTTTCTACTGCGCCCAATCGGATTCGTTGTCCGGAAATGAAATTTGCTCTGAATCATAGATCACGATTTCTACATGGGCATGACTGCTGCGAAACCGGGAAAGCGTTTCCTCAAGTTCGTCAGGAGAAATATTTCCGACCAGATGCACGCACGGCTCAGGCTGCTGTTGTTCGGGCGCTTCCTCGATTCGCTTCTGATTTTCATCCAGAAAGCGATCCAGCCGCTTCATCAAAAACCAGCCGAACAGGAACATTAACGCTGTCCCAGCGATCAAAACGACATCTTCCACATACCCTCACCGTCCGTTCAGATTCGGAAGCACTTTTGCAGCGCTTTGTATTCGCCCAACGCTAAAATCGTTGTTTCCCCGGACAGCACCGTATCCGGTGTAATTGATACGTCGGTTTTTCCCGAATGCTTGATGCCAAGAATGTTGATTCCAAACTTTCTGCGGATATCCAGTTCTCCAACGGTTTTCCCGATCCAGTTTTCCGGCACTTTCACCTCAAAAATGGCGTGCTGCTCGTCGATCTCTATGTAGTCGAAAATATGGTCGGCAGTGTATCGGATCGCTGCCCATTTTGCCACCTGCTTTTCCGGGTAGACTACATGGTCTGCACCGTTGCGAAGCAGAAACTTTGCCTGCACATCACGCTCGGCACGCGATACCACGCACTTTGCACCCAGCTCCTTCAGCAGCGAGGTGGTTTCCAGCGAGTTCTGAAAATTACCGCTGATGGTCACGATGCAGACGTCAAAATTTCCGATGCCAAGAGAGCGAAGAAACTCCGCGTTTGTACTGTCGCCAATTTGTGCGTTGGTGACATATGGCAGCACATCACTGATTCGTTCCTCGTTTGTATCGACCGCCATGACCTGATGCCCCAGCTGAGAAAGCTGTACTGCGATATGCCGTCCGAAGCGGCCTGTGCCAATCAATAGAATGTTTTTCATGTGAAAAGGCTCCTTATCCAATCGTTATTTTTTCCTGCGGCAGCCTTGCATTCCCCACTTTTTTGCCGGAAAGTGCCGCATAAATGAGGGTAAGACCGCCGACTCTGCCCAGATACATGAGCAAGATCAGCACCATTTGCGATGGAATGCGCAGCTGCGGTGTAATACCAAGTGTCAATCCCACCGTCCCGACCGCCGATGCCGTTTCATACAGGCAGGCAGACAGCGGAAGATTCTCGTATGCGCTGATAAAGACCGCACCGCCAAAGAACAGCACCAGATACATCGTCAGAATGGTCGCGGCGGTCTTGACGGAGCTGCAATCGACTCTGCGTCCGAAAAATTGGGCACTATCGCGCTGGCGGAAGGTCGCAGTGGCATTGGCAATCAAGACCGCCAGCGTCGTTGTTTTCATGCCGCCTGCTGTAGAACCCGGAGAACCGCCGATGAGCATCAAAAGGATCATCACGCCCTGCGACGCACCGGACATCGCGGATAGATTTACCGTGTTGAAGCCCGCTGTCCTCGGCGTGACGGACTGAAAAAAGGATGCCAGCAGCCGGTTTTCGGCGGGAAGCGCGGAAAAGTCTGAAAAGAAGAAAAACACAGCAGGCAGAAAAATCAAAAGACCTGTCGTGACGAGAATCACCTTGCTCTGCATTCGGTAGCGATGAAACCGCCACTTGTTTTCAAAGATGTCATCCCACGTCAGAAATCCAATGCCGCCAATCACGATCAACAGCATAATCGTGATATTGATTACCGGACTGCCCGCATAGCCGGTAAGAGATGGATAGCGGTTGCTTTCTGTCCCAAGAATATCAAACCCGGCGTTGCAAAAAGCAGATATGGAATGGAATACCGCCATCCAGACGCCACGCCATCCATAGTCCCGGCAGAACACCGGCAGCACGGCAAGCGCCCCCAGCAGTTCAATCAGAAACGTCCCTCGCAGGATGAAGCGTGTCAGGCGGACGATTCCGCCGACCTTTGGTGCTGAAATTGCATCCTGCATGGTGCTGCGCTGCATCAGAGAGATTCTTCGCCCGGACAACAGCGCAAACGACGCTGCTACGGTTACGACACCAAGACCACCAATTTGGATCAGCGCCAGAATAACCGCCTGCCCAAAGGTTGACCAGTAGCTGCCTGTATCCTGCACCACAAGCCCTGTCACGCAGACGGCAGAGGTTGCTGTAAACAGCGTTTCATTGAATGGAGTTACATTCCCTCCAGTCGTGGAGATCGGCAGCATCAGCAGCAGCGCTCCGAGCAGAATGACCCCGGCAAAACCTAATATGATAATTTGAAAAGACGAAAGGCGGCGCTTTCGACGAATGATCTCTTCCGGCATAAAGGCAGCTCCTTATTTCTGTGATGGTTATATTATACAGCCGGAGATTTTAAGAGCGGATAAGGGACATTTGCGACGTATTAAGATTGAATAAAGATGAGGAGATTGCTTGCGCAGATTGGGCAAGGCGAAAGTCTTGTCCATTTTTTTGTGTCCGGCTTTGCCAACTCGCCCACACCAGACCGTAGTAGTGGTGAAAAGCGGACAGGACGGTTTATCACAAACGCTTTATTTGCAGAAGTGGCCAAAAAGCGTTTTTGAGATTGTAGTAAGGGTAGGGAGAAAGAAAAACACTCTGGTCGAATGTTGCCAATGGTAACGCCAATGTTACCGTTGGTATGTCGCAATCCAATCGCTGCCGCGATACCGTAAAAGCAGAAAGAGTTGCAGCGACGAACGGCGGGCGGCGGCAGCTTGTTCACAAAATGTTTACAAATACACACCCTGCTTTTTGCTGAAAAAATGTCCGTTGTAATGCAACAGCAAATTCAAGGGCGAGCACAAATGCGAAACGCCGCATCTGGACAAGGAAAGCATTAAAGCGCGGTTCGTGACCGCCCTTAACGCTATTATCGAAAGCAAAGACAACATCCTTGAGGATTGCCGATTGATACAGGCTACGCTGACGGACTGCACGGGTATTGATAAGGAAATCCAGACCCTGCTTGAGGAGATCGAGGTTGTGACCGAACTGACAAAACGCTGCATTGCGGAGAATTCGCAGACGGCACAGAACCAGGAAGAATACGCCGCCCGGTACAATGGGTTTGTAGAGCGGTATGAAAAAGCCAAGGCACGGCTCGAACAGCTCCGCACTACAAAAGCTGCACGGGAAGCCCGGGCAGAAGTCATCGGAGGCTTTATGTTTGAGGTGCAGGAATTGGATGCCCTCACCGAGTTTGACGAAAAGCTCTGGTTGACCACTATTGACACAGTGACCGTTCACGCTGACGGACGAATGACCTTCAAATTCCAGGGCGGTAAAACGCTCACTTCTTATTGACAATTCTCTAATCACGTTGTATAATCGGTATATACCGGAAACAAAGGAGGATGTGTCCATGCCAAGACCGCCACGATGCCGTCGGATTTGTGGCGCACCACAAGTTGATACCTTCTGCCCCAACGGGGGCGAGGATGTCGAGCCGATCCTGCTGACGCTGGACGAGTACGAGGTCATTCGGCTGGTTGACTTGGAGCGGCGAACCCACGAACGGTGTGCCGCGCAAATGGATATTTCCCGCTCTACCGTGCAGGAGATTTACGAAAGCGCACGGCGCAAGATCGCAGCGTGTCTTGTCCACGGGAAACCGCTGCACATCACCGGGGGAAACTACCGCATCTGCGGAGGACAGGAGGCAGCCCACTGCGGCCGCTGCTGCCGGACGCAGAGAGCCACCACAGAAAAATCAGGCAAAAATTGTAAAGGAGATTCCATTATGAAAATTGCAGTTACCTATGAAAACGGTCAAATTTTTCAGCATTTCGGCCATACTGAACAGTTCAAGCTTTATGAAGCTGCGGATGGCAAAGTCACGCATGCGGAAGTCGTTGACACCAACGGCAGCGGCCACGGCGCACTGGCAGGCTTCCTGATGCAGAACGGTGTGGACACTTTGGTTTGCGGAGGCATCGGCGGCGGTGCGCAGGCAGCTCTGGCCGAAGCGGGCATCAAGCTCTACGGCGGTGTCAGCGGGGACGCTGACGCAGCGGTGAACGCATTGCTCAGCGGAAATCTGGGCTACGATCCCAATGTTCACTGTGACCACCATGACCATGAGCACGGCGAGGCTGGTCACACCTGCGGTGACCACGGCTGCGGCAAGCATAGCTGCCACTGATATGGAGCGCACACTGACACAGCTTCCGTTTTGGTCATCCTTGACCGAACACGAAATGGAAACGCTACGCCGAAGTGCCTTAGTCCGTCAGTATGAAAAGGGCGCATTCGTTCACAGCAGCGATAATGAATGCCTTGGAATGCTGTTTGTTCTTTCCGGCGAGATCCGCACCTATCTTCTCTCCGAGGAGGGGCGAGAAGTCACATTGTTCCGGCTGTATCCGGGCGAATTATGCGTGCTTTCTGCCTCCTGCGTGATCAGTCAGATCACCTTTGATACGCAAATGACCGCAGGACTGGATACGGAGGTTCTGATTATCCCTGCAAATGTCATTGCTGCGCTCAAGGAGCAAAATCTATATGTCCGCTGCTTCCTCTATGAGTTGGCAACGAAACGGTTTTCTGATGTGATGTGGGCGATGCAGCAGATCATGTTCAAGGGGCTGGATCGGCGGCTGGCAGAATTTCTCCTGGCCGAAGCGGAGCGTACCGGCTCCGACACGATACGCATGACCCATGAGCAGATCGCCCAGCACATCAGCTCGGCACGGGAGGCGGTGGCGCGGATGCTCAAAAGCTTCTCGGAGGACGGGCTTGTGGAGCTAAGACGAGGCGCAATCACGCTGCGAGATACGGACGGATTGAATCACTTAAAATAAAAATGTGGTTTTTGCCACATAGAAAACCACGAATCCGTGTTATAATATAAGTAGAAAAAGCTGAAAGGAGCATCGACCATGAATGAAACGAAATACGCAGGTACTCAAACCGAAAAAAATCTGATGGCTGCCTTTGCCGGTGAGTCCGAGGCACGCAACAAGTACACCTATTTTGCATCCAAGGCCAAGAAGGAAGGCTACGAGCAGATCGCGGCGCTGTTCCTCAAAACCGCTGACAACGAGAAGGAACACGCTAAGCTGTGGTTCAAAGAACTGAACGGCATCGGCGACACTGCCGAAAATCTTCTCGCCGCTGCTGGGGGCGAGAACTACGAGTGGACGGATATGTACGACGGCTTCGCCAAAACCGCCGACGAGGAAGGCTTCCACGAGCTTGCCCAGCGCTTCCGCCTGGTAGCCGCCATTGAAAAGCACCATGAGGAGCGCTACCGTGCCCTGCTGCACAATGTGGAGATGGCGGAGGTCTTCGCCAAGAGCGAGGTCAAGGTGTGGGAGTGCCGCAACTGCGGTCACATTGTGATCGGTGAGAAAGCGCCGGAGGTCTGCCCTGCCTGCAATCATCCCCAGAGCTACTTTGAAATTCACGCGGAGAATTATTAAAGAAAGAAAAGGAGAATCATCATGGAGCAGAAGTTTTATATTTGCAAGCATTGCGGTAACATCATTGCCAAGGTCAAGGACACGGGCGTTCCCGTCATCTGTTGCGGTGAGCCGATGAGCGAGATCGTTCCCGGCACCACCGACGCCTCCGTGGAGAAGCATGTTCCTGCCTGGACGGTGGAAAACGGCATCGTCCATGTTAAGGTCGGCTCCGTGGAGCATCCCATGCTGCCGGAGCACTACATCGAGTGGGTGTCCCTCCACACCAAGCAGGGCAACCAGCGCAAGGAACTGCACCCGGGCGAAAAGCCGGAGGTCTGCTTCGCTCTCTGCGA
>OIXU01000341.1_pt1 | contig 16439 bp, 17 predicted proteins | sample 1587921 | NCBI WGS metagenome assembly OIXU01 (sample SAMN03283238) | human gut metagenome | biome: human-associated habitat; material: feces | host: Homo sapiens | place: Peru | collected 2012
GCTCGGCGCAAGAGGCGACCTCGTTGCTTATGATTTCGACGGAATCCGTTACGACATGGGCAACAAGCTCGGCATCATGAAGGCAAACTGCGAAGTTGCCCTCAAGCATCCCGAAATCGGCGAGAGCTTCAAGGCTTATCTCAAGGAGCTCGTCAAGACCCTCGACTGATAAACAACAGCACAACAAAGTAAGGAGCGCATATGCGCTCCTTTTTTGATGGGTGGGGGTGCGTTTGCGGTAATGGAGGAGATAACATCCGACCATACCACACACATTTTGCTTATTACTTTGAACAAGCCAAAAGCCTCCGCATGATATCACACGGAGGCTTTGAGTTTTTATTTTTTATTTTACCTGCTTTATCTTGTTGCCGGAGACGAGGAACGCGTGCTCGGAAATTTCCATCATCGGGGTATCGTTGACGGAATCGGTATAGAAATTGTCGATTATCGTATCGGGATACATCTCCTTGAACAGCTCGACCTTTCTGCCGCGGAAGCAGAGGTCGGTTATGTGCGCGTTGCCGTCAGTGCGCGAGCAGATATAATTCTTGATGTTGAGCCTGTGCATGACATCGTCGAGCAGAACCTCGGGGCTCGCGGAGATTATTATATCGTCATCCTGCCTCTGGCGGAAATAGAACGGCTTTATCTTGTGGATATTCGTATCCCAGAACTCGGTGACGAGCGCGTCGAAATCCTCGATGCTGTTGTAATAATCGGTAACGACATCGGAATACTGCTCCAGCGCTTCCTCGGCGTTTATCGTGCCCTTTGTGTATTTGTAGAGCCCGTTGATAACGTCGGGAATGTACTTGACGAGCGAGGGGTCTTTCTTGAAAAGAAAGATGAACAGATCAATAAAGCTTTCGCCGTCGTAGATGGTGTTGTCAAAATCATAAACATTCATTTTCATTTTCTCCTTGTTCGGGAAGCTCTGCACACATCCCGGATTTATTTTCTCCGTCAAAGAATACCATAATTTTAACTGTTTGTAAAGACTTCCAAAGACGCCCCTCGCGATTGACTAAACGGGATTTAGTTGGTATAATGATATAAGGTATGTATGAAAATACGAAAGGACGAAAAAACGATGATAAAGATCGCTCCTTCAATGCTCGCAGGCGACTTCTCCCAAATGGGAGAGCAGGCCGCAATGATAGAAAAGGCCGGCGCGGACTGGCTCCATCTCGATGTGATGGACGGGCATTTTGTGCCCAACATAACCTTCGGCGCGCCGATCATAAAAAGTATCCGCAGCAAAAGCTCGCTCGTCTTTGACGTTCACCTGATGATAAGCGAGCCGCTCAGGTATATTCCCGACTTCGTCAAGGCGGGCGCGGATGTTATCACATTCCACATCGAGTCGGATTCCCCGGTCGACGAGACTATCGACCTCATCCGCTCGTCGGGCTGCAAGGCGGCTCTCTCCGTCAAGCCCGGCACTCCCGTTGAGAGCGTTTTCCCCTATCTCGACAAGCTCGACATGGTGCTCATCATGACCGTTGAGCCCGGCTTCGGCGGTCAGAAGTTCATGGCAGACATGATGCCGAAGATAAGCGCACTGCGCGAGGAGTGCGAGAAGCGCTCGATTGATATTGAGATTCAGGTCGACGGCGGCATATCCGCAAAGACCATCGAAGAGCCCGCCCGCCGCGGCGCGACCGTCTTTGTCGCGGGAAGCGCGGTTTTCGGCGCGGACGACCCCGCAAAGGCGATAGCCGAGATGAAAGATATCGCCGCAAACTGCCAATAATCAATTGCCGGAAAGTTTTTTCAGCGCGTCGCCCTCGGCTATGCACCGCCAGTGCTCCCGGGTGTGCGAAGCGGCGGCAAAGGAATTTATCTGCGCGCCGAACTCGCTGAGAATATGCTCCGGCGCGTCAGAAACGCTCTCGCCGAGAAGCAGGCGGTAGACGCCGCCCGACTCATATAGCCCGCTGTTTTCAAAGCTTCTGCCGAGCGCGTGCGCCGCGTCCATAACATCGTCGATTGAGCCGAACTCATAGACCGCCGTATTCTCCCCCTTCTTTATCGACGGGGGCTGGCGGACTCCTCGGCTGCCGTCCGAACAGAGGGTGAATTTCAAGACGCATCCTCCCCTGCCTGCGGGCACCGCTTCGATTATCATCCGCCCGCTCGGGTCGATGTCGCGCTTGAGTTCGTGACCCGCTCTGTCGAGCAGAGTCCAGACCACGCGGCGCGTCTCAATATTCGAGTAGTCCATTTGCTCGTATGTAATATTGAGCGCATCCATGTCGCGCGCCGAAAGCTCGATTGTTATCCTGTTTTCAGTCGGCGCCTGTATCTTCAAAGCGCATCCCCTCCTTAATAAACAGAAAGTTCTCTGCCTTATATAATATTACGCGCCCCCGCGGCGTGCAATGCAAAATTTTTGCCAGCGCAATAAGCCGGCAAACGGAAAGGTTGGTTTTATGGCAAGATTCAAACGCATAAAAGCGCCTAAAAGTCCCTATACGAGCTATCTGCTCATGCTCGCCGCACCCGCTATAGTCAGCTGGTATTACTACGGCGCGCTCGCATTCAGGGCGATACTTACGGGAATTATAAGCGCGGTCGCCGTTGAGGCAGTCGCGCTGCTGATAATGAAAAAGAAGCTCCACTGCCTGTCGGATATGCACGCGGTGTTCACGGGCTTCGCAATCGCTATGCTTCTGCCCGCCACCGCACCGATCTGGCTGATAGGCGCGGGCGCGGCGTTCGCGATTCTCGTTGCAAAGATTCCGTTCGGTCCGGCGCACAAGGCTCCGTTCGTGCCCGCTGCGGCAGGTATGGCGTTTCTGACCGTCTGCTTCCCGGACGAAGTTTTCAAATATCCCGCCATCGACTCGGCGTCGTTCGATGTCTTTGACGCGGGCTCGTCCCTCGCCGCTCAGCTGAGCGCGGGCGGAATACAGCATGTGAACTCCGTCGGCATAATGTCGATGATATCCGGCAATGTCGCCGGTCCGCTCGGCACCTGCTGTGCGGTCGCGCTGCTCGGCTCATGCGCTCTGCTCACCGCAGGAAAGCCGAAGAGACTCTTCAATGTCCTCGGATTTTTGACCGTCTGCTCCCTGCTTGCGGTAATTTTCCCGCGCGGATCGTTTTCAAGACCGGTATCCCTGCTCACGGAGCTGTGCGCAGGCAGCCTGCTCTTCTCGGGCATATTCTTTGTAACCGACCCCGGCACGAGCCCGAAACACCCGCTGACAAGATTTATCTACGGCGCGTTCGCCGGAATAATCTGCATGATACTGCGCTACTTCGGAACGTTTGAGGACGGCACCTGCTTCGGCATCCTGCTCACCAACGCTTTCTGGCCGATAGTTGACAGCGCGCTGAGAAAAATCGGCTACCACAAGTTCATTGAAAAGTCGATGGCAAAGAGCGCGGAAAAGAGAAAACAGAAAGCAGCATTAAAGGGAGGTGAGCCGGCATGAGTTCAGGCAGAAAATACTCATTCTCCGACGCGCTGTTCAGCAGCACGTTCATTCACAACCCGGTGCTCATCCAGGCGGCAGGTCTCTGCGCGATAGTCGCAGTCGCGACGACGCTCAAGACGGCAGTCCTGCTCGCGGCGGCGTTCTTCCCGGTGCTCATTATAACGCAGGTCTTCGCCTGCCTCGCGCTCAAAAAAGTCCCGAGATGGATAAGAGTCGCGATATATCTGCTCATCGGCACGGCGATAATCGCCGGAATCATATACGCAATTGATACTTTTGTGCCCGAAATCAGCCTCGGCGCGGGTATATATCTCGCCCTGACGGCGGCAAACTCGATAATCGCCCTGCACTGCGAGAAGCTCGCGGTCAAGACCGACCTGCGCCATGCGTTCTTTGACTCCGTGGCAACGGCGCTCGGCTATGCAGCTGTTATTATCCCCGTCGGCGCGCTGCGCGAAATGATAGGCTCATCCACCATATGGGGCGCAAATATCAAAGTCCCGATGACCTACCCGGCGATTCTCATGCCGTTCGGCGGATTTTTGGTCCTCGCGTTCTTCGCCGCCGCGCTCAAGGCGCTGATAAACAAGCGCTTCCCCGAGCACTCGGCAGAGACCGAGATGAAGATAAAGAAAACTTCCGTCATAGTCAGCAAGAAGAATCTTCCCGAGAATCTGGCTCCCGCAGAAGAGGAAAAAGAGACTGCCGAAGCAGAAGAGACTGTTGAGGCGGAAGAGACTGTCGAAGTCGAAGAGACCGTTGAAGCTGAAGACCCCAAAGAGGACGACTTGGCACACTTTGAGCCGCTCGACGGCAAGGGCAAATTTGACCTTTCCGATATCTTCGCCAAAGACGACGAAGACGAAGATGACAAGGACTACGGCTCGGTGTTCAACCGCCTGTTCGACGAAGCAAAGGATTTTGACTCCGACGAGAAGAAGGAGGGAGACAAATGAACATGACCTGGTTTTTTGATTTGCTCTCCACAGCACTCTACACAGTGTTCATTCAGAATCTCGTCTTCAACGGCGGATACGCGGCGAGCGAAGCTCTTATGCTTGCGAAGAAGCCGCGCAGACTCTGGATGTTCTCGGCGATGATCGCATTTTTCTCGACCGTCACGGCACTCGCCTGCCGCGCACTCGAAATGATACCGGTGCTCAGCACCCTGCCCTCGGCACTGCATTTTGCAATGTTCAGCGGCGTGCTTATCGTAGTTTTCCTGATAACCGGACTCATACTCAAGCTCGCCCTCGGCGCGACCGAGAAGTTCCTCGGCACGCTCGGCATGGCGGCGCTCAACACCCTTGTGCTCGCAACTCCCCTGCTCAACCGCAGCGCTGCTTATACCCTACCCGAGAGCATCGGCTCCGGCATCGGCGCGGGTCTCGCGTTCATTCTCGCGGCGACGCTCATATGCAAGGGTCTGCACATAATCTCGCAGAATCAGGATATGCCCAAAGCCTTCCGCGGCACTCCGGCGGCGTTCGTCTACGTCGCGCTGCTCTCGCTCGCGTTCTCCGGCTTCTCGGGCAGCTCCCTGTTCTCATAATTTTTAAAAAATTCCGACGCCGACGGGTGATGTCATGCCCGCCGCGCGGCACAGAGGATGATGAAAAATGGCAAAACGCAGCAAATATGACAAGTATTTTTCTCCCGGCACTCACAGGAGCATAACCGCGTTCAGCAAGCACGCGGCAGGCGGCTCGAAGCGCCGCAAGAGCTACACCGAGCGCAGGCGCAATAAGATAGTCGGAATAGTCCTCGCGTGCATTCTCGGTGCGGCTGTTGTCTTCACTGCGGCGTTTTTCGTCACTGATACGCTCCTCGGCATCTCCGACGCGAATATCGAAACCACGCAGAAGGCCGAAAAGGACAACAAAGGCAACAAAGACAAGAACAACAAAGGCGGCAAGAACGACACGACCGCTCCCGCCGACAATCATCAGACTTCTGCCGAGATAAAGGCGCGCGTCGGCAATGTCTCCCTGCTCGCGGGCGGCAGCGGGCTCGACCAGTTCGTATCCTCGCTCAAGAGCGCGGGTCAGAACGCCGTTGTCATCGACTTCAAAGATGCGTCCGGCTATCTCAGCTATCCCTCGTCTATAGCGGCTGTAAAAGACAAAGCTCCGTCATCAAAGGCTCAGGCGAACGCCGCCGCGAGCGTCAAGAAAATTCAGCAGTCCGGCATAAAAGTCGTTGCGCGCATATACTGCTTCAAAGATACCCAGATGCCGCGCATTGACCGCACCATGGCTGTTCACTACAACAAAACTCAAATGATCTGGCTCGACAACGAGGCTTCCAAGGGCGGCAAGCCGTGGCTCAACCCCTATTCGCAGACGGCTCAGAACTATCTGCTCGAAGTCGTCAAGGAAGTGAAGAACCTCGGCGTTGATGCAATACTGCTCGACGGCGTGCAGTTCCCCGACTTAAATTCTAACGTTGCGACATTTGACGGCGAGGGCTCGGTATCGAGAAATGCCGCGCTCGTGAATTTCGTCAACTCCTGCGTCTCCGCGTGCTCCGGCACTCCCGTTATCTGCGCGATGAAGGGCGAAGCGGCTGCGGGCGGCAGCAGCGATATATACAACGGCTCTCTCTGGAGCGCGAACGCCTCCGCTTTCGCGGTCGATCTCAGCTCCCTCAAGGCGGACGCCCAGCGCAATTTCCCCGCCTCGAAGAAGGTCATTGAAATGAAGAGCTCGGCCTCAAACACCGACAGCACATATATCCTCACGAAATAAAGGCAGATTTAAATGCATTTTATCCCCTACAACTCGAGAAAAAAATATCATCTCTCGCCCGGCGCGGCTGTGCGCTCGGGTGAGGATATGATTTTCAGGATAGTTCTGCCCCGCTCGGAGCAGTGCAGCGCGGTTCGCCTCATTCTTGAGACGGACGGCGGCGAGAGAGAAGATTTTTCTTTCTCATGGGAGCGAATGCAGGGCGAAAACGAGGAATGGTGGCGGCTCGAGACCGCCGCACCCGAAAACGCGGGGATAGTCTGGTACTTTTTTGAATACGACACCCCGTGGGGCACGAAAAAAATATCACTTGAATCTAATGGAAATGCCGTCATCGGCGAGGGCTCGCGCTGGCGGCTGACCGTATGCCGCGAAAACTGCGACACGCCCCTGTGGCTTCGCGGCGGCACAATGTATCAGATATTCCCGGACAGGTTCTGCCGCTCCGGCAAAACTTCCCTGCCCGAGAACAAGCCCGCGGCGGAATATCACTCCCGCTGGGGCGAAGAGCCCGACTGGGAGCCCGACTCCGACGGAAAAATTGAAAAATACGACTTTTTCGGCGGCGACCTCAAGGGCATCGAAGAGAAGCTCGGCTATCTCGAGAGCCTCGGCGTCACCTGCATATATTTGAACCCGATTTTCTCCGCGCGCTCGAATCACCGATACGATACGGGCGACTACATGAAAATCGACCCGATGCTCGGCACAGAGAAGGATTTCAAGTCTCTCTGCAAGAGTGCGGAAGAGTACGGGATAAAAATTCTGCTCGACGGCGTGTTCAGCCACACGGGCGCCGACAGCAGATATTTTGACAAATTTTCGTCCTACGGCGGCAAGGGTGCATATTGCGACAAAAATTCTCCCTACCGTTCGTGGTATAATTTTCGTTGCTGGCCGGACGATTACGCCTGCTGGTGGGGCGTTGACATCCTGCCGGAGCTCAATGAGACCGATCCGGGCGTACTGGCGTTTCTGACCGGCGAAAACGGCGTTGCGCGGCACTGGCTCAGACTCGGCGCGTCAGGCTGGCGGCTCGATGTGGCGGACGAACTGCCCGACGAATTTCTCGACCGCTTCCACGAGGCGGTCAGAAAAGAGAAAAAAGACGCGTTTATCTACGGCGAGGTCTGGGAGGACGCGACTGACAAGATAAGCTACGGCCACCGCCGCAGATATCTCGAGGGCGGCGAGCTGGACAGTGTGATGAACTATCCGTTTGCAAATGCTGTTATAGATTTTGTCCGCACGGCGAACGCGGAAGAACTCCGCGAATGCGTTGAAAATATAGTCGAACACTATCCGCGCGCGTCGCTTGACACGCTGATGAACCATATCGGCACCCACGACACGGTGCGCGCCATAACGCGGCTCGGCCGCGGCGATATCGAGCGCCCCGAAAACGGGCGCGACAGGGGTATCTTGACAGACGAACAATATCGAAGGGGCATTTGTCTTTTGAAGCTCGCCTCGGTTTTGCAGTTCACGCTCCCCGGCGTTCCCTGCGTCTATTACGGCGACGAGGCCGGGCTCGCGGGCGGCGAAGATCCGTTCAACCGCGCCTGCTTCCCCTGGGGAAACGAAAACGCGGAGCTGCTCGACCACTACAGAACGCTCGGCAGGATAAGAAAGCTCTGTCCCGCGTTTATCGACGGAGAGTTCAACTGCATATCCTCGGCGCTCGGCTGCATCGCATATGAGCGCAATTCCGAATCGGGCAGCGCGCTGATAATCGCAAACGCAAACTGCCACGGGATAGAATACACTGTCCCCGAACGCTGGCGGGGCGCATCCGCGCTCTTCGGCAGCGCCGCCGACGGACTCAATGTCCCGCTCGGCGCATATTCGGCGGCAATACTTTATAAATAATCGGAGGTGATAGCATGGCGAAAAGAAAGGGAATGAAGTTCCGCACAACGCAGGAGAAAAAGACAAAGCAGTTTCGGCTTTTCGTGCTCGGATTCGTCGGTTTTCTGCTCGCGTTCGCCCTCGTCTCTGTAGCCTATATGTTCAAATCGCATCATCTCTCGATGAACGACCTGTTCCCGGAAAAGGAAGTTGAATCCTCCGACGGGAGCACCGACGAGGCTATTGCGCCGCTCGGCGGCAAGGCGACATTTATGTTCGCCTGCGTCTCGGACGAAAAGGATGAACTCTACTTTGTCGCCGCGGTCAACGCCGATCTCGACTCGGGCGAGGTGCGCGTGTGCGCCTTTGATCCGAATACTTCGGTGGATATCTCCGGCAGCAAAGACAGTCTTATGGGTCACTACAAGACCGGCGGCTCGAAAGAGCTCAAGAAAGCGGTCGACTCCCTCTGCGGATTCACCGCGGACAAATACGCCGTCTCGACCGCGAATCAGTTCAAGAATGCCATCAACGTGCTCTCCGGCGCGCAGATATCCGTGCCCGAGCGCATAAGCTATAAGACAAAGGAGCTGTCGCTCTCGCTCATGCCCGGCAACCAGACCGTTAAGGGCGAGACGCTGCTAAAATATTTCCGCTACTGCCTGACCCCGTCGGGCGGCGGAGCGCAGAAGCAGGGCGAACTGCTCTGCGTGCTTTTCTCGCAGTATATCAACAAGACCTATCTTGCCTCCGGGCGCAACTATTTCTCGCAGATAATCGACTCTTTGGACACCGACATATCAATAGTCGATTTCTCGCGCTGTGAGCGCACCCTCTCCGCGATGGCGGCGGGAGATATAAAATATACATCCGTTTCTTCCGCCGGCGAGCTGACCGTTACGCCCGGCAAGCGCGGAAAATAACCGTTTATAAAACAAGGGGGCGGTCATTTGGCAAGAAAGCTTCTGTGTCCTGCGGCGCTTCTGCTGGCGCTGACGCTCATATTCACCGGGTGCTCGGTGAAAAAGGTGAACAATATACCCTCATCCGAACAAGTGTCTGCGTTCGGCGACTTCAAGCACTACTTCGGCGAGCTTAACGAGAACGAGAAACGCGCATACAACGCCATTCTCCGCGACATTGAGTCGTTTCCCGAGGAAATTGAAATTCCCGAGCTCAACAACGAAGAGCTCGAAAAAGTCTGGCTCGCCGTTATGTACGACAATCCGGAGCTGATAATGCTCGGGCGAGAATGTATGCTCGTCTCGAGAGACCGCAAATTCTGGTTCAGCTGCGAATACGCCATGACCAAAGACGAGTATGAGCAGAAAAAGGCCGAGCTTCAGACAAAAGCGGATGAGCTCGGCGCAAAGATAGTCAAAGAAACTTCTGATTTTGACAAGGAACTGCTTATCCACGACGCGATAATCGACTCGTGCAGATATACCGACTCCGACAAGCTCATTGCAAGCTCCGCTTACGGCGTGCTCGTCAACGGCTCCGCCTCCTGCGAAGGATACGCAAAGGCGGCGAAGCTCCTGCTCGACAAGGCGGGAATAGAAAACTATGTCATCACCGGCACGGCGAAGCGCGAGGACGGCGCGAGCGAGGGACATATGTGGAATGTCGTCTTTATCGACGGCAAGCCCTATAACCTCGACCTCACCTGGGACGATCCCATCGGCGAGGGAGTGACGCAGAACAAACGCTATGCCTATTTCAATATTACGGACGAAGAGATACTGAAAACCCACACGTTTTCCGATGCGTCCGCCTGCTGCACCGCGACGGACAGCAACTATTTCGTCAAGCTCGGCAGGCAGTTCGACGGCTACAATGCCGAGACGAAAACCGCTCTTTCAAATATGTTCGGCGGGCATAAATCGGGCGACAAACTCGACGTCAGGTTCTCTTCCGAAGACGCTTATCAACGCGCCATTGATGGACTGCTGAAAAAAGAGGAGATCTACAGACTCCTCAGCATCGCCGACGCGGGCAAGGGCGGATTTTCAACAACGCAGATTAATTATATCGCCGACGACACCCACTGTGTCATCGAATTTATTCTCGTGTAACCGGGGTGAAATGATGGATAAAAAGAGAATCGAGGCGGCTGTGCGCGAGATACTTGCGGCGGTCGGCGAGGATCCGGACAGAGAGGGTCTTGTCGAAACGCCCGCGCGGGTCGCCAGAATGTATGAAGAGATTTTCTCGGGGCTCGAGGACGATCCGAAGCGCCACGTCAAGCTCTTCAACGAAGAGAAAAACGAAGAGATGGTCATTGTACGCGATATCCCGATGTATTCGATGTGCGAGCATCATCTTCTGCCGTTCATCGGCAGGGCGCATATAGCATATATCCCGCGCGACGGCAAAGTCATAGGCCTGTCGAAGCTCGCGAGGATAGTTGACAGCTTCGCGCGCAGACCCCAACTCCAGGAGAGGCTCACTTCGCAAATTGCGGACTTCCTTGACGAACAGCTCGACCCGCTCGGCGTGGCAGTCGTTATCGAGGCGGAGCACCTGTGCATGACGATGCGCGGAGCGCGTGCGTCGGGTGCGCAGACGAGAACTTCCGCTCTGCGCGGCACGATGCGCTCGGACGCGAGGGCGCGCGCAGAGGCAATATCACTTCTAACAAAATAAGGCGATACTATGGAGAGATTTATTTTTGATACCTCCTCCCACACCCTTGTGTGCGGGATACTCAATATAACTCCCGATTCTTTTTCGGACGGCGGCAAATGGGACGAGCCGCAGAAGGCACTTGAGCACGCGCTCGAGATGCAGGCGCTCGGCGCGGATATCATCGATGTCGGCGCGCAGTCGACCCGCCCCGGCTCAACAAGGCTCTCCGCCGACGAAGAGAACGCGAGGCTCATTCCGGTGCTCGATTTGTTAAAGGGCAGGATAACCGTTCCGATAAGCGTTGACACATTCTATCCCGAATGCGCGCGCACGGCTCTCACGCACGGCGCGAAGATAATCAACGATGTCAGCGGAGAAGCGAGCGACGAGATGGCGAAGGTTGTCAGCGAATTCGGCGCGGGGTGGATAATCATGCACAATCCCGCCGGCGCGGACGCCGTCCCCGTCTATGAAAACGGAGTCTCCGACGATGTGCTCGACTTTTTCGGCAGAGCCGCGAGGGTCGCAAAATCGCACGGGATACCGGCGAGCAGCCTCTGCTTCGACCCGGGAATCGGCTTTGCAAAAAGCTACGAGGACAACCTGCGCCTGATAAGGGATATCGGGAAGATAAAGACCGACGGCAGCGCGCTGATGTCCGCCGCGTCGCGAAAGCGCGTTATCGGCACGGCATCGGGCGAGACGGACGCCGCAAAGCGCGACCCGGGAACGGTGGCGCTGCACACGGCGAGCATATTGAACGGCGCAGATGTTATCCGCGCCCACGATGTGTTCTCCGCCGTCCAGTCGGCGCGCGTCGCGGACGCACTGAAAAAGATATACGGGGAGGCAAACGGTGGATAAGATAATTATAGATTCGCTTCGCCTCTTCGCCTATCACGGAGTCAATCCCGAGGAGCAGGAGGACGGGCAGTTCTTCATTCTCGACATTGAGGCGGATATTCCGCTTTCAAAAGCCGGCGAGAGCGACGATTTAAATGACACCGTCAGCTACGCGCAGATGATAAAATGCGCGCGCAAGGTGTTCTCCTCGCAGAAGGACAAGCTCATTGAGCGTGCTGCGCGGCGTGTTGCCGACGCACTGCTCGAAGAATTTCCGCCCATTGAGGGCGTGAGAGTGACCTGCAAAAAGCCGGACGCGCCGATGAAGGCGGATTTCGGCTTCGCCGCGGTCAGCATTTACAGGGAAAGAAAGTAAAAACATAAAACGGGCAAGAAACATCAATCGAAAGGACTGTAGATTTTATGGCAAACTGTATGCAGGCAGTTATAGGGATCGGTTCAAACATGGGGGACAGACTGAAGAACATAAACGGCGCTGTGCGCTCTCTGTCCCGCCTGCCAAAGACGAAAATAACGGCGTGCTCCCACGTCTATGAGACCCGTCCGGTCGGATATGAGGCGCAGCCGCTGTTTTACAACGCCGCAATAATAGTGGAGACGGAGCTGTCCGCGCAGATGTTGCTCGGCGCATGCCTCGGCATCGAGGGAGCTTACGGCCGCGTGAGGACGATAAAAGACGGACCGCGCGTGCTCGACCTCGACCTGCTGCTCTATGAGGGCATGAAGAGCGAGAGCTTTCTGCTCACCCTGCCCCACCCGAGAATACACGAGCGTGCTTTCGTGATGGTTCCGCTGCTCGATCTGTTCCCGTCCGGCAGAGCGCCCGGACTCTTCTTCCTGCCGGCTCTTCACGAGATCGGCACGGACGGCGTTGAAAGAATAAACGAAGAGATAACTCTTCCCGAATAAAGAACGAGGTGTACCAATGAAATACGACGTAGTTATCATCGGCGCGGGCCCTGCCGGAATATTCACGGCCATTGAGCTTATCCGCAAGGGCGCGAACAAGAAAATTATGATGGTTGAAAAGGGTCAGCCGATTGAAAAGCGCCGCTGCCCCAAATCGAAGACCAACAAGTGCGTCAACTGCAAGCCCTATTGCCACATAACGACCGGATTCTCCGGCGCGGGCGCGTTCTCGGACGGCAAACTGTCCCTGAGCCCCGAGGTCGGCGGTCAGCTCCCCGAGCTCATCGGCTACGATGTGGCGCAGAAGACTATTGAATATGCCGACAGCATCTATCTCGAGTTCGGCGCGGACACCCATGTTGAGGGCGTCGGACGCGAAGAGGAAGTCAAGGAGATAAGAAAGCGCGCGATAAAAGCGGGTCTTCGCCTCGTTGACTGCCCGATACGCCACCTCGGCACCGAGAAGGCGCAGGATATATACTATGCCATCGAGCAGTATCTCATCGAAAACGGCGTTGACATGCTCTTCGGCTACGAGTGCGACAATATAATCCTCGACGGCGACCGCTGCAAGGGCGTCTATGTCCGCAAGGGCGAGGAGAACATAGAGATATTCGCGGAGCACACCGTAATAGCGACAGGGCGCCGCGGCGCGGACTGGCTTGAAAAGCTCTGCGCTCAGCATGATATCTCCCATCAGCCCGGCACAGTCGATATCGGCGTGCGTGTCGAGATAAGAAACGAGGTCATGGAGAAGGTCAACGACGTTCTCTACGAGTCGAAGCTCATCGGCTATCCCAAGCCGTTCAAGAACAAGGTCCGCACATTCTGCCAGAATCCCGGCGGATTTGTCAGCCAGGAGAACTACGACAACGACCTCGCCGTTGTCAACGGACACTCATACAAAGAGCTCAAGAGCAACAACACGAACCTCGCGATACTCTGCTCCCACAACTTCAATCAGCCGTTCAATCAGCCCATTGAATACGCGCAGAAGGTCGGCGAGCTGACAAATATGCTCGGCGCGGGACACATTCTCGTCCAGCGCTACGGCGATATCCTCGACGGAAAGCGCACATGGCAGAAGGAGCTTGACCGCTCGAATGTCAGACCCACTCTCCCCGACGCCGTCGCGGGCGACATAACCGCCGCCATGCCCTACCGCGCCATGCTCAACATAATCAACTTCATCCAGGCTGTCGACTATGTTGTCCCCGGCTTCGCCGCAGAGGAGACGCTGCTCTACTCCCCCGAGCTCAAGTTCTACTCCAACCGCATCAAGATGGACGAAAACTTCGACACAAACGTCAAGGGACTCCACTGCCTCGGCGACTCGAGCGGCTGGACAAGAGGTCTGATGATGGCGTCCGTCATGGGCGTGCTCATGGGCCGCAAGCTGGCCGAAAAGGAAGGCTGCTGATCCCCGGAACTCACGATCCCCCGTGCGATTTGCACGGGGGATCTTTTTGCCGGTTTTTGCCCGGATTTGCCAAACTGGCGGTGTTCCGGTCCTGCTCAGCCTCCTTCACGGAAATAATTGATTTTTTTCGCGAAAACTGCTACACTAAGAAAAAACTCCACTGAAAGCGCTTCATAGATGTAGGGAGGTATCTTCTATGCGCGATTCTCCGGGAAGCGTCGTCACGCTGCTGTGTTCTGGCATCCAGCTTTACAGCGCGGAACGGCGCATTGCAGACTGCATCCTCAACGATGTGAAATGGGCGTCTGTGGTCACCTCGGCCCAGCTTGCCCGTGCCAGCCAGTCCTCGGAAGCCACCGTCACCCGGCTGTGCCACAAGCTCGGCTTTGACAACTACCGCAAATTCCAGCTGGCACTCGCGCGGGATGTGATGGACCAGCAGGAGACGGAGACCCAGCGCTCCACCAGTCCGGACCCCCTGCGGCAGGCCCTGCAGTCGGTGCAGGCCAACCGGCAGGAAGAGGTGCGCGCCACCATCCAGGCACTCAATCTGCGCCAGCTGCGGAAGGCGATGAGTGTCCTGCGCAGCGCGGAGCTGATCGAGGTCGAAGCCTCCGACAACAGCCTGCCCGTGGCCATGGATGCGTCGCTCAAGCTCGGCAGCCTGGGCAAGCGCTGCATGACCAGCGCCGTGCCCGACCGGACCAGAGCCTTTGCCGCCACCCTGACCGAGCGGGACGCCCTGCTGCTCATCTCGAACTCCGGCCGCAGCGAGCGCCTGCTGGAAACGGCCCGCGCCGCCCGCGAGCGGGGTGCCTCGGTCCTGCTCATCACCTGCGACCGCCGCTCCCCTCTGGCCGCGCAGGCAGACCACCTGCTGCTGGCCTCCAACCGGGCGCAGCGCATCGTGGCGACCGACCCGGTCCCATCTCTGCTCTCGTCGGCCCTTCTGGTCGAGGTGCTGTACTACCTGCTCCTGACCGAAGAAGACCTCTGACCAACCAAAAAGGGCCCTCTGCCAACCGGCAAAGGGCCCTTTTTCTGCTTACTTACGCATGGAAGACATACTGGTCCATCCGGCGGAAGGCTTCCTCAATGCGGGAACGGGGCGAAGCCAGGTTCATCCGCAGATGGCAGGGGCCGTGGAACATCTTTCCGTCCTGCACGGCTACGCCGACCTCCCAGCAGGCCTTTTCCACATCGTCGATGGTCTTGCCGTGGGCGGCGCACCAGTCGGTGCAGTCCACAAAAAGCATATAGGTGCCTTCGGGCTTGGAGACCGTGACGCCCGCAAAGTGCTGCTCGATGTAGTCGCAGGCAAAGTTCACATTGCCGCTCAGCACCTCGCAGAGCTCGTCCGTCCACTCATAGCCTTCGGGCTGGTAGGCACCGATGAGGGCGTGCATGGACAGCACGTTCATCATGTTGTAGTTGTTCAGGCCGGACTCTTTCCCGATGCGGTCACGCCACCAGTTGTTGTACACGATGTGGTAGCTGCCCACGAGACCGGCCAGGTTGAAGGTCTTGGAGGGCGCATAGAAGGCGGCGGTGCGCATCCGGGCATCCTCGCTGACGGACTGGGTGGGGGTGTGCTTGTGGCCGTTCAGGATGATGTCTGACCAGATCTCATCGGAGACGACATAGACGTCGTACTTCTTGAACAGTTCCATGGCCTTTTCCAACTCCCAGCGCTCCCAGACGCGGCCGCAGGGGTTGTGGGGGTTGCACAGGATGGCTGCATGGATGTGCTCTTCCTTCAGATGCTTTTCCATGTCCGCAAAATCCATCCGCCAGACGCCGTTCTCGTCCTTCACCAGCGGGGAATGCACAGCCTCGTAGCCGTTGTTCTTCAGGCTCATGGTGAAACCGATGTAGGTGGGGCTGTGGATCAGGATCTTGTCGCCGCGGGAGCAGACGCAGTTCAGCGCACTGATGACGCCGCCCAGCACACCGTTCTCGTAGCCGATGTGTTCCGGCTTCAGGCCGGTGACGCCGTTGCGCTTCTCATGCCACCGGATGATGCTGTCGAAATACGCATCCGTGGCCTGAAAGTAGCCGAAGGCCGGGTGTTTGGCACGCTCGATGATGGCTTCCTGGATGGTGGGCACGGTGGGGAAGTTCATGTCGGCCACCCACATCGGGATGGCGTCAAAGCCCTCCTTCGGGGGAGCCGGGGAGAAGCCGTCGCCCTTCAGGCCGTCCACTGCGATGGCGTCTCTACCGCGGCGGTCCAGGATGGAAGTAAAATCGTATTTCATAAGTGCGCTCCTTCTCAAAAAATTTTATCTGGCCCCACCTTAACACATTTGGGAGCCGGATGCAACCGCCCGCCGGGAAGTTGAAAAAATCGTGCGGAAAAATCACGAATTTCTACGATAAAAAAGAGCCTTCCGGCCCTGAAGTGAACCCCAAAAGTCAGACAAAAATAAGAAATATAGCAATCTTCAAAATGAAAGCACTTTTTGGGGCGATAAGGCACAAGTAAGGCACATTCTAGCCAAATTTCAGGATTCTGAAAACAAACAAAGCCACGACAAAACCGCATTTATAAACGGTTCATCGTGGCTTTTCTTGTGG
>OIXU01000342.1_pt1 | contig 16417 bp, 13 predicted proteins | sample 1587921 | NCBI WGS metagenome assembly OIXU01 (sample SAMN03283238) | human gut metagenome | biome: human-associated habitat; material: feces | host: Homo sapiens | place: Peru | collected 2012
GCGGAAAGGCTGAGGTGATGTAAGGTGTTCCAGACATTCCGTAACGCATGGAAGATCCCCGAGCTTAAAAATCGTCTTCTGTTCACGCTGGCGATCCTCGTGGTTTACCGTCTTGGCTGTGCCATCCCCGTGCCGTTCGTTTCCGGCTCTGCACTGTCTCAGTTCACCGTGTTTGCCATGGGTATCTCCCCCTACATCACGGCTTCCATCATCATGCAGCTGCTGGCGGTCGCCATCCCGTACCTGGAGAACCTCTCCAAGGAAGGGGAGGAAGGTCAGCGCAAGATGCGCCGCATCACCAACTACGTTGGCGCGGGCATCGGTCTGATGCTTTCCATCGGCTACTACTTCATCATCCGCAACATGGGCGCCCTCTCCTATAAGGAGGGCTTCGCAGGCATCTTCAGTGCCGTCGTCATTATTCTGGCGTTCACCGCAGGCTCTCAGCTCTGCACTTGGCTGGGCAACCAGATCGACGACAAGGGTATCGGCAACGGTATCTCGCTGATGATCTTCGCAGGCATCGTGGCCCGCTGGTCCAGCATCTACACTGCTACGACCAACATTCTGGCCCGCGCCCAGAACGGTGAGCCGTTCTTCTACATCATGCTGCCCCTGCTGCTCGTTCTGGCACTGGTCGCGGTCGTCTTCGTCGTCATCCTGACGAACGCAGAGCGCCGCATCCCGGTCCAGTACGCCAAGCGCGTTATGGGCCGCAAGATGTATGTTGGTCAGTCCAGCTACATCCCCATCAAGGTGAACATGACCGGCGTTATGCCCATCATCTTTGCTTCGACGCTGTGCAGCCTGCCCGGTCTGATCTTCCGGTTCATCAATCTGGATGCTGCTTCGCATCCGGCGCTGTACGCTTTCTTCAGCGTGTTCAACTACAACAGCGCTCTTTACCTCATCGTTTATGTGCTGCTGATCGTCGCGTTCAACTACTTCTATGTTGCGATCCAGTACAACCCCGTGGACATTGCCAACCAGCTTCGCAAAAACAACGGTACCATTCCCGGCATCCGTCCGGGCAAGCCCACCAGCGATTTCATCACGAAGACCCTGTCCAAGATCACTCTGATCGGCGCGGTCTTCCTGGCCATCGTGGCAGGCTTCCCCATCATCCTCGGCAACATCACCGGCACTTCCATCCAGCTGGGTGGTACTACGCTGCTGATCGTCGTGGGTGTGGCGCTTGAGACCGGCCGTTCTCTGGAAGGCTATATGACCGCCCGTTACCACAAAGGGTTCTTGGAATAAGAAAGGGAATGAACGATGAAACTGATCCTTTTGGGCGCCCCCGGCGCCGGTAAGGGTACTCAGGCAGAGATCCTCTGCGATAAGCTGGGCATCCCCACCATCTCCACCGGTAACATTCTGCGTGCCGCCGTCAAGGAAGGCACCCCGATGGGCAAAAAGGCTAAGAGCTTTATGGACGCCGGCGCTCTGGTGCCTGACGATGTCATCGTCGGCATCGTCAAGGAGCGTCTGACCGAATCCGACTGCGCAAACGGTTTTATCCTGGACGGTATGCCGCGCACCATCGCACAGGGCGAAGCTCTGGAGCAGATGGGTGTGGAGATCGACAAGGTCGTCAACCTGATCGTTGCCGACGAGGCCATCACCGAGCGTATGTCCGGTCGCCGCGTCTGCGCCAAGTGCGGTGCAAGCTACCACATCGTAAATAAACCCAGCGCCAAAGAAGGCGTGTGCGACCGCTGCGGCGGCGAGCTGGTGATCCGCAAGGATGACCGCCCTGAAACCGTGCGTGACCGTCTGGTAACGTATCATCAGCAAACCGAGCCGCTGGTAGATTTTTACCGTAAGCGCGGCAAGCTGGTTGATATTCCGGACCAGGGCTCGATTGAAGCAACCAACGCCTACATCCTGAAGCAGTTGGAGGCGTAAGCGTTCCATACGTGGGACAATCGTGCCCATAGGTTTGTTATGCCGTAAAGCCAGGGAGTCGTTATGCCACGCGAGACCAATGCCGCCAAACGCGAGCGCGCCATCGAGGTGTGCGAGCGCCTCAACCGTCGCTATGGCCCGGTCGAGTGCTTTTTGGACCACGAGAATCCCTTTAAGCTGCTCATCGCGGTGCTGCTCTCGGCGCAGACGACCGACGCGCAGGTCAACAAGGTGACGCCGAAGCTGTTTTCCCAGTGGCCCACGCCCGAGGCCATGGCCGGGGCAAGTGTTGCCGACGTGGCGGATACCATTAAGTCACTCGGCTTTTATAAGAGTAAGGCCAAGCACGCCGTGGAGGCCGCGCAGATGATCGTTGCCGACTACGGCGGCGAGGTGCCGGCCGACATGAAGGAGCTCGTAAAGCTGCCGGGCGTGGGACGCAAGACGGCGAACATCGTGCTCAACGTGGGGTATGGCATTGTGGAAGGCATTGCGGTCGATACGCACGTCAACCGCATCGCGCATCGCCTGATGCTGAGCCCCAAGACGCATGCCAAGGAGCCGCTCAAGACCGAGCAAGATCTGCTCAAGATCTTGCCGCTCGAGTACTGGGGGTCGGTCAACCACCAGTGGATCACCTTTGGCCGCGAGATCTGCGACGCCCGCAAACCCAAGTGCGACGAGTGCCCGCTGGCAGACCTTTGCCCCAGCGTACGGGTGGTGCAATAGCTTTTTGCAATCTTTTTTGCAAAAAAGTCTCAAACCTTAGATATAGCTTGGTTGCGCAACCTTTTCAGGATTTTCTCGGCTTGAATTGATGATGCAATTCAAATGTCTTCTTCTGCGAAGTGGTCGCGAAGAAGCAAGTCGGGAAAGGACGACCACATGAATAGGAAGCTTAACGCTGCTATCACAGCCGGTCTGAGCTTGAGTATGGTGCTCAGCTCCACGCCGGTTGCTGCTATCGCAGCGGAGACTACCCAGGGCACGAGTGGGGAGGCGGCTGCTGCAGCCTCTACTGGTGTTAAGACCGTTACTTTTGTAGCGGATAATGGCGGCGGCGCTTTCGCGGACGGAAGCATCGTTATGCGCACTCAGACTAACGATAAGGGCGTATGCTCTATGCCGGAGTCTCCCGTGCGCGATGGCTATGTGTTTGGCGGCTGGTATTATGACAACACTTGCACTCAGGCCGTAGATTTTTCTCAGCCTCTTCTGAGCGACGCTAGCAATTTTGTTGTTCTGTTCGCCAAATGGACTGAGGCTCCCTCAAATGTACTCGATGTGACCTACTCTGCCAACGGCGGAAAGTTCGTCGACGGCACCGACGTCATGCAGGGCAAGACTGACAGCAATGGTATTGCTCGTCAGCCGCTTGCTCCTACGCGCGACGGCTATGTGTTTGCCGGTTGGTATTATCACAGCGACGGAACCGACCAGGTTGACTTCAACCAGCCGATCGTCGGTGGCGGCGACCATGTGACCCTTTTCGCCGCTTGGACGCCTGTGAAGCAGGACAAGACTGTCGAAATCCTCTACGTTGCCAATGGCGGCACGTTCTTCGATGGCAACGAAACTATGCAGGGTGTAACCGATACCGACGGTATTGCACGTCTGCCGCTTCAGCCGACCCGCGAGGGCTATGACTTCCTTGGTTGGTCGTACGATCGCGACGGAAATGACCCCGTCGACTTCACGAAGGCCATCGTTGCGGGCAGCGGCCACGCGACTGTTTATGCCCAGTGGAAGCAGAACAACGAGAAGACGGTTCTCTATGTTGCCAATGGTGGCGTTTTCGCCGATGGCAATGAGACCATGGAGGGTGTTACCGACAGCGACGGCGTCGCCCGCCAGCCCCTGGCCCCGACCCGCGAGGGCTACACCTTCGCCGGCTGGACCTACGATGCTGCCGGCACCGACCCGGTCGACTTCAGCAAGCCCGTCCAGGGCGGCGGCGACCACGTGACGTTCTACGCCCAGTGGACCAAGAACGAGACTCCCGCTGTTGAGACTCACAAGGTTAACTTCTATGTTGACGGTTCTACCACTACGGTTGAGGTCGAGGACGGCAAGACTGTCGACCAGCCTAACGATCCTTCCGTTGATGGTTTCGACTTCGTCGGTTGGTCTTCCTCCAAGGAGTCCTTCAAGAAGTTTGACTTCTCTACTCCCATCACCGAGGACACCACTGTCTACGCTTTCTTCACTGCTAAGACTCCTAAGTCCGAGACTTTGAAGAAGGATGATGAGGGCAAGAAGCAGGTTGCTGCTGACAAGAAGGACGAGGCTAAGGCCGAGAAGAAGGACGACGCTGCCCTTGCTTCCACTGGCGACCCGACCTTCGTTGTGACCTCCGCTGCCGCCCTTACCGGCGCCGTGGCTGTTGCTGTGGGCATGTACATGACCAAGCGTCGCGAGCACTAATCACTTCTAGTGTTTACCTCCGGGCTAAATTAGCCCAAACCTGATAGCCGCGTGGGGACCCGACCCCCACGCGGCTTTTTGTTTTAGTTGCCTTACATGGGTCCTGCTCGTCCTGTCTCTTTTTTCGACGCTGACGCCATAAAAAAGAGCGCCGCTGCGATGTGTGCAGCGGCGCTCTTTTGCGTTGATTCTTATTGGGGTTGTTCGGCTCTACGCCAGTGCGCGTACGTTCGAGGAAATCTTCAGAACCAAAAACTCAGTCGAAGCACCCAGCTTGAGCAGGTCGCCGTCGTGGATGGGAATCTGCTTGCCCTCGTCATCGGCGGTTCGCAGCGAGCGCGGCTTTTCGATAACGGTGGTCGTGCCGCTACGTGTCACCAGCACGGTTCCGTTGGTGGAGTGCAGACCGCTGGCGAGCCATGTGCCGTCGGAAAACGCTACGCGAAGGTGCCGGCGGGACACGTCGGGTCCCACATTGGTGATGGTGTATCGGTCGTGTGCGAACGAGCCCAAAACCGTACCCTCGGGATCGAGGCTCAAAGGGTAGATCGGCGGCAAAGCGGAGCCGTCTTTCGCAAGTCTGAGGAGCCCCAGTTTCGCCGGCGGCTCGTTGACCTTGCAGCTGGCTTCCTGCGTCTGGACGGACTCGGTGGTCTCGAGTGTGCCAAAGGTCTGGGCCAGCCGCGTTATGGCAAAGTTTTTGACCTCGGAGGCCGCGGCATTGGGATCGGCTAGGCATCCGCAAACCGTCAGTGCGAGGAGCTCCAGAAGGCGCCTATCGCTTTGCTTGAGGCCCGGCGTGACGGCGATGCGGTCAAATATATTGCGCAGGATAGAGGCATCGAACCCCCAGTGGTCCAGCGACTTGGCCATGCGCTCGAGAGCGCGGACCGTAATGGCTTGCTGACGGGCGTTGGCGGCCGCTGGACTGCTGTCGCTGCCGATTTTTGCCGTAGCTGCCAAGTTCTGGACGCTCTGAGAAAAATCGGCAAACATCTCGGGGTCGATCTTGTCGGTACCCGGAACAACATGCACCACGCGGCGCGACAGAAACGTCTTTTCGGCAATGCGAAACCTTGGCGCCGGTTTGGAGCCCATCGGCTTGTCCGAAATCAAGATGCGCGCAGCTTCTCGGTTATTAATCTGCAGGTCGCATTTAAGGAAATCAAAAAGTACTTCGGAAGGTGTTTCCGCACGCATGTCACAAGGCTCCTTTCTGGTATCCGGGGAAGGCGTTAGATGCAAAAGCCGGGCAGGACATAGGTCTTTTGGTCCGGATCGTTTCCGGGCGTTGCCCAGCAAAACACGTCGCCGTCTTTTCCAACGCGGTTAAAGTACGTCGAGTCGGCGCCTTCGCTGTAGTCGGCGCTGGGGGTGCGCTCCCAGTAGTAGATCTTTTTGCCGGCGACGGTGCGGACCATGGCGTCGTTGGTGGTCAGACCGCTTACGCTTTGCTCGCGATAGAGCTGGTACTGGTCGCCTTCCCCGCTGTAGAGGGCAGAAAGGTACTCGTAGCCTTCTGCAAACGTTTCGGGCGCCTGGTGGCCGCACAGCTCGCTCATGGACGGCAACCACAGCTTGTCGTCGGTGGCGGTGATGCTTGAAACGTCTTTGGTTGCACCGGTGTTATTGGTCAGCTTTCGCACCGAGCGAATCTGAAGATGGAGATCGTTGGGCAGCGTGGCCATGCCCTCGCCCGCCAGCCATTCGCGAAGCGACGATTGCTCCCAGCCGCCCGTCGCGGCGCTGTCGTTTACGGCGCGCATCGCGATGGGGGTGCGGAACATAAAGGTGATGCCCGCGGGGAGACCGTCATCGGTGAACGTGTCTGCCTTAAAGCCCACGATCTGGACCTGCGCCTTGGTTCCGTCGGAAAGCCTGACGGTTTTGGTGTTCTCGCTTTTGAGCGAGTGCTTGCTGTCCACCAGATGGTAAGTGAGGGCAACCTCGAGCGCATTTTCGATGGAAGACGTCTCCTGGATCTTGCGGGAGATCAGGGCGAGCTCTTCCCAGGTATAGGCGTCGAGCGATGGCTTGATGCCGTGTGCAAGGTCGATGAGACCCCAGCATCCCGTGGCAATGGCGGAACCGGCTATGCCGGCAACGCAGACGCCGCCAAGCGCGAGTGCGGCACGGCGCGAGATGGCCGGACGATGCGCCGGGGCCTTGTCCGCGTCAGCGGTCTTTGGTTTTTGGCTAAAGTCGACAGGAGTGGGCAGCGGCGTGCGCGGCTCAAAATCGATGTCCTTGATCCAGGCATCGAGCTTTCCCGTGACCGTAGAGAGCGGCGCGCGCTGAGACTGCTCGTTGCGAATGCTGCTCATGATGATATCGACGAGCTTTTGATCGCCAGGCACGCGTGCCTCGAGCGGCTCGGGCTCGTGCTCAATCTTGTACAGGTAGGGCGACTGGTCCATATGCTCATTTAAGCGATACGGAGTGTGACCGGCATAGAGCGTGTAGAGCACGCTGCACAGCTCGTACGTATCGATGCTGGGCGACGTGCGAAGCGGGGCCAGCTCGGGAATGTCGTTGGAGAGCATTTCGGGCGGGGCGAACTCGGGCGTGCCGTTGCGCCAGATGCCGGTGGACATGGTAAACGAGGGATCCGAGCGCTTGATGCTCGAGCTACCCAAATCGACCAGGCAAAGGTCAAAGCTGCAGTGTGCAATTTGCTGGGCAAGAGGCCGGCGTGTCGTGCGAATGATGATATTGCGCAGCGAGATGTCGCGGTGCGCAAACGGAGCATCGAGCTTTTGGGCGCCCAGGAGAATCTCTCCCAGGCGTTTTCCGATGGCGGCGACGGTGTTCGCGGGGATACGGCCGCCCTCGGCGGGGTCGCTTAGCTCTGCCACGGCATCGCGAAGGGACAGACCCTCGATCCACTCCATAAGGATGGCCGGCGTGTTGCCGGTATAGCCGTAGCCATAAGTTTTGGCGAAACCACTCAACAGGGAGACGGCCGCAAGATTGCGATACTCCTCGGTGAGCGTCTTGATGCCCGAAGGGGTGACGGCGGGGCCGTTTTCCTCGCGGCTATCGAGAGACCACAACGTCTTGAGTGCAAAGGTCTCACCCTCGGTGTTGGCGACCTTGCGAAGATGGTGGGAACCTCCGCCGACTGCCCCGCAATCCAGCAGGGTGGTAAAGCGGCGAATGGTATCGGGATCTTCGGAGGTCGCAAACATGGCGTTTGGTTCAAAGGGGGACAACGCGATGATATTCATGTCCGTGTCGTACGTCACGGGGCGATCCTTTCGAGATAAAAGTGCATAACAGTAATGTTAGTGAAAAGGTAGCGCAACCGTTGCCTTAATCGAAAAGGTGCCGTTATTTGCATGGGTTGATGCAAATAACGGCACCTTGTGCGTCGATAATGTGTGCGCGGACTAGTCGGTGATGCGAATGACCAAGAAGCGCGTTGTGGCACCCAGGCAGAGCGTATCTCCGTTGTGAATCTCGACGGGGGTGTTGGCAAAGTTCGCGGGACGGTCGCGGCGGGCTGGCTCGATAGGCTGGCGGCAGCGGTCGACGCCCGAGATCAAAAACGATCCGTTGGTGGAGTCGAGGCCCTGTGCAAGCCAGCGTCCGTCTTGGTGCCAAACGCGCAGGTGCTGGCGCGAGACATCGGAATCGACGTCGGTGATGGCGTTTTCGTCGCCCGTCAGCGATCCGATAATGCTGCCCGCCGGGTCCATGGATAGGGGGCGCAGCGGCGGGCGCGCCGAGTTACCCACAACGCGCAGCAGGCCCAGGCGAATATCTCCCGTAGGACGTGCCGCGGCCGAGAAAAACGAGGTGACGGTTGTCTCGACGGTGCCAAGCGTCGAGAGCATCTGGTCGGAAACAAACGACTCGGTGTATTCGATGGCGCGGGCGGGGTCGCCAAGGCAGCCGGTAACGATAAAGAAGACCAGATGGATGTAGAGACGATCTTTAATGTCGCTATCGTCGGCGGTCTCGATGCGTTCGACGCCGTTCCTAAAGAGCATGCCGTCGACGCCGCAGTTGGTAAGGGCATCCTGCATGTCCGGGACGCACGACTCCATATAGCGCTTAACGATCTTGCTTAGCGATTGGGGGTCGGAGCCTCGGTTTTGCATGATGAGGTTGAGCATCTGGCGCGCGCTTTGCTCAAAGGGTGCAAACAGGGGTTCGGGAAGGTCGCCGGGTTTAGCGTGAACGATTTCGCGTGAGATAAACGACGGGACCGCCAGGCGTTCGGAGATGGGACGTCCGCCGTAACGGGCGTCGCCGGCCATGAGAATTTGCGCAGCGTTGCCGTTGTTGATGCGACCGAGCGACTTAAGTCCGGTGTATAGTGCGCAAGATGGAGTGTCGGCCATTTATCTTACCCCCCCCCTCAAAGAAAAAATGGGACAAAAAAGCGTAAGTAACGCTCATTATAGGCACTTTGCGGCTCGAAATGCTTGCCAGGGGGCGCGGGTGGTATAAATCGGTGCCGAAAGGTAACAAAATAAAGAGCGGATGGTAAGCCAATAAGCTGGTAAAACGTGTCGGCGCGACCGTTGTGGGTAACATTTGGCATGCCGCTGCCTTGGCGTTGGGCTACGGGTCCGTGCGGTACCATAAATGCCAACGAACTTTGACGTACGACCCGCCGAGCTTGCCCCGGCGGGCTTTTGGCGTTGCGATGCCGGAGGAACAGCATGCTCATTCACCGTATAGCCGCGCAGCTCTACACTGCCGAGGTCTTGCAGACCGTCGAGGCCGGACTCGATGCCGGCGAGGACGTAACGCTTGCCGTTTCGCAGTCGGGCCGCACGCTTATGGCGGCCGCCCAGTTTGCGCGCCGTCCGCGTCCCACGGTCTATATCGTGAGCGGTGAGGACGCCGCCGATCGAGCCGCGCGCGGCCTGGCAGCCTACGTAGGCCTGGCGCATGTGTGCCGCTTTCCCGAGCGCAAGGACTATCCGTGGCGTGAGCAGGCGCCCGACGATGCCGTAGTGGCCCAGCGCTGCGAGGCGCTCGGGCGCATCGTGCGCGGCGACAACTGCATCATGGTCGCCTCGGCCCGCGCGCTGCTGCGTTGCGTGCCGCCGGTCGAGAGCCGCTACTGGGAGTCCACCACCTTTGCGGTGGGCGAGGAGATTCCCTTCGACGAGGTGCCGCAGCGCCTGGTGGGCATGGGCTACACCAATGCCGGCGCCGCGGACGCACCCGGTTTGTTCCGCGTGCACGGCGACACTGTCGAGGTGTTCCCCGCGCAGGAAAAGGCGCCCGTGCGCATTGAGTTCTTTGGCGACGAGATCGACCGCATCCGCCGCATGGTGAGCTCTACGGGACAGACCATCGGCAACGAGGACAGCATCGAGATCTTCCCCTGCCGCGAGCTGGCACTTACCGACGAGGCCGTCCACAACATGCATGTGGCGCTCTATCGCGCCAGCCAGGACGACAGCAAACTGGCGGCGCTGCTCGAGATGGTGGACGCGCGCATCGTCACGCCCGAGCTCGACCGCTTTTTGCCGGTGATGTACGGCCAGACCGTGAGCCCGCTGTCGCATGTGAGCGGCAAGGCGCTCGTGGTGCTGTCCGAGCCGCGCTCGCTGTTCGACGATTGCCTGCGCGCCTACGAGGATATCGAGGCCCGTGCCGGCGAGGCAGGGGTCGACCGCCTGGACGGCCTGTACGTGCGTGCCCAGCAACTCGACTTTGGTGCCCAGCAACGCCTGAATTACGTGAGCCTCATCCGTGCCGGCGGTGCGGTGACCGCCGAGCTCAAGATTGAGCAGCCGGCTATCGCGGGTTCGGACAATCGCTTTATGACGCGCATCCAGGAGGTCGTGGGCAAGCGCTATGCCTGCGTGTTTGCCATTCCCGACCGCGGTGCGCGCGAGTCGATGGAGCTCACCTTTGGCGACGAGGGCATTACCTTTGAGGAATCGCTGACCGCGGCGCCCGAAAACGCCGGCGTTATCGGCGACCGCGTGCGCGTGGCGGCGGCGGATTCTGCCGATCGCGCTGCCCGCCAGGAGGCCCATGCTTCGATCCGCGACCGCAAGGTCGATGCGCTCAACGCCCGCTCTCTGGAGGCCGGTGCCGCCCAGGCTGCCGCCGGCGCCGCCGTGCCCACCATCTCGCGCGGACGCGTGACCTTTGTGGACGCCGCCCTGCCGCAGGGCGTGGTGGTGCCCGACGCCAACCTGGCCGTGTTCTCGATCGCCGACCTCAACGCCCGCATGGACGCCAACCGCGCGCGCAGCCGCCGCAAGGTGGACATTACGCAGATTACCTTCCCCTTTAAGCCGGGCGACTACGTGGTGCACGCCACCCACGGCATCGCGCTCTTTAGCGAGATCGCGCGCCAGGAAGTGGGCGGCAAGGAGCGCGACTACTTTTTGCTGGAATACGCCGACGGCGACAAGCTCTACGTGCCGCTGGAGCAGGTCGACCGCATCACGCGCTATGTTGGCCCCGACGGCGACAAGCCGCGCCTGACCAGGCTCAACACCGCCGACTGGACGCGTGCCACCAACAAGGCGCGCAAGAACGCCAAAAAGCTGGCGTTTGACCTGGTCGACCTCTATACGCGTCGCTCGTCGATCACCGGCATCGCCTGCCCGCCCGACACGCCCGAGCAGATCGAGATGGAGCAGAGCTTTCCCTACGACGAGACACGCGACCAGCTGGAGGCCATCGCCGACATTAAGGCCGACATGGAGGCGCCCAAGCCCATGGACCGCCTGCTGTGCGGCGACGTGGGCTTCGGCAAGACCGAGGTCGCCCTGCGCGCGGCGTTTAAGTGCGTGGATTCCGGCCGCCAGGTCATGGTGCTCTGCCCCACGACCATTTTGGCCCAGCAGCACTACGAGACATTCTTTGAGCGTTTTGCCCCGTTTGGTCTTGAGGTCGAGGTGCTCAGCCGCTTCCGCACGCCGGCGCAGCAAAAGCGCGCGCTCAAGGCGTTTGCCGAGGGCACGATCGATGTGCTGATCGGCACGCATCGCCTGCTTTCGGCCGATGTGAACCCCAAGAACCTTGGTCTGGTGATCATCGACGAGGAGCAGCGCTTTGGCGTGCAGCACAAGGAGCAGCTCAAGAACCTGCGCGAGCAGATCGACGTGCTCACGCTTTCGGCAACGCCCATCCCGCGAACCATGCAGATGGCTACGAGCGGCGTGCGCGATATGAGCCTGATCACCACGCCGCCGACCGGGCGCCGTCCCGTGATCGTGCACGTGGGGGAGTACGACCCCGACGTGGTGAGCGCGGCGATTCGCCTGGAGGTGGGCCGCGGCGGCCAGGTGTACTACGTGTCCAACCGCGTCAAGACCATCGACGACGCCGTGGCGCGCGTGCACGAGGCCGCGCCCGAGGCGCGCGTGGGCGTGGCGCACGGCAAGATGAGCCCGCGCGAGGTCGAGGACGTGATGATCGAGTTCGCGACCAAAAAGATCGACGTGCTCATCGCCACGACCATCGTGGAGAGCGGCATGCCCCACCGGCCGGTGGAGCTGCTGCTGACGCTGTGCGGAGAAAACGACCTGCTGGGCTCCCGGTTCACCGATCAGCGAACGCTGACCGCCGCCGAGGCGGTGGTGTTGACCGGCGACCCGCTGGGGTATGTGGGCGATCGCGGCGCGGCCTGCGTCAAGTATCGCTTTGAGATCAAAGGCGCGGGCGCGCGGACAGGCAACCTGCCGGAGACGGGCGTGCACGCGCTGCGGACGGCGGCGGACTGCGTGACCCGGCTGCGCTGCGGTCATGTTTCGCCTGACAGCGTGGTCGGCATCGCCAACCTGCTGTGCCCCGGCCAGACCGGGACGGTGCCGGCAAGGGCATCCTTTGAGGTGGCTATTTGCTCTTACGATGAGGAGGAGCTTCGCGCGCTGTCCGATGAGGCGGTGCAGACGGTGGAGACGACCTGCGCAGAGCAGGGCGCTCAATGCACGTCCGAAAGAAGCTGTGTGGCGCCGGCTTATCGCATTCCGGCGGACGCGCCGCTGCTGCGCCGCGTCTGCCGCGGGCTGACAGAGCTGGGATACGCCCCGGCCATCGGGCAGCCGCTGCGGTGCAGCGATGCGGCGTGGCTGGCGGAGGGCGGTCGCACCGCCATCGAGATCGGCGTGGGAGTGCAGAACGCGCACAGCTGCGGCGAGCATATCCTGTTTGAGGACATTGCGCTCACAACGGAGCTTCTGCTAAAATTACTGACGGAGTGAGAAGAATATGAAATACATACAGATACATCTGAGCGTACAGGCCGGCAAGTGGATGATCGCCGAGGCGCTCTCCCGGATGCCCTGCGTGCAGGACGCCTTCCGGCGGGGAGAGCTGGCGCTGAAAGCGGGCACCACCACCTCCTGCCTGAGCTGGCTCCTGACGGGGCAGCACCTGCGGCTGTGCGGGCGGATTACGTCCCGCGGCACGGTGGCTGACCTGCGTGAGAGCGATGCACCGCACACGGCGGTGCTGAGCCCGGAGGGTATGCGCTCGCTGGACTACGCCGAAAGGGAGGGGCTGCTGTCCTTGAGTCCGGAGGCGGTGTTGGTCACGGGAGCCAATCTCATCGACGCTGCGGGCAACGCGGCGCTGCTGGCCGGAAGTCCGGGGGCGGGAAGCTACGGCGCGGCGCTGAGCGCGGCGGCCTCCGAGGGCATGCGGGTGCTGATCGCCGCCGGCACGGAAAAGCTGAGCCCCACGGACGTGCGCACGGCCGTCAGGCAGTCGCGGCGGAAGGGCGTGGATGCCGCGTTCGGCATGGCCTGCGGCCTTGTCCCGCTGTCAGGCGAGGTCATCACGGAGGTGGACGCCGTCCGGATGCTGGCGCCGGTGGAAGCGGTGCTGCTGGCCAAGGGCGGTATCTGCGGTGCGGAGGGCGGCTCCGTCATACAGGTCTGGGGCGAGGCGGAGGCGGTGGACACCGTCTGGGAGACGGCTGTGCGATGCAGTAGCCGCCCCGTCAGCGGGACGGCGGAGAGTCTGATAGAATGTCACCCAGGCTCCAGAGGATGCCGGGAGCACCTGTCGTGCGGCTACCGGGGGCGGCTGCTTCCGGATGACCGATCCTGAGCGGCCTACGGGCGGATGACGCCGCTTTCCTGCAGGATGTCCGTGGCGCAGGCGATAAACTTCTTCGCTGCGGGCGAGGCGTCCCGCATAGAGGGGACGGCGATGCCCAGAGAGATGTACTGCGGCGGGTCGAAGGAGACCTCCCGCACCGCGCCGTGCCAGTCCCGCGAGGTCATCCGCTGCTCGAAGCTGATGCCCAGCCCGGCCTCCACCATTTTGTAGGTGGAGTAGCAGTCCTGGGTGGAAAAGCAGACGTTGGGTGCCAGACCGGCACCGGCCAGAAGGCGATCCTGATCGGTGTCGTGGCCGGGAAAGGTCATGATGATGGACTCGCGCTCCAGCTCCCGCAGCGGAAAGCCCGACTGGTTGGCACGGGGGTGATCCTCCGGCAGCAGTACCACCATCTCGTCCTGAAACAGGGGCAGCCAGTCGCACCAGACCTGCTTCAGCAGGTCGGCACAGAAGCAGCAGTCCACGGAGGCCTCCCGCAGCCACTGCACCATTTCACGGTTGCCGCCCTTGAGCAGGTTGATCTTGATGCGGGGATAGAGCTTTTCGAATTTTTTCAGAATGGCCGGCATGAAGGTGACGGAAATGCTGTAATAGCAGCCGATGGTCAGCGTGCCGGCCGCAATGCCCTTGATATCGGCGCTCATCTGCTCGGCCAGCTGATTCGCCCGTACCAGATCCCGCAGAGCGGGCAGCATGGCTTTTCCGTTTTCTGTGAGCACAACGCCCTTTTTGGAGCGAATGAACAGGGGAAAGCCCAATTCTTTTTCCAGTGAGTTGATGATCCGCGTCACGCCGGATTGGGTATAGCCAAAGGCTTCGCCGGCTGCGGTCAGGCTGCCGCGGTCTACCGCCGCCAAAAACAGCTCGCATTTGATGGTGTCCATGTAAAGACCCCCATTCGCGCCATGGCATTATATCATGTCAGGCATGACATTTCAACTGTTTACTCATATATCGTTCTGTTGTAAAATTAGCATATCATATACAATATCCCGCGAGGTTGAAACGTCTGTTTATTTTATCTATTTTTTAGCATAAGTAATAATCGTTTTAAGGTCGTTTTTACCGCATTGCTATGACAATTTCCGCAGAAACTGCCTGTTCTTCGCCGATATAGCCTACGGCCTTGCAAGTTACAATAGCTTTTTCTTCACGTTCGGAGACGAGCTCTGCATAAGTAGTCAATGTATCTCCCGGCTGAATCTTCTTTGTAAACCGCACATTATTAATACCAAGAAACAGGGGCGTTTTTCCGGCATACTTGGGGGCCGTCATCACCATAATATCTACAGCTTGCGCCATACACTCTACGGACATCACGCCGGGAAATACAGGCTCACCCGGGAAGTGCCCCTGAATATGTCCAAATCAGGTTCAATATGATATTGCGCCTCAATACTTTTCAGTGACTCTAAATGAGAAACCGTATCTACAAGTAGCATTGGTTCACGATGCGGAAGGATAGCCATAACTTCTTTGTGTGTCAATTGAATGGCCTTCACTAACATACACCTCGCCTTATATTAGTAAAAAATTACGGAATACGGCCCTCTGTGTACTAGGTAAACCAAAGAAATCGTAAAATGAAGACAGTAAGGACGGAAATGTTAATGAGTACAGTGCCAAAAAGAGGAAAGTACACAGAGGGCCAATATTCTTTATTGTATAAATGTAAAAAACTTACTTGGCAGCCTTGGCAGCCTTGATGGATTCGATCAGCTCGGGAACGACCTTGAACAGATCGCCCACGATACCGTAGTCAGCCACCTCGAAGATGGGAGCGGTATCGTTCTTGTTCACGGCGATGATGCACTCGGAATCCTGCATACCGGCCTTGTGCTGGATGGCGCCGGAGATGCCCAGTGCGATGTAGACCTTGGGATGGACGGTCTTGCCGGTCTGGCCGACCTGATGGTCAGCGGAGATCCAGCCGGAGTCCACGCAGGCGCGGGAGGAACCCACGACGCCGCCCAGAACCTCAGCCAGCTCCTCGGCCAGCTTGATGCCCTTCTCCACGTCCTTGGAGATACCACGGCCAACGGACACGATGAAGTCAGCGCCGATCAGGTCAACCAGCTTCTTGGCGGCCTTGACGGTCTCGGTGACCTCGGTGTGGATGTCAGCAGCTTCCAGAGCGAACGCGGGATGCAGGATCTCCACGTTCTTCTTGCACTCGCGCTTCTTCATAACGCCGGGGCGAACGGTCGCCATGGCGGGGCGGAAGCGGGGGCAGATGATGGAGGCCATCAGGTGACCGCCGAAAGCGGGACGGGTCATCTTCAGGTCGCGGGACACGTCATGGGGCTCGCGGTTGATCATCACGGTGCCCAGCTTCTCGATGCGCTCCTCGGGCAGAGTGGAGGCCTCGCGCAGGAAGCCCTTGTAGTTGGGCATGTCGATGTCCAGGTGGGTGCAGTCCGCGCACAGACCGGTGTGCAGGCGGGCGGCGCAGCGGGGAGCCAGGTCACGGCCGATGTTGGAGGCGCCGAACAGCAGCACCTCGGGCTTCAGCTCCTCAACGGCCTCCACGATCACCTTGGTGTAGGCATCGGTGGTGAAGTCCTTCAGCAGGGGGGAGTTGTAGACGTACACCTTGTCGGCGCCGTACTCGCCCAGCTCGGCGGCGATGCCGTCCACGTTGTCGCCCAGCAGGATGCCGCACAGCTCGACACCCAGCTCATTGGCCAGCTTGCGACCCTCGGAGATCAGTTCGAAGGTGGTGGGCATCATCACGCCCTGACGCTGCTCGCAGAACACCCATACGTTCTTGAAGGCAGCGGTATCAGCACTATTAAAAGCCATTTTCTTTTCTCCTTCCTTAGATGATGTGCTTGGCGGCCAGGATGCCTGCCAGCTTGTCGGTGGTAGCCTTGTCAGCGCCCTCGAGCATCATGCCCGCGCCCTTCTGAGGAGGCGTGAAGGAGGTCAGAATGTTGGTGGGAGAACCGGCCAGACCGATGGTGCTCTTGTCGATCAGGGGGTGATCCTTCAGGGTCTCGTAGGTCATGGTGACCAGAGGCTTGCTGTAGCACTCGAA